>ENA-UEOR01001040-UEOR01001040.1-human-gut-metagenome-genome-assembly--contig:-NODE-1040-length-17025-cov-3.505959_pt1 | contig 17025 bp, 9 predicted proteins | sample MGYA00242887_ERZ507890 | MGnify/ENA primary metagenome ERZ507890 (study PRJEB26167, sample SAMN06115431) | human gut metagenome | host: Homo sapiens | place: China:Guizhou | collected 2014-10-21...
TACCATACTTTTAACTATCATCCATTTATCTCGGTAAAAGCTGTTGGATGATATAAGTTCCTGCATGTTTGATATTCCTTGGTATATACTACTTGTAACAAATATAGCATCATCAATAGATACTTCTTGTGCTATTGTTTCATAGTCTTTTTTACAGACTTCTCTTAATACATACCAATAGAACCATCTTGCATAAACTATATCTTTACTTCTGTCTTTAGAAAGCATATCAGCCCTATCTACACCGAATAGGCTGGCGACAAAATATGACAATGAAATTTCCCAATTCATATCATATTTCCTAAGAATGTCACACACTTCTTTGAGTGTCTTGTCTTTCATATTGATAAAATCGTTTTTAAGTTTTTGGCAATTCATGGTTTTTCTCTTTCATTATTTGGTTAATTCTCTTTATCAAGGGTTGTTCAGTAGTTCTGCTTACAATCATACATAAGGATTTCATCTCTTTTGTTTCCCAGCTTGCAAGTAGTTCAAACCGAAAGGATGCAAGGTAAAAATATCCCTTATATGAAACGTTTGGGAAAGGTTTTCCCGTATAAAAAGCATTGCATTCTATAAATGGTCGAGGTTTAATGTCATTGAATGTACAAGTCTTTTCATCAAACACCTTCTCTATGGCTCTTTGCACACATATAAATGGTTTTCCCTTATCATCTTTCCAAAAAGTAGCATTTACATCAAAGTGAATACCTTCTACATTCAGCCAGCCAGCTAATCCTTTCGTAGTGTTCTTGACATAACCTTTATTTCTCTGATTTCTCCACTCCATAGCCATACAAACTAAAATCCAACCTTGCAGGGTCAGAAGGAAATACTTTTTTTGCAAATTCAGTCACTTTTATACAAGTTTTTTTTGATTCATCTACTTTGGGGATAATCCCAAATTCGACTGCCGACTGCAAAGAATGCGTATCACAAGGAACAAGAAGCCGGGAAGGAGAAAGAGTTTTCCATAATCCAATGTCAACTACACTATCTTTCCTTATCATCCATCTAAGCAGCATATTTACTCTTTTATTTGCACAATTACTGTTTGGGCTGGGTATCATTGTTTCACCATGTAATAAATGGCATAATCCTTGGCAATAGTAGGTACATTTCTGCGAATAAGTAACACGTCCAAGAGCATCTTCAAGATTAGGGTACTTCATGTATATGGAATGAAGTTTATCACAAAGGGAAGCAAAGCAATGCCAAGAAGTCATACGATATAAGCTCGTATAATTATCCTTGTATTTATACCATTCCACGCCATATATATATTGAAAAGGCTTATTCCCCATTATCTCTGTAAGAATATAATCTATTTTGGGAATGAATACTGAACGCCTGCCATAAGCAAGCCAAGCTGCTATGACTGCCGCTACTTCGATGTCTTTTCTATCCTTAAATCTTCGTGGGAATTGTATAGGGTCAGACTTGATAAAACTCTCTACCTCATACTTTTCTGCAAGGTCAATGTAATCTCTAAACTTCATATTCATATCAATTTGTTATGTGCAAAAATAAGGTGTTTTTTTGAAAGCACCAAATATCTGGCTACCAATTTGATACAAACCTTAGTTCTTTCAGAACTTGGTATAAAGTTCTGCACGAAGGAAACTACGCCTCTGCCTTAGATAGTAAATATCTGAAACTTTCTGGTGGAACATTGACGGGAACACTAACTGTTGGAGATACTTCAATTTCTGCAACAGTAATTACAGTTAAATCAAGCCATGAAAGAGGAACTTATATTCAATTTGTAAATGGCACAACGCCTACAGTTGAAGTAGGATATGATATTTCTTATGGAGCTTACCTATACAATGATAAACTTGATAGCCATCCTACATTATGTTTAGGATTAGCTGATAATTTAAGAGAAGCTATAATATACAGATATGCAGGGGTTAATTATAATGTATGGCATTCTGGAAGTCTTAAACCATACCAATTCACTGGATGGTCTGATGCAAGAAGCGTAAATCATGTGCCTAATGACTATAATGGTTTATTTATTATGAGAGGCATTAAGAAGTTAACTACTATTGGTCTTTCAGATAGTGGAGCTTATGCAACTGTATGGGGATGGAGAGGATGGGCAGATTCAAGTGGAGGTCAAGCTTGGGAAATAGCTTCAACTAATGAAGATTTATATACTCGTCACGGACATACTACTTCTTGGAGTTCTTGGGCAAAGATACTTAATAGCTCCAATTACAAAGACTATATGCACGATAGATTTGGTACATCTGGTCTTATAGTATATTCTACTACATCCAATGAGATTAACTTTGGAGGCACATATACAGATAGTAGTAATATCTACTTTGGATATAATTCAAAAGATAATAGACCAAGACCTACTGAATATCATTTTGGGCAAAATGATGCAAGTTTACATGGGAAATATTTCCAGTCACATATACCTACTGGCACACAGCCGTTTCAGTGTGTATCTACTACTACGTGTACGAATTTGAATGCGGATTTGTTGGATGGCTTTCATGGCTCTGCGGAATCAACTGCAAATACGTATGTAAGAAGAAATCAAAATAAATATATTAGTGTAAATTATATTAACTCAGATACAGCAAAAAATGAAAACCATGATTTTACTCAAATTATAACTACAGATGATGGGGATAATTATTATAGAAAAGCTGGGATAAGATTTTTTATGAAGCGATTAAACAGCTATACTAAAACTATTGATTTAAAAAGTTTAGATGCTAACAAATATTATCCTATATCTTTTCAATTAGTACAAAGGAACTCATTTATTAGAATTAAAATTTGGAACTGTTTAGATGGTAATAAACCTACTTGGGCTACACATACAAGTGGTTTTGCTGCTGCTATTGAATGGGACACTACTGCAAATGGATGGGGAAGGCAAGACACTCAAAGAATTATATACGCTGATAATTATAAATATTGTGATAAATCTCCTTGCGGTGGTATTGAACAGAATACGATGGCAAGTGTAGAAATTGTATATTTAAGAGGAGGAGCTATCTATTATTATAACAACAACGATAATATAGAAGCTATAATAAACAGCAATGGATATTCTTGGACGAGTAGTACCTATAGCTATTCAGCACCAGTAATAAATAATATAAAGAATCGAGCATACTCATGCTATAATCTTTCCTTAAGGTCTTTTTCAACATTATATTGTAGTGAGATTATATCATATAAACTTAACATAAGTTCTACAAGTACTTTTGGTGAAACTGCAACTTTTAATGGTGGAATGTATTCTGGTAATATCTTTCCGTTAAGCAATAATAATTACAGAATAGGTTCAAGTAGCAATAGATTTATAGATGCGTATATTCAAGCTTGGGTCTATGCTAATTCTGGTCTTTATATGAATCCATCTGGTATAACCCAAAATGGTTCTTATTTGGAACTTTCAAGCGGTGGAAATGAGATTATTATAGCTGGAGGCACTGATTTTTATGTTAATTATAGAGGTGCAAGTTATGGCGGTAGGTCTGTTCCTAAAAAATGGTATTGGCATGCAGGAAGCAGTTCATCTTGGACAAATATGGAATTTGGAGATTGTACCCTGCATGGTTGGATAAATAGCACGGGAATATCTGCAAGTGGCGCTAATTCTTTTAATGTAGGAGCAAGGTTCTCAAATACGAGCCATGATAGTATTGAAATCGTTGGAGGTAATTATACAATGGGACTTGGCTGTCATTCAAACGGGTCTTGGCTTTGGTGGAGAGGTACTGCTAATCCGACAATCTCTACAAATAAATCGTATGTTATGGCATATAATGGTAGCACATGGGCTTTTACTGGAAGTATTACTGCTACGGCTGCAATCACTGCTAAAGCTACTTCTGACTTTAGATTAAAAGAGAATTACGATGGGCTTATAGATTACCGAGAAAGACTACTAAAACTTGGCAGAGTTTATGACTATAATTATAACAAAAAAGCATTGGATTTATACCAAGATAGGATAGACAATAAACGTCATACCGGACTTGTATATCAAAATGCGGTGAAAGCTGGTATCACAAATTTCTGCCACGAAAAAGACGAATATGGATATGGTAGCTTGAATTATTTATCTCCCGACCTTATCGCAACAATCATTGGTTCTGTGCAAGCCAATATCCTTTCTATCCGTCTTGTTGAATCAGAGCAAGAACGAATGAGAAAGGAATTGGAACATGCTAAATCAGAGATTAATAGGCTTAAAGGCTTAGTTGCCTCTTTACAGAACTAAGTTCTTTTTCTAAGGTAGCTATCTTCTTTTTGAGGGTAGCTACCTCATTATCTACTTGCTGAATACCTCGCCATAATACGGGTATTAAACGTTCGTATTGTATTACATAATAATCTTTAAAACAGTTACTTACCCATTGACTATATCCATTTATTAGCAAGTCTTGTGCAATAAGTCCGTAATGCTCCTCATTGTCATTAAAGATTGGAGAGTTTGCTTTTGCGGTATCATTCCAGTAATACTTCACTGACTTTAACTTGTGAATAATATCCAAAGCATTGTATTCTTTGATATTTTTCTTCAATCTTATGTCAGAAGAGGAAGACTTGGCTGTAACTGCGCCAGTTGCCTCTATATTGCCATTAATTAGTAATCTGGAATCACTTATTTGTAACCATTTTTTATTAAATTGTCTTGAAGTACCTGCATTACCTAAAACAATTTCATTATTATAATATCCAAGTCCCATTGCTATAGTACCACTTCTAACCATTGCATAGCATACATATCCGGTATTAGCTGTATTGGGACGAGTACAGTTATAATAACCATACGCATTATCGCTTCCTCCATCGCCAGCAGAGAACAGATTTGAAGTTCTTATAAGACCAGTTGCAGTAATGCTTGTAACTCCAGTCATAGCTCCACTGACATTTGCCGACCCGTTTACTGACTGTCCCCAAATCGTTCTTGTAGTTCCCCAATAAGAAGTTGTAATATTAGCTGAACCGTTGAACGATGTACCATTTATTGTACGTGAAGTCTGCAAGGTTGTAGCGGTTGTAGCATTACCACTTAGAGAGCCAGTCAATGTTCCAGATAGCCCTCCATTGAATGTAGCCTTACCCGAAAAAGTACTTGTAGAACTTATGTCGAGATTATAACTATAAACACACTTCCATCTTAAATCAGTAGTTCCCAAAATTATTGAATTACTAAGATGGGGTTTAATATTTTGATAATATGTATTTTCCATTGAAGATACATATGTAATTCCTCCTTGTGTTAGTGTTGTACTAAGACTACTGTTAATTTCAGAGTTATTAATAACTTCTGCATTATTTCCATTTGCCTTAGTTTTATATTTTATACGGTATGGCAAAGTGATAGTTGATAATCCTCCTGCAATAGTTGAACGAATAACCCCTCTAAAATAATAACTATCCATTCTATTATCCCGATATGGGATTTCAATACAATAATACCAAATGTCATTATACTTACATTTTTTTAATACATATTGATTAGATAAAAAAGAGCTTATTGATTTTATATTCCAATAAGTAGTATTATAAATAGTCGAAATCTTCACATCAACCCAAAAGCATTGATTAGCTCCATTTGTATATCCAGATATAGTACCATCTATAGTATTAAGACCGCCTAAATTAGTTGTAGCAGGAATAGGTAACAACAGCAATACTTCATAGCTATAACTTCCTACACTACCCCAATATCTATGTTGAAAATGTTCATCTCCACTTAGAAGCGAAAACTCTCTATTTAATCCAATTATATTTTTATTTACTACTAATTCGGTTGATATAGTAGATGTATTGTTGTCCCATTTTTGCCACGGATTTGAATAAAGTCCAGCATAAGCATAAGAAACAGATTGCCCAGCACCATAAAAACCAAATTTTACTGGAGAAGAAGAATTATTTATATTAGCACACAATCCTCTCTCCCATCCTCCGGTTGTAGAGCTACTAATATTTATATAAAATTGTCCCCATTGAGAAGATATACTTGCAGTTATTTGCCCAGTACCTACGACTAAGTTTCCCGTCATAGTATCACCAGCCTTTTTGACGTAGGTAGAATTTAGGATGCTACTGTAGTTCTCTGAATCAATGAGTTGTTTCCACGAACCAAAACCAGATATATTATAGTCTTTATTGCGGTAATAAATATGTCCTCCTTTACCAGAAGAAAAATAAAGTTGAGGTTGCCAATGAACTGAACGGGTACTACATATTTCCATGATATTACCATAAGTCGTAGGCATCGTACTCCCTAAGCTATAAATATCAAAGAAGTTGACCCTACTACTTCCTGCTCTATTCGTATTATTTATATTATCTGCACTCGTATTTGCGACTTTGACACTTCCAGAAGCATAATTAGTGCTATTATTTGAATGTAGGATAGTCCAAGTATTATAGGTTAAGAAGTTATTCCCTATAATAAAACTATATTTCCCAGCAGCATCATTCCAAACTTCTGTGCTTCCCAATGGATTTAAGAATATACGTTGTACAGTATTTTGATACCCAATTTCGGCAATTCTTGTATCTGATGCGGCATTATTCCAAATGATACCTCTTCTATAATTAGAAGTATCTGTTGCCATTCTAATAGAAAATCCAGCCGGATTTTTCAACTGTAATCTGCCAGTCATTTCATCGCCTGCCTTCTTCACATAAAGAGCGTCTGTATATTCTTTATAATTTCCTCCGTGGAGTATTCTGTACCAAGTTCTGAAAGAACTTGCACCAACACCTCTAAGGTAAAAATCATCAGAATTATAGGCTGCTCTTAATTGGAATAACCTATTTGCCGCAGAACCAATGTTTAATACAGTATCATTAGCACCAGTAGTTCCATATGCAGTACCATTTGCCTCCCATACAGATGTCTTAGATGCTGTAAATGTAGATACAGTATCTATCGCAGTAGAGGTTATTTGAGCATATCTCTCTAAATGGTTGGCGGTAGTAGCAATATTGCCTTTAGTTAATGTCAGTACTCGCGTACTATTGTCATAAGTAGCGTTGGTAAGGACATTTCCCGTTCCAGTAATAGTAGTGGAAGGGTAGTTTGGGAGCGTAATATACTTGCTTGTGTCTGGCACATAAGTTTGGCTGTTAACTTTGATACCAGCAATGCCAGTACCTCCACCACCATTTTTTTCAAGTTCAGTAATTCTACTTGCCAACTTGTTGATAGTGTATGCGTTAAAGGTGTCTGATAATGTTGAATCAGCAAAAGTGCCACCTAAACTTGAATATCCATAAACGGTGTCAATAAGACCGCCTCCTCCACCGCTACTACCGGAACTGATACCTTTTGCAGATACAGCACCGCTTGCGTAGAAGTTAACAGCCGAGCCATCTTCTTTGTAGACTTTAATAGCATTATTAGCACTATCCACTCCAATGCGATACCCAGTTGTTCCTATTTCGATATAGTCAGAAACCGTCAATTTCTGCATCGGATATTGCGGTATCATGTAGCTAATAGTCTTCGGAGTTCCAGAACGATATACAATCTGGAATAGAGAAACATAGTCGCCAAGCTGATTTTCTTTGATGATGAATGATTGTGGGTCAGCATGGAAAACACCATCAGTCCCCCACCATACAGCACCGCTTGCAAGGTAGCCAGAGCCATCCATACGAATGATAGCCTTTGCTACATCTGATGGCATGTTTGCTTCTGTATAATCTGCTCTATCCTTCATAGAACCTCCATACCAAGAAGCAATACCTCCACCGACCTTAGTAGCATCATAGACACCATTCATACCGGACATTACTTTAAATCCAGCTACCGGGTCAGTATATCCCAGCATGTTTAACGCATTCTGAATAACGCCACCTTCGATTGTGGTACTCTCTTTCCACGCTTTCTTTAGATATTCATAACCAGCCAAATCTTTTTTAACGGTATCTACTGCTGCCTTAGCTGCGTCACTGATGGCATTCAAAGCTGCCGTTCTTTGATTGTAGTATGCAGATTGCTTTGAAGCGAAGTCAGAAGGTATAGTTATATTTTCGGGAGTAGAAGCAGATAATGTAACCAACACTGCACGATAATTGCTATGAGCATTCAGATAACCCGTAGGGCTACCCAATGAATACAAAGTATATCCTGCTGTAATATTTGTCTTGTCAGCGTCTATACGAACTATTTCATCTTTGATTGATTGCTTTTCAGTAGGAGATATAACCCCATCTTCTGCCCACTTATCCAATCTTTGTTTAGCTGCTTCCGCTTCTGCTTTAGCTGCATCTGCCGCCTTTTGAGCCTCTTCCGCAGCTTTCTTCGCATCTTCTGCGGAAGTGTTTATTTTGTCTTGGATAAAGTTGTTGGCTGCATTCAAATAAGCTATAAAATCTCCATATTTGGTATTGAAGGTGTCGTACCTACCATCTACCAAAGCGACTTCCGTTGAGGTAGCTACTCCGTCAGCTATGGCATCATCAATAGCAGTAATAAGCTCGGTAGTTGCCACATTAAATCCATCATAAGCGGTTTTTAGTTCTACCTTAGCAGTACCGGACAATAAAGGATTACCATAAACCTTAGAATAAGATTCAGCTACGCTCTTCTGTATTGATTTAATTGAGTTCAAATATTTCTTAATCGCAGCAGCTTCTTGTCTGTCAACAATACCGTCTTTAAAGGCTTCGTCTGTGAAGTCTTTCATATTGGTTACAGTCTGCTTTGCGTCATTGGCTTCTTTCTTAGCTTCTTCTGCTGCCTTTTGCGCTTTAGCTGCTTCAAGATAAGCCTTTGAAGTGTCATTATCTGCAATCTGCTTCCATCCCCATGTATCTCCCGTCTTTACCCATCTCCATGATTTGCCTGCATCGGGAGTAGTTTCATCATCGACATATTCTTGGATATTGGTAAATACATCACCTTCATGCCGTTTTTTCAAAGCTTCTGTGTTCCAATCAACTGCTGGCTGATTAGTAAGAGTTGGTGTATATTCTCCGTACCAAGTTTCCTTTACTCCATCTATCTGGTCTTGAAAGCTGTTGAATGTTTCCTCAACGTCTTTGCCGGATTTAGTTACAAGTTTACCTTTTATCTCAACACCAGTTACCGTATCAAACTTCATATAGCTGCTCTTATCTCTTGCTCCGATATAAGAGTTGCCATAGACGTTCATATAAGCGAGATTTGTGGTCTTATCAACACCATAGGACACATACTCTTTGTTGAGGTATGAATAGCTGTTTATGCCAGCATATAAAGTCATACTTGGTGAGAAAGTGTCAACTGCACTAAAGATAATTGCATTCTGTCTTGTCTTGTCCTCTACATGAGTAACACCATTTGCATCAACAAAGGTCTTATTACCTAATTGGCAAATGGTATCTCCTACTCGTGGTGCATCACTGGCTGCATCAGCATCAGTTTTTGAGATGTCAATGTAATTAGTTCCTACGTTTACGACTAAACGCCAGAAGTAATGATTTGACACATTCTCATAAACTCCCTCCTTAATATTGAAGTCTTGTGCTAAAGCCATATCCCCAGCGCGGAAACGATTATCTAACGCTTCTGTACCATCATCTTGATAGAAGTAACATCTCCAATAGTCCCAAACATTCTCGCCAGTCTTGTTACCTTCTTCGTCAAGTATATCATTTCTATCTTCTATCTTGATACATTCGATTGCACCACCGGGAGTAATCATTTGGCGACCTCCGATAACTCCGGTCTTGATAATCTCCAAAGCATAGAACATGGCTTTCATTCTTACTGTCAGATAATCAAGCTCTGCATGTGATTTTCCGTCTGTATCTGCATAGAATATACCGCCCGTACTTCCGGTCACATAGCTACCGACTTTCAATCCACGCAAGAAAGTTATCATTCCTTGTGCGGTATCATCTTTAACTCTGCTGAGTTTTTTGTTCAGTTCGCCTACAATGTCAAGTCCATAAATAGCTTGTAACTGTGCTACTTGGCTTCCTAACTTGCTAAGTCCATCAGCTATCTGTCCTATCTGATTCAGTACAATAGACACTTCGTCCGTTAAGGTAATATTATAAGTAGGAAGGGGATTTGTACCATATTGGATTGACATTTCCTTTACGGATAATTCCATAGCGTCCTCATTGTCTTTATACAAGAATCTGACAATAGTATTAGGCTTAATCTGCGCAAGAATTGCTTGGTTTGTTTCCAAGAAGTGTTCGTCGAAGCTCAAAGGATAGTCATACAAAGGCATATTATTTTCAAGCATATATCTTTTCATGGCAACGTCCAAACGTTCTTGTGCCTTGTCTATATATGCTTGTGGCATTTCAATGTGCAATATGACAAACTTGTCGCCAGTTTTTACTTGCTGGAACTTGCTTGGCATTATCGTACCAAATGTATCTAAGTCCTTTGTCAGTTTAATAGTAATAGCTTGGTCTGTACTGTCTGGATATTTAGCATAGTCCCTCTGTTCTCCATTTGGTTTGAATACAATGTTTCCAGCTTCATCAGTTACATAGAAGTTCTTTTTTACATCTTCCCAATCTACTGCTACCTCGTAGTTAGCTCCTAATGTGTCACCGGACTTCATGGAGAAGGTCATTCCACTTGTAACTGCTGCTTGTGCATATAAGTCAAAGCCAAGAGGATAAAGCGTCACATCAAAATACGACTGTCTAACCTCTCCCGTTTCGGGGTCAATATAATCATCCCAGCCACCTTCCGGTACTATTACTTCTTTGAACAAGTCAATAGCTTGTCCCTTGTATGTCATACCTTCAATAGTAGGTCGTATGCTGGAAAATTCTTGGATATGGAATACTGGTGCAAGAGGATTGATAGGAGTAGGATAGCTGCTATCTGCGTCATAGTAGTCAATAAGAGGGTCTTTAGAACCAAACAAGACTTTATTTCTAACAGCCTCTACATATACTGATGGCATTAACGTGTCACGAGTATATGGGTGCTCAATGCGATTTCCGTCTGCATCTGTAATTATAGGATAGCCATACGGAATATTAATGTTGCTACCATATCCAGCAATACGAGTAATGACCTTATTATTCTTTGGTGTGCAATCATTGTTTTTTAGTCCTACACCTTGTCCGAATTTGAATATGTATGGCTTGTTTTCATTGTCAAGTATTTCCTTAGATGGCTTGCCAAACCAAATAGTATATCCATCAACTACAAATGGAACTTTCCATGTTTCGTATGCAGTCTTGCAAACGTCTGAAATAAATTGATTACTGAATGATAACACATCACTCATTGTCCCATCATCTACAAATGTTGGCTGTAACTTGCAAGTCCATTTAGTTCCGACAAGACATGAGTTGATTTTTTGAACGAACATGCTTAATGTACCAATCCACGAGAAAGTCCGTTTTTCGCTACGATAACTTTCCTCACTGCTACTAATAGCAATGTCAGTAAAGGGAATGTTGTACAATTCAATCATTTCATGGTAGAAAGTACAACTATATTTAGTCATTCCCTTTGCCTCGCTGTTTTCCGAAGTCATTCCTTTTCTAACAACTACGGGAGGATTTTTAAGAATGTACTTTATTCCTTTATACTCTACATATTCTTGCAGAGTAAACGAAAGTGAATTGTCTTTATAATAAAACTCTCCTTCTATCTTGTCATTTAACGACATAACAATAGTTGAGAAAGTGTGTTTTCTCAAACTGATGTCGTGGAAGGGAGTGCCATCTTCATTGTATATATTCAGTATAGGGTTTACTTCGTTCGCCATTTTACGTAGTATTTAATTCCGATTATTCCTATGATTGCTGCATTAATTAGTAAAAGCCACCAGCACCATGATGGAACATGCTTCTTAATGACTTCTTTCTCCTTAATGACTTCTTTCTCTTGATATATAGTATCATTCTGTATGACTGTTCTGTCTATGTACTTGATTTTTTCAATATACTTAGTATTAAAAACAGTATCGCCTTTTTGAATAACAGAAAAATAGATACTATCTCTTGTGTGTACTGTTAAAGTGTCATGCCGTTCTTTGATAATCTCTTTTATTTCTGTATTTTTCTCCAAGTCTTTTGCAGTTCGGCATGAAAACAAAAGAGGCAAAAGGATTATTAGGAGAAGAACCTTTTTCATCCTTTGAAATAGGTTACTTTGCCATTACTTCCATCAGTACGTACATCTAAGTGTACCCAAGTGACATCTTGTTCCAAGCGTACCGGATAAGGAAGAAGTATCTGATTTGCCTTAATCCAATTACGAACTTCCAAGGCGGTCATTCCCTTCACATCAAAGTCCAGTGCAGTTCCTTGCAGATGTGCAGATACATATACCTTCTCCAATCGGGTCTTTTCAGCTACTAATTGGCATACATTACAACGAAGTCCTCTTTGCGTTAGACCTCCTCCCGAATGCCAAGTATTGACAGTTATAGGCTTACCAAGCTTTTCTCGTATGACGCATATTGTTTCAAGCAATCGTGGGTCAAAAAACGTCCAAGCCATTTCTCCAAACTTGTTATATACATGCTTGCATACAAGCTCTTTGATATTAAAATAGTTCTTTATATTCATTTTCAGTCCTCCTTCTTTTCATTTTTTTCACAACCTCTACATTCATCGCATTCATGTGCCATATCAAACTTTGCTTGCTTTAACAGCACGGGACATTCTTCGCTTGGCACTTTGCAAATGTACGCCTGCCGTATAGAGATAACTTTTTCTTCATACTTCTTTTTCAGTTCTGAAAGGTCATTTTCAATACGGGTTACTTCCTTGTTCACATACGTTTGTATGTTACTGTAGCTTTTTTCCATTATTGATATTGACTTTTCAAGGTTGGTAATCTCAACTGTCCGAGCCTCTGCCATCGCTTTCTTGCGAGAGGGTTTCATGTTTACAAGTGAAACTATTCCACCTAAGAACCCCCCCCTCCAAGTATTGATACTAAAATCTGCGTCCAATCCATGATATTATTATTTTAAACGTTGCTACTGTAAGTAGTTTTATTAGGAGTTTCGATAATCTCTGTATTGTTGTTCTTGCTTATCCGTTCAGCTTTTTCAGCTTGCTTGATAGCATCTTCTTCTTCTTGCTTCTTCTCTCTTTCTACTCGGTCAAGTTCATCCGGTGCAGAAGACGGAGATTCTTCAATCAATGTTTGTCGGGAAATCCATTTAGATTCCATAGCTAAGTTGGTAATCTTAGTATTGTTGGTTTCCATGCTCCAAATATTCAGCTTGGCTTTAATCTTCAAATCTGTATAAGCATTAGTCTGGTCTTCTTCCAATCCTAACATCTCTTGGAAGAGATAGGTTATCTCATTGATAGAATCAGACCAATCAGCAACACTTTGAGTAGCCAACGCAATATCATTACGCATAGACAATGCAATACCGTTGCCACCGCTTCCAGTATTAGTGATATCCTTTGGAGTGATAAAGCTGACAGATGAAGCAATTGAAACTTGTTCCAGCAAATATTCCAGATAAGCAATCATACTTTCCGGCTCTGGAAACTCCAACGTCTTTGCTTCTGTCTTGTAGCTTGAACCTTCGTCTGCCGGGAGATTGATAACTAATGTGCCGTTATCTCGCTTGAAACTGTCTTCATTCATTTCCCCTTTTAAAACTAATCCCCAAGTACCAAACCGCTTTAATGTCACAGCATGTATATTTGTAAGCAATTCAATTATCTCAATTATACTTTGAGAATATTCCCAAGCTACTTTGCCTCTATGGTAGACAAGAGGATTACGGCTAAACCCATGAAGAATCCTTTCAGTAACCCATCCATTATTGGTAGGCTCTCCTTCTTTGCTTCGTATTGAACGATAAAGGTACTTATCATCAAATGTATCAATGACTTCTGTCAAATCATCTATCTTATAAAATAAGGAGCGTGAAATTTCTTCCCCATATTCATTATAGTTAGGTATGACAGAATATCCATCATCATATGAATAGACTTTAACTGTTCCCTTTTTCTTTATGGGGTCAAATTTGAATAGTACGCCAGCATCGCCAACTTTCTTCTGCTTGGATATTAGTTCGTACTTGATTTGCTCCATATTCCTCATGTTCCATTCCAGCTTGAAGTTCTGAAACTTCTTACTAATGGTATCGTTCTTCTCTATATTACAGAGAGTAAAAGAAATAGGATTAGCAGTGAGATGAAGAACATGTGCCGCATGAATATTCTTTTGCAAAGAAACTGTCAGCACAAGTTCATCTATGACTATATCAGTATCTCCAACTCTGACTGCAATCTTAGGAATTGAATTATTATACTTTATATTGTGTAGAGAAGGGTCGTACTCTCTCAGATAGAGGTCTTGTGAAACCTCTTGCAATGTCAAATCGCTCAACTGGGCAGTTGATTTTTGGTTAAGTGTAACATCACCAATATAAGTTTTGCACGACTGAAATTTTCCACCTCTTGTAAAAGGCTTCTTCAACAACAGCCGCGTTGGTTCTGACAAATACCAATCAATGTTTTTTCTCGTTATCATTTTTATATGCTGCTTAAAATTTTCAATATCTTATCTGAATTAGTAATCTTTCCTCTCTCCCTTGTTGGTTGTGCAGTACCATTTACTTGGTTCATTATATCTTCAAGAGATAATTTCCTTCTCAATTCTCCACCAGTAGCACCAGCCAATTCCCTATAACAGTCATAACACAATCCCCCACAAAGCATAATGATATTGTCTGTAAGGTCGGGAGAAAAGCCTTTTATCAGAGCATGTTGTTCCTTCTTTCCTTCAAACTGTATTCTTCCCGAAGGCAAGCGTTTAAATTTGAATATTCTACTCTCAAATTGCATTTGCTTTAAGACAGTAGTAGAGCCTTCACGCTTTAGCTTCTGATGTGTATATCTCATTTTAGCAAGCTGTCTGTCATAGGTTATCAATCCAGCCTTTATCATTTGGGTAGCAAGGTGTGCAGCTTCATCTTTAAACCTTTCATACAGTTTCTTTCCCTTAGCAGTTGCGGCAATCGCTCCGGAGAATGCGACACCTCCACCATTTGCTGATACAAGATTGAAAATCTCTTTTAAGAAACCGTTACCTTGCACATCAATGATTAGCTCTTTATCAGTCAATCCATGCTTAACCATAAACTGCTTAATCATCTTTACAGCTTCAAGATTAGAGTTTTTCATGCAATATTGTATATCGTAGCCATGGAAACCTACCCAATGATTCATTACAAAGTTATCCTACCCAGTAGTTGCCATATCCACGGTAATACGCTCCTTCTTACATTTACATGGGGAAACGTGAGTAAACATGTTGAGAATATCATCCTCTGTCACTTCGGAAAGATTATCCTCCTCTTCTTCTTTTTCATCTTGTATAGAGAAATTCCAATTAGGTTCATACATTGAATCTGCAAGCACAGATGTTGCAGCCATAGCGCGATAACCTTTGTTTGCTTTAAGCATTGCTTGGTTATCCCTCACATCAAAAGTAAAGAATACCATACTCATAATAAAGTCCTCATAAGACATATCCGGGTCAATCTGCAAAAGATTGTCTATGATGTCTTTGCATTTGGAATAAACCTCTTCCTTAGTATTTCCCCAATAGACTTCATCCAAGTTACCTTTTACAATGTGGAAGAACCGAACAACTCCATTCATTTCTTTAATGGGTTTTCCATCATCTCCAATCCATCCCCCACCATTCTTACCACAACCACATAGCTTACGTATGAAGCATTCACGTTCTGGATTTTGAGCAAGATATATTTGGGCTTTACCCTTAGTGTTTGCACGCAGACGGGTTTGACAAGTAGAAATAGTTCTCCATTCAAATTTATTGCATTCTTCAAATATGGCTTTCTTAAACTGCAATCCTTTGAATATCTTATCTATTACAGTGGGACTTTCATTATTCAACTGCTGGAATTTGATTTCAGAACTATTGAAAAACTTCACACCCATATCGTCTTGAACCTTAATGACTTCTCCAATAGGTTCTCTTGGTTGTATTCTGAAACGTCTGTCAATAAGCGGATATATTTCTTTAAGACCGTCCACTACTTTACCAGCGTCAAAAAAGTCGCCAACGTTACGCATAAACCATACAGCTTTTGCTCCTTGGTTTTCATATAGATATGAAATTGGTGCATATCCTAATGTAAAACTTTTTCCACCTCCACCACTACCAGTAAGCACAACATAGTCAGCATTGCTTCGGATGGCTTCATATTGGCAACCCGGCAATGGACTAACAATTTTGTCTTTCTGTATTTTCTCGCTCATAATGGTTCTTTATTTTTCTACAAAAATACGCAATCTAAGCTTCGATATATGCCACTTATCGAAAAACAAGCTACATACCTTAAAATAAATATGCTACTTTTTCGATAACCACAGTATGAGTAACGAAAAAGCTATTTATTTTTGTTCAAAATAATAAAATCATTGACGAACAATGGCACAAAAAGAAGAAGTTTTATCTAAAGTTAATCAGATTTGCGAAGAACGTAATTTTGATTTGAGTGAAACATTTAGAGATAAGTTCTCTGAGAAATTTGCAGAAGCTTACAAGGATGCTCCGATTGAAGATGCTGGCTTAGTAGCCGCATTGAATATTTCAGTTGAAAGTAGCGGACATGCAAGAAAGAACGCATTCTCAGAAGCGACTAAGGGATTTGAAGCTAAGGAAGCTGAATATAAATCTCAGATTGAAGAATGGAAGAAAAAGGCTGAAAAAGGTAATGATGGTGGAGAAGGCAATCAAAAGCCTTCGAAATTTGAGTTGCCTGCCGAGTACAAAGAGAAACTTGATAGGCTGGAAAAGTTTGAATTGCAAGAGAAAACGAAGTCTGTTCGCAATCAGATATACGATACAGCCAAGTCTAAGGTGAGGGAAGATTTACATGAATCTTTTCGTAACTATCTTGGTAAGCAGAATATCGCAATTGATGCTGATGTTAATGCCGAGGCAGAAAGACTGCTGAAAGATTATCAAGATATATTCAGAAGCTCTATTGGTGATATTACACCATTATCTCCGGACGGAAAGAAAACAACAATGGAAGACTACCTTGCTGC
>ENA-UEOR01001042-UEOR01001042.1-human-gut-metagenome-genome-assembly--contig:-NODE-1042-length-17017-cov-19.876978_pt1 | contig 17017 bp, 22 predicted proteins | sample MGYA00242887_ERZ507890 | MGnify/ENA primary metagenome ERZ507890 (study PRJEB26167, sample SAMN06115431) | human gut metagenome | host: Homo sapiens | place: China:Guizhou | collected 2014-10-21...
TATAGTGACCGTTCTTACCGCCGTCGGTAATCGTCGTATTCGACGAAGCATAAAGTTTCTGCGTATAGAGCGAGTTCAGTTCAATAATCTATAAATGTGTAGATAATGTGTACATACGTGTTTACGTTCAACTAGTGTACGAAATAGCGTATTATATGTGTTGTCAAGAGGGAACAAATAAACGCCTAGGAGGAGGCGTAGAGTTAAAACCATATATGAAAGGAGCCTAGAATGTACGAGGTAGATGTGTTCATTGATGCCCATATTCTGGTAGCAGGTAAAACTAAACATCTTGATAGGGCACTGCATATTTTAGCAGATAATGTTGACTTGGTAAGGTCTGCAAGGGCTGATAGTATCATGCTTATGGATATTGACAACGATTGCAAAGTTGTTACTAGTATTCACAGATTCGATTTTAATACCAGTGAGCTCTAATATGCCTACTCTGCCGATTCTACTGAATCGGCAGCGATAGCCATATTATCTAAAAGATGGGAGTTCTCAAGTTTCTTGAGGATTATATTCCATGTTTTAGGAAGTATGCCCATGATTGTCTGATTGAGAAGGGCACATTTGAGTCTCCTATTCCGTTATCAGATATCTATTACGAGGAATAGTATGTGAAGATTTGTGAAACTTCTTACATTTTCAGATTTGCAGTCGTCTAACCTTATCATTCTGCCATAATAAACATGTTCCAATTCTGCCACTTTTAACGAAAGGAATCAAAGATGGCACGTCAAATCACTTTTTTCAAGTATGAGGTCGGCATCCAGTCTTTTGAGAAGGCTGAGGACGGTCGTTACGACCTTGTCCACACTCCCGTGGGCACCATGGAGGATACCTCCCTCACCAAGACCGATATCCGCAAGTTTATCGCCGCCAGCGGCGTGGAGTGCAAGCGCGGTACGGAGGTTTATGCCAAGAAGCTCGTAAAGGTCGTCTACAAGTTTTCGACTGAGAAGCTGCTTGAGATTGCCGATTCCCGCGAGGAGCTGCCGCTTGATGAGTAGCGGCAACGTGACCAATCCTATGGATTGGCCACGTGGGATATACTGTTCTCTGTCGTTCCATCTCAGTATGTCCCACGTGGTCAATCAAGTAACCTAAAACGGGTTCGCCACACGGTCAAGGAGGTAGCAATGGGCTATTTCGACAAGTTCAACAAGGGCGAGGGTATTCCGTTCATGGACGGGCGCACCAAGACGGGCATCCCTGTCGGCAAGGGTCTCCATCTCAAGGACTACGGTTTCATCAAGGGCGATGATGCACCGTTCGCGGTCATGCTGTTCGAGGAGTATCCCGAGAACTTCATGTTCGGCAACTCCATCGTGACCGATGATATCAAGACCATCGAGAAGGATATGGGTTCCAAGGAGCAGGCCTTGAATCTTCTCGCAGGTGTGTCCATGAAGTTCACCAAGCGCACCTCCAAGCGCGGACGCGACTACATGTCGGTGGAGTTCATCGAGGATAACCCCATCCCGTTCGACTAGCTGCCCATTCCGAGGGGCGCATTGCGCCCCTCATTTTCAGGAGGTCAATGTTGTGAAGGACTTGATTTTCTCAATTGTTATCACTGCTATTTGTGCAATACTCTCATTCGTTTTTGCATTCATCTATTCTGTAACGCTGAATCGTCTTTTTCTCGTATTCTGCTTTGCATTTCTAATGGTGTGCCTGTATGGATTGCTAACGATTGTATATATTGTGGGGTGCCTATAATGCCAGATGTCACACGCAACGGCGTCTGCTACGCCATCGAGGACAGTCCGTTCTATGAGGAGGTGGACGGCTACCGCTTCTACTTCTCCTCAGAGACACATCGCCGCAAGTTCTTCGAGAAGGCCCGTATCCGCCAGAACTGGCTCACGGACTCGCTGTCGCGCCGCTTCCATTTCCACCTCGATGCCTCGCTTGCCGCCATCTTCCAGCTCTACAGCCAAGTCGAGTCGCGCGGCTTCTACGTGGTATCCGAGCGCGGCGAGGAGTTCCGTTGCCTGGAGCAGTTGAGGCTTCGGGTCGTGATGTGAGATGCCCGGCTTCAACTGGACTGCATCCCGCCTCAATCGCCTGCGCTCGGCGGTGCGTGCGTTCAATGCGGCGATAACCCGCAGGGAGCGCGAGCTTGACGATGAGGGCCAGTCAATCCTCAAGGGCTATCTGCCCAGCCGTGTCACCGTGGAGGGAATCATGTCGCGCGTGCATTCCGTGAACGACTTCAGGCGCATCGTGGGCTACAAGTCGGACAGGAAGCATCGTAGGTACAGCGAACTCACCCGTGTCCTCAAGACGGGCAACAGGGATGCACTGGATATCACGACCGATGCGTTCGGCAGGCTCACGACCAAGTATTCCGAGCGCCAGTACAATCTCGACATGCGGGCCATACGCAGGCAGCGCCAGAAGACGCTCGAGGATATCGGGCGAGAGTTCTTCGAGGGCGACGATGCCTACGATATGGACGAGGTGTCCCCAGCCAAGTACGGAATGCTCACCTCGGACAACGACCTTATGCCAGAGGACGAGGGCGAGGTCGATGATTCATATACGGACGTAGACCCCGATACGCTCAAGAGGTGGGAGCAGGAGGATGCCTCCCGCAAGCGCGAGCAGGTCACCGTGGATGCCATGTACGAGGTCTACCGCAGCACGTGGACTGCCACCGATAACAGGCATTCCGCGATGGGAGGATATCAGGAGTTGTTGGATGCACTGGATTGGATGGCTGAGAATGGGCCAGCCTACCTGAACAAGATGTTCGCGCTCGGTTATGACGAGCTTGACCCGAGCTATATCAGCGAGAGCGGCGGCGAGAACAACCCGTACGTCAACACGCCATACGAGACGCGCCACAACAGGGCCGTGAGGTTCGTTGTGGACAGGGCGAGAAAGGTCGGTTATGAAGGTTAGCGATGCAAGGCAGGTCATCCCAGAACCGATGTGGATGATTGGCAACCCGGATATCCTATCCGAGATGGCAGGAGAGGATATCGACTCTATCTATAATGCGCTGGCAGACCTTATGGATAGGGAGGAGGTCAGCGTCTTCGGTGACGGCGGCGATGAATGGTGGGAGGACACGTTGAATCGCAAGAGCTATACTGCGGACTTCGAGACCACCACCGACATGGAGGACTGTAGGGTGTGGGCAGCCGCCACGTGCGAGATTGGGAACACGAACCATATCGAGCGCGGCACGTCCGTTGAGTGGTTCATCGAGTGGTGTCGTGACAACGGCCCCTGCAACGTCTATTTCCATAACCTCGCGTTCGATGGTGCCTTCATCATGGACTGGCTTGAGCGCAACGGCTGGGAGTGGGTCGAGGATAGGACTAAGGCGGGCATGCGCACCTACACCACCGTCATAAGCGATGCAAATCAGGTGTACTGCATCGACCTGTATTTCACCAAGTCCCTGAGCGTGCGAATCATGGATTCGCTCAAGATTGTCCCTCTGTCAATCGCCCAGATGGCTAAGGCGTACAAGCTTCCTATCCTCAAGGGCAGTATCGACTATTCCGCGCCGCGCCCCGTGGGGCACCAGCTAACCGATGAGGAGATTGCGTACCTCGACAACGATGTTCTCATTGCCGCCATGGTCATGGGCAAGTTCTTGGACGAGGGCCTGAACAAGATGACGGCGGGCAGCAACGCGCTCACGAACTACCGCGACATGAGCGGAGGGCGCAAGGGCTTTAGAAAGTGGTTCCCATACATCGAACCCGAGGAGGACGAGTTCATTCGCAAGGCCTACCGTGGAGGGTGGACGTACGTCAACCCGAAGTTTCAGGGGCGCAAGCTGGGCGAGGGCATAGTGTTCGATGTGAACAGCCTGTACCCGTCCGTGATGGCGAGCTGCTCGGGCGAGCGTCTGCCGTACGGTAGGCCCGTGAGGTTCGAGGGCAAACCAAAGCCCTCCGAGGCCTTCGACCTTTGGGTTGCTCAGGTGACTTGCTCGTTCCGCATCCGTGAAGACCACCTCCCGTGTATCCAGCTCAAGGGCAACTTCCGCTTCAAGCAGACCGAGTACCTTGAGCGCAGCGATGGCGATGTGACGTTCACGGTCACCTCCGTGGACTGGGAGCTCATCACGCGGCAGTACCATATCTACAACCTGCGCTGGCACGGCGGCTACCAGTTCAGGAGCGCGACGTTCCTCTTCAAGTCGTACGTGGACAAGTGGATTGGCATCAAGAATCAGGCAACTATCGAGGGCAATTCGGGCATGCGCCAGATTGCCAAGCTCATGCTCAACTCCCTGTACGGCAAGTTCGCCACGCGAACCACGGTGTACTCTCGCAGGCCGATGCTCGTGAACGATGTGTTGCGCTATGTCGACTTGCCCCCTGAGGAGCGCGACCCCGTGTACCTGCCTGCAGGCGTGTTCATCACGGCGTGGGCAAGGTACAAGACCATCACCACGGCGCAGTCGGTATATGACAGGTTCATTTACGCCGACACAGATTCCGTCCACCTCATAGGCACGGATATACCCGACTGCATCGATGTGGACGCGGTGCGCTTGGGCGCATGGAAGCACGAGAGCACGTTCTATCAGGCCAAGTTCCTGCGCGCCAAGTGCTACATGGAGTACGAGGAGGGGAGCGACACGCCCACGGTGCATGTGGCGGGCATGCCTAGCCGGTGCCACAGGTACGTGGATATCGACAATTTCGAGTTCGGCAAGGTGTACCCGGGTAAGCTCTACACGAGGCGCGTGCATGGAGGCATCGTCCTGTACGAGGGCGATATGGAGATTAGGAGATAGGCATGGTGTGCATTGTTCTGTATAGTGAGGAAGGTTAATAACGTATACCAGTTCTGAAAAAAATATGTTGTCATGGGTAAAGTGCTTGAAGGGATATGAGACAGATGAGTAGACACTGTATAGTTGTGCTGCCTTCCCGTTTCTGTGTGGCATATAAGTTCGTTCATGCTACGGCGAGAACGAGGTTCGGTGTTTGCTGCATGAGCTGCAAGTTAGATATCTGCTCAGAGACTTCGCGGTTTGCTGTATTAAGGAGTAGTCATGGAAACCTATTACATCGTTCGCGTCAGGGTCGGAAGTGAAACCTGCTATGGAAGGTATGCGGGAGGCTATGAACTTACACCGTGCTTCGGGGATGCGCATATGTATAGAGTGCGTTTTAGAGCAGAGGCTATGGCCAAGCACTATAAGGCACGTGGGTACGAGGTAGATATCTGCAAGCTTGAGTTCAAGGGAAGTTACGAGGTATAGTATGAACTGCAATGAGTATTACGTCAGAATGGTAGCCACCGCCGATACCTACGAGTACGATGTTATCTCCCAGCAGGTTGACGGCACCTATTCGTTCTCATCGTACACCTTCGCTCAGGTACGCGAGATGTTCCCGGACGTGCGCAACGGCATCGATGCCCTCATCGCCCTACAGGAGCATGGCGCCGAGATTTTGGATAAACCTGTTGACACCGTACGCAGGTTCTAATATATTCTAGAGGTGAAGAGAGGAGGTTCATCATGCCTTACGTCTACATGGACGAGGTGCCCGATGGCATGGAGGAGGCAACCGTTTACTCCGAGGAGGATTATAACGGAGTGACCGCGCAGCTGGAGCAGGCGCAGACCGAGCGCGATAACTTGGCGAGGGAGCTGGATGCCGCCAAGACCAAGTTCGCCAACGCTTTCCTGTCCTCGCCGCAGCATGCCAAGCAGGTGCAGGCACAGGAGGTCAAGGAGGAGGACAGGCCCTCCACGTTCGATACGCTATTTGCAGGAAGGAACAAGTACAATGCCAATTAAACCCAATGCCGAAGTGATGCAGGCTTTCGACAAGTTCAAGGACGACCCCAAGTTCTCGCATGACGTGGTCGAGTCCATCATCAACGATAATCCCACGCTCCGTCAGGGCCTTATCGATGCAGGCCTCGTGGAGGAGGTGCGTGCCGATGCCTAGCGTGAACCCCGTGCGCGTACCCGATGACAACCGCTCGCTGCACAACATCGGCCAGTACATCATGCAGTACGAGTCGTACCAGAACGCCTACCTCACCGCGCTGGTCAACCGTATCGCCCGAGTAATCGTCACTTCGCGCATGTGGAAGGACAAGTGGGCGGTCTTCGATATGGGCAAGATGGACTATGGCGAGACCATCGAGGAGATTTTCGTCAACATCGCCAAGCCGCACTCCTATGACCCCGCAAAGGCCGAGACTCAGGTCTTCAAGCGCGAGATTCCCGATGTGCGCGCGGCATTTCACTCGATGAACTACCAGAAGTTCTACAAGGTCACCATCTCCAACGACCAGCTGCGTCAGGCGTTCCTCTCCTACTATGATATGAACGAGCTCATCGCGCGTATCGTGGACTCCCTGTACACCGCCATGAATCTGGACACGTTCCTCACCAAGAAGTACATGCTTGCCCGTGAAGCCATCAACGGCGGTATCTACACGGTGGTGACCAAGCCCATCTCGGGTGACGGTGCCGATCCTGACGATGCAATCACCAAGTACCGTCAGTACACCAACAATCTTGAGTTCCTCAAGACGCTGTACAACCGAGCCGGCGTGCGCAACTCCACACCCATCGCAGACCAAGTCATTATCGTGCCCAACGAGGCCGAGGCAACCTTGGGCGTGAAGGTCCTCGCGGCGGCGTTCAATCTCTCCGAGGTGGACTACATCTCCAAGCGCATCGCCGTGGACTCGTTCGAGTTCGATGCCGATGACGAGGCGCGACTCGCGGAGCTGTTCGCCAATGACAGCACGTACAAGCCGTTCACGGACGAGGAGAAGAAGGCGCTACAGCTGATTAGCGCCGTAAAGCTCGCCAAGGACTGGTTCATGTGCTTCGACAACTTCGAGCAGTTCACGGAGAACTACAACGGCGAGGGCCTGTACTGGCAGTACTTCTTCCATGTGTGGAAGACCTTCTCCGTGTCCCCGTTCGCCAACGCCGTCCTGTTCACCTCGCAGGTCTCCGAGGTCACGGCAGTCACCGTGTCACCCGCAACGGCGAACGTGGCACAGGGCACCTCCATCGTCATGACTGCGGAGGTCGCGGGCACTGGCCTGTTCGAGAAGACGGTCGAGTGGTCCGTCAAGGGAGCCGAGGATTTGGCCTCAGGTACGCGAATCGATGGCACCTCTGGCGTCCTTCGTGTCGCATCCGATGAGAAGGTCGGCAACGTCCTCACTGTCACCGCGATGGCGAAGGGCGGTCAGGCGGGTACCGCCCAGATTACCGTCACAGCAGCGCAGTAATATAGTCACTGTCTGCAAGGCCGTTCCCGCATCTCGCGGGAACGGTCCTTTTCTATTAGGAGGATAGATGGCACTTCCCAACTACACGCCGTCAGGAAAGGTTCTGTTCGGCTCCGTGCCGTGGGATAGCGGATACTCCAATGTGCGCCTGTATACATCTTTGGAGGAGCAGTACAGCGATATCGCCGCGCGCATGACGCTATCGAGCGATAACTACACGTACATAGGGCGCAACCGCAGGCTCAAGGTGGCAATCGAGGCCGATAGGCTCTACCACTGCAACTACTGCATGTACCGCAACGAGTCGTTGACGGATGGGTATATCTACTGTTTCGTCAGCGATGTGAAGTACATCAATGACCACACATCGGAGATTACGCTGGACACGGATGTTTTCCAGACGTACCTCTACGGCACCGATTGGCAGATTCCCGCCTGCTTCATCGAGCGCGAGACCACGCCGAGCGAGGACAGCAAGTACATGCTCAGCGAGGAACCCTCGTTTCCGCTTATATATGTGGGTGACGGTGTTTCCAGAAAGACGTTCGGAGTCGGCGGCTTTATCGTGATGACCTCTGCCAAACCTGAGAAGAACAACAACCTTATCGAAGATATTCTCAATCCTCAAGGATACTATGCCAAACCTATTGCCATGACATTCAACAAGGGTATTGCCTGCGGATGTGCGCTATATTACTTCCCCGTTCAAACCAGCGCTGGCGGGTCTGAGGACATGGAGGCGTTTCTTAACGAACTTACGTTTGCTGGCTCGGTCGAGAGTATAGTTGCCATTTTCACCGTGCCCTCTTTCGCTGCTTCGCTCTGCGGTAGCGGCGGTCGAGTCGTTACGCAAGGCGGTACGGATATCGAACTTTCCTCGCAAACTGATTTGTCCATTCCCGCCAATAAGAACACGCTTGATGGGTATACTCCTCGAAATGCAAAACTTCACTATTATCCCTATTCGTTTGCCGAAATGGGAGACGGTCAGGGCCAGCGTGTGCAGCTGCGCTATGAGCTTATGAACGAGACTACAAATGTTCGAGTCAAGTATGCGCTCAATCCGCTCTGTCAGGCATTTGCGTTCCCATATAATTACAAGGGTATCGCTCTGGATTACGATGATGGAATCGTTGTCAAGGCTGGTGCCATGGGTTCATGGACTAACAATGCGTTTCAGAATTGGGTGGCCCAAAACTCTGGTACGATTGCCCTCACTGTCGCGGGAGTTGCCCTTGCGGGCATATCTGGCGGTACCACTCTGGGCGCGGCTTCGGCAGAACTTGAGGGTCTTGGAGCCATGGAGGGTTTCGCCCATGTGAACGAGGCTGATTTAGCGGCAAAAGTGGCGGGCCAGATGAGCGATGTCGGCAAAGGCTCCAAGATGCTGAAGCGTGCGGGTGCAGCGGGGGCGGGCGGAGTTGCAGGTATGGTAAATGCCTCCAAGCAGCCGACAACTACGAGAGGTCAAGTTAGCGGGGAGACGCTTTTCTCGACTGGCGCACAGGGTCTTTTCATCAACCGCATCTGCGTGAAAGCCGAGGTAGCCCAGCAGATTGACCAGTTCTTCGACCGCTGGGGATATGCCGTGGAGCGCATCGAGGCCGTGAACATCACCTCTCGCCCCTCGTGGAACTACGTGAAGACGGGCGGCGCGGCACCGCGATCGCTCAACGTGGGCGCTGGCGCGACCGCCCCGTTCACGCGCGGACGGGGCACGCCCGCCGATGCACTGGATGTTATCCGCAGGGCGTTTGACGGCGGCATCACGTTCTGGCATAATACGGCTAACTTCGGTGACTACTCTCAATCGAACGCCTTGGGATAGGAGGATTATGTATACAGGTTTCTTCACGCCCTCGGGCATGGTTCCGTCAATCATGCAGAACGGCTCTAGGGCGCAGAACGCCATGACGTTCATCAACAATCAGGACACCGCCACCATGTTCATGTGGCGTCTCATGAACCTCGCCATCAGCGTCTTCAAATGGGACAACCTGCCAGAGGGCGTGGACGAGCGCATGCTTGAGTTCTGGCTCCTGCGTGACGGTTTCGTGGGCTTCTTCTACGATGAGGCCCTTAAGTCTGATGAGCGCAGGCGCGCGCCCGAGGGCTATGCCGTGCTGCCCATGATGATTCAGGGCCAATGGGATATCTATGAGTACCCGCGCGACCGCCGAGCCTATGCCGTCAACGGTTTCAACTACGAATGCACGGAGGACAACTCGGTAATCATCTACCAGAACTACCTCCGCGTGCCGATGTGGCTCACGCTGTGGCAGTACGCGTACCGTCTAGCCGAGACCCAGCGTACCATCGATATCAACTGCATGCAGCAGCGCACCGCGCGCATCATCCGCTGCTCGGAAGACCAGCGCCTCACGTACCTGAATGCGGCGAAGGAAGTCGATGAGGGCCGTCCTTGGGTGCATGGAGACAAGAATTTCGATTTGGACGCATTTCAGGTGTTCGATACCACGACCCCGTACGTGGCCAACGAGTTGCAGACGTACAAGCACCAGCTGTGGAATGAGGCGCTTACGTACCTAGGTATCGAGAACGTCAACACGGACAAGAAGGAACGCCTTATCTCAGACGAGGTCGTGAACAACATGGGTGACGTGGAGGCCGAGCGCTTCACTCGCCTCAACGCCCGCAAGCAGGCCTGCGATGAGATTAACAGGCTGTTCGGCCTTGACGTGAAGGTGGACTTCCGCTCGGGTACGTACATCCGAACCGGTGCCACCGGCAGCGCGATGCTCGAAACCTCGGGCATGCAGGCCTCCAACGTTCCCGGAGATGACTATGAGTAAGTACACCACCATGCTGCGGTTCCCCATCGAGCAGCGCCTAGATGACCTCGGCCTGTCGCATATCGAGGAAAACTGGCCTTATATATACTCCATCATCGGACTCGATGACTACCCCATCTACGATGCAGCACACCGTAGCATCCTGAATGACAAAATCATCAGGCGATACTACATGCGCGAGATAGGCTTCGAGACGCTCGGGCAGTTCGCGTGGAACATGCGCAGGAAAATGTACGAGATTATGCCGTACTACAACAAGCTGTTCGAGAGCGAGTCCTTGGTGACGGAACCCATGCTGTCCAAGAACCTCGACTATACCGAGAAGTGGACACGTGACGAGTCCACCGCCCGCAACAAGTCGGACACCCGCGCCACCGACACCACGTCCACCTCGCGGAGCACCTCGGATGACCGCAACGTGTTTCAGGACACGCCGATGAACGGGTTGGACACAGGTGCGATAGAGGCGATGGACTATGCCACCAACGTCACGCTCGACCACGGCACGACCGAGAACGGCTCGTCTGCCAAGAACGAGACGAGCGGTTCATCGACAGATGCCTACACGGGCGACTTCGATGGAACGAAAGTTCATAACCAGAAGGGCTACGACACGAATCAGTCCGAGTTGCTGTTGACATATCGGAAGACTTTGCTTAATATCGACCTTGAGATTGTGGACAGGCTATCCACGCTGTTCATGGGGCTATGGTAAAGGAGGAGGATATGGACGAAACATCCGCAGCCACGGTGCAGCGGTTGCAGTACTGGTGCCAGCTGGTGCTGCCCGCCGTGTTCGATGACTCGCTGTCGTACTACGAACTTGTAGCCAAGGTGGTCAAGAAGCTCAACGAGGTAATCGCCTCGAACAACGAGCTTGCGGGATATGTCGGCACGAACACGCGGGATATCGCGCAGCTCAAGAAGGACGTGGAACTTCTCAACTCCGAGTTCGAGAAAATCAAGAACGGTCAATATACATCTCTTTACATTGAGGCCATGAAGAACTGGCTCACGGAGAACCTCATCAACGTTGTGGGCGAGATTGTCAAATTCGTCTGGTTCGGCCTGAGCGATGACGGTCATTTCACGGCGTACATCCCGACCAGTTGGCGATTCCTCACCTTCGACATGGTGGCAGACCCCGATTCACCCGACTACGGTAGACTTCTACTTTCCTACTAGGAGGAACTTATGGCAATCCAGACCAAGACGATGACGGTCAAGAGCGACACCGCCCTTGCCGAGACCACGACCACCATCCGAGACACGATGACGTTCGATGTGTCCAAGATGCCCAACGGCATCACCTACAAGGGCCTCAAGGCCGTGCTGTCGTTCGCCGACCCCATCCAATGGAACAAGGCATCCACGTACGACTCCCTCACCGTGGTGTGGAATGACGCCACGCACGCCTCGTATGCCTCCAAGCGCCCCGTCCCGCAGAACATCGAGATTACCAACGAGTTCTACTGGTTCCGCACCGCCGACCTCGATGCACAGGTGGAGATGTACCGTCATGAGGTGATGGAGTTCGATGGGCGTATCACTGCTAACGCACAGAAGATTGATAAGCTGAATACAACTTATAATGGTGTTTCCTATACGAATAGAACCAATACATTTGCTGTCTTCAGTGATTCCACGTTCCAGAGTAACGGCGACTTTAACAACCCGGGCGTCACCATTCCCTCGGTTGTTGACAACATGAAAAAGCTAATGCCCAATGCCACGATTAAAAACTATGGTAAAGGAGGTACGGGAACAGATTATCTTGTAAACACGTTAAATAAAATGGCTGTTGATAATTCTGTGGACACTGTACTAGTTGCATACGGAACTAATGACTGGCAAGGCTCATTTGAAAGTGCGCCCATTTTATCCTCTCAACGTGGTTCTACTAATACCGAACTTAATGCTATTAGGGCAATTAACCGCATTAGGATTATCTTTCCCAATGCAAAAATCATCTGGTTTACACCTGCATACATTCACAGTGAAGCATTTACAGAACTTAACGTTAATAACTGTGCATCCACACCGTTTGCCTACTACGATGTAATTAACCGTATCTGCAATATCTACGGCATTCAGTGCGTGCGTCTTGATAAGTTCTTCAATGTCAACGAAAATACCTATCAAAAGTTTATGGTTGCATCGACAGATAAAATATGGGTTCACTACAATGAGGCAACAACGTTAAGGATTGCACACCTTATTGCGGATAATTTCATCGGTATGGATATTTCTCCTAACATCCCTCAAGGATATAAGATTCTCAATCTACCAAATTATACCGATGTTGATACACGTTTTCATTCGCACTCTTATTATAATACTATCAAATGCCGACTTCCTAATGGTGTTTATACGTTGCATGGATATACTTATGGTGAGAACGATATTGTAATTAACGGGAAGGCGTATAAAAGCAATCTCTCAACTTATCTGAGTCTTGATTTTGAAGTAACCGACACCACTGGACTTACAACTATTACCATTAGTTCAGGACTGTATAATGCTGCAATTCTTCCCAAGAATGCTGATTACTTCAACATAACTCAAAATCAAGTGTATATGTATAAGGACGCCGAGTGCAATTTTATAATGGCATTTGACGGGACTAACGGTACTATCTTCGGTAATTCAGTGTCGGTACGCAAGGAATATATCGAGCTACCGGCTGATTTTCCATTTGAGGGCAATATAACAGGTTTTTACGATGTCGACTTTAAACCGCTCTATGGGCGAATTGGCGCAGGCCTACTTAAATTCTCTGAACAATTTGAGAATAAATACATGGGCGCAAGCTTTGCCGTAAAATGGTAAGCTTCATCGACATAAGCAGCCACCAAGCCGACCTGAACTTGGTGGCTGTGTCGAATTCCATTCAGGGCGTTATCGTCAAGGCAACCGAGGGAACATCCTACGTTAACCCCTATTGCGATAGGCACTACCAGCAGGCGAAGAGCGCCAACCTCCTACGCGGCTTCTACCACTTCGCTGGAAGCAGCGACCCTCTTGCCGAAGCCGCATTCTTCTACCGAAACGTGCTGGGATACCTCCATGACGGCATCCCCGTGCTCGACTGGGAAGGCGTGTACAGAAACGGTAAGTGCATATTCGAGCAATCTGTAGATTGGGTAAACCGGTTCTTGCGCCAGTTTCACAACCTCACGGGTATCTGGTGCTGGATATACGCAAACCCTTGGCGATTCAATCAGGGCGGTGTGGAGCCTAACTGCGCGAGGTGGGTGGCATCGTACCCCGCTGTCTCGCACCCAACGTTCGCGCAGGCGGCCTCGTGGAACTGCCCCGATGCTGACGGCAACGTGGTGGCTTGGCAGTTCTGTAGCGATGGGCGGGTATCGGGATACGGGTATAACTTGGACTGTTCCGTATATTACGGAGATAGGGAAAGTTGGTTGAGATATGCTGATTCTAACTCATTGGGTGGCGGCAACGCTGGGGGCGATGGTGGGAATGCTGGCCCTGACGCTCATCCAGTCACGCTAGAAAACGAAACATACAAGATTACAGTTGAAAGGAAATGAGATGAATAACTTAAGCATCGTGTGCGGTATCCTCATCATCATGGATATCGTGTGCGGCACGGTTGCCGCAATGCGAAACAAGGAACTGTGCTCGTCCATCGCGCGCGAGGGCATGTACAACAAAATCGGTGAGGCCATGTTCCTTCTCATCGGCATCATCGCCAACGAGATTCTTGCGATGCCCCCGTTCGATGGATTGGGTATCTCCCCCGATATCGCATACCTCGTTGCCGTATATATCGCATGGATGGAATTGGTGTCCATCCTTGAGAACATCTGCAAGATTAACCCTGAGCTGCCTTTCGCAAAGATTCTCATGATGTTCAATATCGATGTTGACACCAAGGAGCCGAATGCTGTAGAATCGGAGACGGCACCAGAGAAGTAAAGGCTCGCCGACTTATCCGATTGCTCACGGTGAAACGTGCGGAGGTCTACAGGAGATTAGCAAGCTCTGTGAACCCCTTGTCTGAATGCCACCCTTCTCGCCCTCCCACTGTCGATGACCTTGGGAGGGCATCCTATTTTAAGGAGGAATCTATGCCTTACAATAAGCTCGGCGACTTGCAGACCCTAACGCTGTCCAATGATGTCCAGTGCGACAACCCCTGCTGCATCCTCACGCTGGACTGCACCGTGCAGCTGATGGGCAACATGCACCTGAACGGGTATAAGGGCAACACGGCTATCGCAACACTCCCAGTTTCCATGCGGCCTCTTGATGAGATTTGCCTACCTGTCTATCTGGATACCACCATCAAGCAGCTAATCGTAACACCCGAAGGGGAGATTAGGCTCGACAAGGACGTGGTCGCGGGACTGCTGTACACAAACGGTATATCCTTCAACGTATGCGACCGATACTACAGCTCCGATATCGGGAACAACTTCCCGCAGGGTACATCGCCGCTGCGATGGGATGGGAAGGACTACTGATGGGCTACGCATTCAACGGGACTACCCCGAACCTCAACTTCGCTGTCAACCAGCTCAACAGGAATCAGGGCATCTTTCAGAAACTGCTGAATAGTATAAAGGGTATCGTGGACAAGCTTACGCATGGCGCTGGAGGCACGGCCTCGAATGAGAAGGTGGAGGCGGCTGTAAAATGGTGCATCGACAAGGCAACGAACAACTACATCACCTACAGCCAGACGAACAGGAACCTCAAGAACGTCAACGGTATGAGTTATGACTGCTCGTCATTCATCATCACAGGATTCTATGCAGCGGGAATCAATATCAACGCGACATACACGGGCAACATGCGCGCTGGCTTCACTGCTGCCGGTTGGGAATGGATTGCAGGTCGCTCGTTTGTCGCTAGCCAACTACAACGAGGCGATATCATGGTAAATGAATCGCTGCACACGCAGATGTACATCGGCAACAATCAGGACGTGAATTGCGGCTCCACGCCCGCCTGCGTGCAGCCGCACTCAACGAATAACTACGGAAGGGGCTGGGATGGAATCTTGCGCTACAAGGGCTGATAAGTTCTGGAACATCAAGAACACACTGAGCCATAACTGCCTATTCAACTTCATCATCTCGCTCCGTGGTGGTGGCAAGACCTATGGATGCCTCAAGTACGCAATCGAGAAGCACCTGAGGGAAAAGCGCAATGGGCGAAACTGGCAGTTCGTCTACGTTCGCCGTCAGGAAAATGAGCTAAAGAAACTTACTATCTCGCGCGGAGGACGATTGTTCGCTGCTGTACAGAAGGAGTTTCCAAACCATATCCTGAAAGCCGAGTCCAATACGATGTATTGCGATGGTGAAGTGTGCGGTTATGCTGTGCAACTGTCCGCTGCATTCACGCAGAAGTCAGACTCTTTCCCAGACGTACAGATGATTATCTTCGATGAGTTCATCGCAATCAAACGTTCTTCTTACCTCAATGATGAAGTCACTAAGTTCCTTGAGCTGTATGAGACTATCGCCCGCCCAGGCACAGACCATCCAATCGTCAAGGTATTCTTCCTTGGAAATGCCGTAACGCAGACCAATCCCTACTTTGAATACTTCCGTTTGGAACGTCCATACGAGGGACAGTTTAAAAAGTTCGGTGATACTAAAGATATCCTTGTACAAGACGTTAGCGTTCCTGAATTACAGAAAGATAAACACGCCTCTCGTTTCGGTCAACTTATCAATGGTACTGAGTACGCAAGTTACGCTATCGACAATGAATGGCTCGAAGACGATACCGACTTCATCAAGAAGAAAACCAAAGACTGCGAATACCGCATGTCCATCAGATATAATAGTGCATGGATTGGAATCTGGTATGACCCGCTTGACTGGATATATTACATCAGTAACAACGTAGACCTTCAATGTCCAAACAAGTTCTCCGCAACTACTGATGACCACAAGCCTAATGTTATGCTTATCAAACATGCTAAACAAATGAACTCTTTCAAGCATATCATGGACGCTTATAACAACGGAGCCATCCGTTACGAATCTATCAAACTCAAGTCATGGTTTCGTGAAATAATGCGAATGTGGAATTTCCGGAATTAAAGAAGCTGGAATATCTTCATCGAAAGCCAGGGAAACGAAACGGACTATGGCACGGAGGTCGTACAGGTATTCTTCCATTACGGGACGGAAATCGTCGCGCATGGCAGCGTTGCAGTTGCGTCGCATGGTCTGTATGGCATATTTGTCCGAAGGAGTCATCCGTTTCTCTTTACAGATATAGTCGAGGCGTGAAAACAAATTTGCGAAAGAGAACGTAACCCCTGCCGTCAGTTCGTAACATGCCTGTTCGAGCACTTTGTATAAAAGAATATATTTGGCCCGGATATTTTCGGGAGCGGCTGTAGGCTGACGGTGAATTTGTTCGATGCGATTATATAAATCGAAAGATTGCAGTTCGATGTGGTTCGTTAAGTTTCCAGACATGGCAGATGAATATCCTTGAATAAAATGACTTTACATAACAAACAAAGTAAAGCCCTTACCTATTAATCTTTTGTTCAAAGATACAACTATTTTCCGAAACACTGCAACCTCTCCTGCGTTCTGCTAAAATCTTTTGCGGTTCGTGATGCTTTTTGTTTCTCTTGCTTATCTTTGTCATTTGAAAAACGAAATAGTATTATGAAGCATGTAATAGCGTGTATGAGGGCCTTATGTCCTATATCGGATGAAACAGTGAAGGAACTGGAAAGTCTTGTTGTAAAATGTAATTATCCCAAAAGATATCAGCTTATAAAAGAGAATATTTTCTGCCGATACGCTTATTTTATAGAAAAGGGAATGACGCGTTCTTTCTGGCTGGTAGACGGAGAAGAAATTACGACCTCATTTTCGTGTGAGGGAGGGATTGTCTTCAGTATGGACGAACTCTATTATAATAAAAAGAGCGAAGAATTTGTTGAAACACTG
>ENA-UEOR01001045-UEOR01001045.1-human-gut-metagenome-genome-assembly--contig:-NODE-1045-length-17005-cov-18.367202_pt1 | contig 17005 bp, 17 predicted proteins | sample MGYA00242887_ERZ507890 | MGnify/ENA primary metagenome ERZ507890 (study PRJEB26167, sample SAMN06115431) | human gut metagenome | host: Homo sapiens | place: China:Guizhou | collected 2014-10-21...
ACCGGCAACGAGAACCCCTTCTACGAGCACTTTGACGAGATCTGCGAGATCTGCGCCGAGCACGATGTGACCATCTCTCTGGGCGATGCCTGCCGTCCCGGCTGTCTGGCTGACGCCACCGACGTGTGCCAGATCGAAGAACTGGTGCGTCTGGGCGAGCTGACCAAGCGCGCATGGGCGCACAACGTGCAGGTGATGGTGGAAGGCCCCGGCCATGTGCCCCTGAATCAGGTGGCCGCCAACATGGAGGTGCAGAAGAGCATCTGCATGGGCGCGCCCTTCTATGTGCTGGGACCTCTGGTCACCGATATCGCCCCCGGCTACGACCACATCACCGCTGCCATCGGCGGCGCAGTGGCAGCAGCCAGCGGTGCGGCCTTCCTGTGCTATGTAACCCCCGCCGAGCATCTGGCACTGCCCAATGTGGAGGACGTGAAGCAGGGCATCGTAGCCTCCAAGATCGCCGCCCACGCCGCTGACATTGCCAAGGGCATCCCCCACGCCCGGGACATTGACGACAAGATGGGCGATGCTCGCCGCGTACTGGACTGGGATGCACAGTTCGCCTGTGCGCTGGACCCCGAGACCGCCAAGGCCATCCGCGACGCACGCCTGCCCGAGGACGACCACAGCGACACCTGCAGCATGTGCGGCAAGTTCTGCGCTGTGCGCAGCATGAACAAGGCGCTGGCCGGTGAATACATCGATATCCTGTAAGCTTTCCCCGCGCTGAAAGGCGCTTCTTCCTCCGGGACTGCTGCACAAACCGTGCGGCAGTCCCTTTTTTGTGGGACGATTTAAAATGCCCTCCGCTGCCGAGCTGCGGCACATTCAGTGGAATTATTATTTTGCATTTGCTGCACTACGTTCAGTTTGGTCAATCTATTCTATCAATTTTTTAGATTTTACAATTCTTCTGTGCTGTACTATAATGAAGTAGCAACTTTATTTCTCAAAAGTACAGGAGGCTGTTTTCTTGATAGTTGATCTGATTGAAGCGCTTTACCGCCTGCTGTGGGGCGATTTATTCACCCTGCCGGTGGCAGGCGGCATTGGCATCTCCTTTATGGTGGTGCTGCTGTTTGCAGCCGGTATCGGCTTTACCCTGCGCACAAGGCTGCTGCCGGTGCGGCTGTTCCGGGATATGATCGGCGCAGTGTGTGAAAAAAAGCAGGCTGCGGGCGGGCTTTCCTCCTTCCAGACACTGGTCATCTCCACCGCTACCCGGGTGGGCATGGGCAACCTTGTGGGCGTGGTGGCCGCTGTTTCCGCGGGCGGTGCGGGCGCGGTGTTCTGGATGTGGGTCACTGCGCTGCTGGGTGCTTCCACCTCCTTTGTGGAGTCCACTCTGGCGCAGAAATACCGCGTGCCGGACCCGCTGTACGGCGGCTGGCGCGGCGGCCCGGCCTACTACCTCCATGTGCTGGCAGAGCGCAAGCGGGGCAAAAAGCTCAAGCGCTCCGTGTGCGCAGCACTGTTTGCGGTGTCCGGCCTGATCTGCTGGTGCGGCATCAGCCAGGTCATCTCCAACTCAGTCAGTTCTGCCTTTGAAAACGCCTTTCACGTCCCGCCATTGGCCACCACCGTGGTGCTTACCCTGCTGGCAGCGCTGATCGTGCTGCGCAAGAATGCCACTGTAAAAAGCCTTGACTTCATCGTGCCGGTCATGGCGGTGTGCTACTTTGTCATCACGGTTGGCATCGTGGTGCTGAATTTCCGGCAGCTGCCCGCCGTGCTGGCACGCATCTTTGCCGAGGCCTTCGGCCTGCGTCAGGTGGCCGCAGGCGGCTTTGGTGCGGTGCTGATGAACGGTGTCAAACGCGGGCTGTTCTCCAACGAGGCGGGCAGCGGCTCGGCCCCCTGTGCCGCTGCCGCTGCGGAGTGCGACGACCCGGTAAAGATGGGTCTTGTGCAAGCGCTGGGCGTATTGATCGATACGGTGGTCATCTGCAGCTGCACTGCTTTTCTGATGCTGCTGGTGCCGCAGGAGATCACCGCCGGGCTGACCGGCATGAACCTTTTACAGACCGCCATGCAGTACCATCTGGGCGGCTTTGGCATCGTGTTCATTGCGGTGATCTTAGCGCTGTTCAGCTTTTCCACCTTTTTGGGGGTGCTGTACTACGCCCGGGGCAATGTGGCCTACCTGTGCGGCGACAACTGGTGGAGCCAGACCGCCTACAAGCTGCTGGCGCTGGCCATGCTGCTGGTGCGCGGTACACAGGCCTCCACCGTGGTGAGGGATCTGGGCGATGTGGGCATCGGGCTGATGACCATCTTCAATATGCTGGCGCTCGTTCCCCTTTCCGGCGAGGCGCTGACCGCCCTGAACGACTACGAAAAGCGCAAGAAAATAAAATAAGATCACAAAAACGGGCTGCTGCACAAGGTTCTGTGCAACAGCCCGTTTTGTAATATGCGAAAGCTTTCAGCTATGCTGCTTCAGGGCGCAGACGGCGATGCTCAGGGCGCTCCATGCGGCCTGATACATCAGCACCGTGGCGATGGACAGCTGCCAGATGCTGCCCGCATAGGTCAGCAGCACCGCAATGAACACCGAGAAGCACACCGACACCAGCTGCACCGTAGTAGCGCTGGTCTCGGCATTCTGTGCCTGATCTGCAGCCTGTAAGCCGCCGGTCAGGCTGGCAAAGCCCCGGTGGTGGTACAGGCAGCAGTCGGGCTTTTCCGGGGCAGCATCGGCGGCTTCAATGGCCTGACACTGGTCGCCGTCCAGCACGGTGACCATGCCCTCCGGCAGATGATAAGCCTCGGTGATGTGCCGTGCCGTCAGGCTGGGATCCTTGCTGGTGACCAGCAGACGGATGTTTTCCCTTTGCAGGGAGGCAAGGCTGCGTGCCACATTGCGGCCGCCCACATAGCGCAGCACGAACATGGCGTGCAGGTTGCCGGACACTGCCAGATACAAAATTTGCAGCTCACCGTTTTTGGAGTGGCCGTCCTCGTAATCCTGCTCCGGCAGGGTCACACCCTCCTGCTCCATGTAGCGGCGGGTGCCGATGAGGATGCGGTTATTGTCGCACCATGCCGAGAAGCCCAGCCCGGTGTGCTGCTCCAGATCCTTGACCGGGAACAGGATATCGGTGCGGTCCTCGATGATCTGGCTGAACAGCCCGCGCAGGGTGTCGCAGCTTTCGTTCAGCAAACTTGCCGCATACAGGATGGCGCGGTCGATGCGGCCGCCCTTGAAGATGCGGATATCCTCCAGCGTTACGCTGTCGGCGGTAAACAGGTCGTCGGCGTCCAGCTCAATGGTGTCGATGCCGCCCAGCTCCTCAATGGCCGCCCAGCCGGGCACCACAGCGCCCACAGCGGCAGCAGCTCTTTGCAGACGCAGCGCCGCCAGACCGGGCACCAGCACCGAGGAAAGGGGTGCGCCCATGCACAGCACGGCAGCCGCCGCAGCCACGGCGCAGTTGATCCCGCCGCCAAACAGCAGGAAGGCTACGCAGCTGAGCACTGCCGCCGCCAGCAGGATACAGGCCACCTTCCGGGCGCGGCGCTCACTGGCGCGCTCGCTGAGGCTCTGCTCCACAAAGTCATTGCTGGCGGTCTGCACCGGACGGCTCAGCAGCACCCACGGGTCCTTCTGCTCCAGATCCCGGGCAAGGGCGCGGATCAGGTCCTTATCACGGGTGCGGTAAGCGCCTCGCAGTTCGCCGCCCTCTGCTGCCAGCGCGTAGCCTCCCTGCACGGCAGCCAGCATCACCCGGCTGCCCACCAGCGCCAGAAACAGCCCCAGCGCCGCCATACCGGTCAGCAGACCGATGCCCTCGGTGCTACGGTAGGCGTTGGCATTCAGCATGGCCACCACCGCCTGCAGCAGCGCTGCCACAGCGGCCAGCGCGGGCATGGTGTCCGCACTGGGACGGCCGCGCAAACCGGTCAGACCGTCCCGCAGCACCGGATAGCCCACAAACAGGCTGGCGGCAAACAGCAGCAGATTGGCGGCATAGAACGCCGCCGGGGCAGCGTCCGGGTCCAGCACCGAAAGCGGCGGCAGCAGACGCTCTGCTGTCAGCCCAAAGTGCAGCAACACTACGGCCAGAATGCCCGCCAACACACACCGCAGGGTCAGTTCTGCAGCCATGTGGTGCAGCTTGTCGGCGGTGGATTCCGGCACAGTTTCCTCGGCAGGAGCAGCCGCTTGCGCTGCGGGTGCGGTCTCCGGCTGTGCCGGGGTCGCGGCAGCTGCCGGTGCGGATACAGAGGCAGCAGTCTCCGCTGCGGGGGTGCCGTCCTGCTCCAGCGGGAGCAGGGGCAGGCTCATAGTATCCTCTTTTTCCGGCTTGCGGGCGGCGGGCTTTTCGTCCTCTGCCGTGCCGAACATCTGGAAAATAGACTTTTTCTCCGGCTTTTTCGGCAGCGTTTCCGGGTCTGCCGGCGCGCTGGCAAACACCACCGGCGGCAGCTCCTCAGCAGGCTCCTGTGCAGCCTTTGCCGGGGCTTTTTCCGGCTCTGCGGCGGGCTGTGCAGGCGCGGGCTGCACCTTGGGCTGCGGCGCTGCCTGTACGGGCTTTGCGGGCTGTGGGGCAGGCTTTGCCTTGCCGCTCATGCCGTTGAGCATATCCTTCAGCTGCTGCATCTCCCGCTGCTCCAGCTCCTCCTGCGGCAGCAGCGTCTCCGGGGCGTTCTTCGCCTTAGGCTGTTTTTGGGGGGCTGCAGCAGGCTGCGGCACCGGCTGGGGCGCGGGCTTTTCCGGCTCCGGCTGCACGGCAGCAGTCGCCTTGGGTGCAGGCACCGGCTCTGCCGGAACTGCCTTGGCAGGCTCTGGGCTGGCGGGCTGCATCGGCATTGCCGGAACAGGGTCTGCGGTACGCAGTTCCAGCGCCATGTCCTCCTGCTCCGGCTGTACCGGCTTTGCATCTGCCCCCAGCAGGATCTCGCCGGTGGGGATCTCCAGCACAGGCTGTGCCGGGGCGGGCGTCTCTTCCTTGTCGTGGCTGAACAGCTTGCCCAGCAACCCGGCCTTGGGCTTTTCCTCCACCGGGGCAGGCTCGTCCCGGCGGGTCATCTCCTCGGGCAGATCAATCACACTGGTGCTGAAAAAGTTGCGGAAACGCTCCTCTGCCGAGAGCTCCCCCGCCTGCTTGCCCTTGCGTTCATTTGTATTGTTCGGCATCCTTGTCCCTCCCACTGTTCTGGATGGAGTTTACCGCTTGTTTTATTCTTCTACGGCGCGCTGCGACTGGATCTCGTACAGGATAATGCCTGCCGCCACCGAAACGTTATAGCTGTCCACGCCGGTGCCGGGTGCAGCCATATCCAGCCGCACCACGCCGTCACACAGCTTCTTGACCAGCTGGGATACCCCGCTGCCCTCGCTGCCCAGTACCAGCGCGATGGGGCCTGTCAGGTTATTCTTGCGCAGAGACACGCCGTCCATGTCGGCGCAGTAGACAAACACGCCCTGCTCCTTCAGGCGGCGGATGGTCTCGCCGATGTTGGCCACGCGCGCCACCGGCAGACGCTCGGCAGCGCCTGCGCTGGACTTGATGACGGTGGGGGTAACGGATGCACCACCCCGCTTGGGGATGACGATGCCGTGGGCACCGCACAGCAGTGCGCTGCGCATGACTGCGCCCAGATTGTGGGGGTCCTCAATGCCATCGCTCAGCACCAGAAAGGGCGGCTCGCCCTTGGCCTTGGCTGCGGCCAACAGATCCTCCACGGTCGCGTACTCGATCTCGCTGGCAAAGGCCGCCACGCCCTGATGGCTCTCGGTGCCGGTCATCAGGCGCAGCTTGTTGGGGTGCACCCGCTTGACCGTTGCTCCGGCCTCCTTGGCCAGTGCCGTATAGTATGCCGCCACTGCCGGGGCCATCCCCTCGGCAATGAGCACGGTGTCCACACCGGAGCCGCTCTTGAGCAGCTCGGTCACCGGGTTTTTGCCGTAGATCAGGCTCTCACTTTTCTGCTGCGGCTGCTCTGCATCGCGGCGCGGACGGCACGGCTGGTTACGTTCTTCCATCTTTTTATGCTCCTTCCGTTCCGGGCGGGCTGCGCCGCACCGGAACGTTTTATTTTGTTTATGATAATCCAAGATAAAGTATACCATATCTCGCCCGGCTTCGCCACAAATTGCTGGGATTTTATTTTCTGACGCCTGAAATTTTTTCAGTAAAACGCAACTTCCCCGCCGGACAGGGCAGCTGTAAAAATGTTTTGCCCGCTGCCCGGGCAGCACGGCGCATTTCCGCTGTTTTGCCAAAGCAAAAAGTTTTCCACAAAATGTGTCTATACATTCCGTAAACAGCCTGTGATTTTTCCACAAGTTGAAAACTCAGTGGAAAGTGTGTAAAAGTTCAGCCGCAGCGCCTGTTTTTCGGGTGGAATTAAACAGTTTCCACCGGGTTTTCAACAGCAGGTTCCCCCATATCCTGGCAAAAGCCTTACAATTTGTAAAATTCAAGTTGGAATTATGACAATTTTTTGAACCGGAAATTGTCCGCTTTTGCAATTTCCTCCAACATCATTTTGACGAATGTTAAAACATGTTGAAAACCCGCGCCGCTTCCGCGCAAGGCAGATGTTGCATTGTATATGGATTTTTGTCGCCAAGCGCAGAGTATTTCTGCCGCAGCCGCATCAGCTGCTTTGTGCCGTGCCCGTTCCGCAGCAGCTCTGCGCAAGAAAAAGCGCCTGTTCGGATTGATTTTAGGCGCAGTTTGGGGTATACTAACCATGTGGGCTCGTTAAACCATGCACAATGCGGTGTGTGGCAGAGCCGGAACCCCGATAATTTTTGGAGGTAATGAATAATGTTGGTAAATGCAACCGAAATGCTGATCAAGGCACGCGATGGCCACTACGGTGTGCCTCAGTTCAACATCAACAATCTGGAGTGGACCAAGGCAGTCCTGACCGCCTGCGAGGAAATGAAGAGCCCCGTCATTCTGGGCGTTTCCGAGGGTGCCGGCAAGTACATGACCGGCTTCAAGACCGTCGCTGCCATGGTCAGCGCTATGGTCGATTCCATGGGCATCACCGTTCCCGTTGCCCTGCACCTGGACCACGGCACCTATGAGGGCTGCAAGGCCTGCATCGAGGCCGGCTTCTCTTCCATCATGTTCGACGGCAGCCACTACTCCATCGAGGAGAACGTGGAAAAGACCAAGGAGCTGGTCGCTCTGGCACACTCCAAGGGCCTGAGCATCGAGGCCGAGGTCGGCTCCATCGGCGGCGTTGAGGACGGCGTTGTGGGCGCTGGCGAGATCGCAGACCCCGCTGAGTGCGCAAAGATCACCGATCTGGGCATCGACTTCCTGGCTGCCGGCATCGGCAACATCCACGGCGTTTACCCCGCCAACTGGAAGGGCCTGGACTTTGAGGCTCTGGACCGCATCCACAAGGCTACCAACAACATTCCTCTGGTCCTGCACGGCGGCACCGGCATCCCCGACGAGATGATCGCAAAGGCCATCAGCCTGGGCGTTTCCAAGATCAACATCAACACCGAGTGCCAGCTGGTCTTTGCTGAGGCCACCCGCAAGTACATCGAGGCTGGCAAGGATCAGCAGGGCAAGGGCTTCGACCCCCGCAAGCTGCTGGCTCCCGGCGCTCAGGCCATCATCGACAAGTGCAAGGAAAAGATCGAGCTGTTCGGCTGCGCAGGCAAGGCCTAAGCAGAAGCGCATCTCCTGAGCACATTCCCGCCCCATAAATGATATTGCCCCGCTGTTCTGTGCATCACAAAACAGCGGGGCATTTTTTTGTAAGCCAATCCGCAAAAAGGGGGCTGCTGCACCGGTTTTTCCGTATGCCGCAGCCCCTCTTCTTTACTGGTTCAATTTTGCAAACGCTTCCCGCACATCGCCGGAAAAGTAGAGCGTGCCCAGCGCGCACACGGGGCCGGTGCCCCCAAGGGCGACCGCCCGGGCCACACCGGCTTCAATGGTGGAAGCAGGCTCAGCCCTGCCGCCCCGGGCGCGGATCTGTTCGGCCAGCGTCTCGGCGGGCATGGCGCGAGGAGTATGGGCCGCCACGGTGACGAACTGCCCGGCCAGCGGCAGGAGCAGTGCCAGCATCTCGTCCACATCCTTGTCCGCCATGATACTGAGCAGGAACACGAACTTTTGCCCCGGAAAGCGGTCCCGCAGGCTCTGCACAGTGGCCCGCATTCCGTGGGCGTTGTGGCTGCCATCCAGCAAAAAGGCGGGCGAATGCCGCAGCAGCTCGAACCGGCCCGGCCAGCGCACCTGTTCCAGACCAGCACGGATGGCGCTGTCCGGGATGTTCCAGCCCCGGCTGCGCAGCACCCGCAGGGCCGTAATGGCCGTGGCGGCGTTCCGGGGCTGATAGCTGCCGATCAGGGGCAGGCGGATGCCGTTCAGGCCGTCAAAATCAAAGGTGACAGCATCCAGATCCCCGTCCTCGATGGTCAGCCTGCTGAGATCCACCACGGTCAGCGGCGCGTGCCGCTCTGCCGCCGTACGGGCGATGACGGCATCGGCCTCGGGCACACCGCCATAGCTCACCACCGGACCGCCCGGCTTGATGATGCCCGCCTTGGCCGATGCGATATCGGCCAGGGTGGGGCCCAGCTCCTTTACATGATCCATGCCCAGCGCCGTGATGACCGCGCACTCCGGCGGGTCGATGACGTTGGTGGAATCCAGCGTGCCGCCCAGACCCACCTCCAGCACCACGATGTCGCATTTCGTCTCAGCGAACCAGAGCATCCCCAACGCCGTGATGATCTCGAACTCGGTGGGGATATCGGTCATGGCATCGGCAGCGGGCTTCACACGCTCCACCAGCCGCACCAGCGCCTCGTCCGGGATCTGTTGGCCGTTTACCTGAATGCGCTCGTTGAACCGGTTGATAAAGGGCGAAGTATACAGGCCCACCCGGTAACCCGCCGCCTGCAGGCAGGAGGCCAGCATGGCCGCCGTGCTGCCCTTGCCGTTGGTGCCCGCCACATGGATGAATTTCAGCTGCTTGTGCGGGTTCCCCAGTGCGGCCAGCAGGGTCCGGGTGCGGGTCAGGCCCGGCTTGTGCCCCGCCCACTGGACGGCGTGGATATAGTTCAGCGCTTCTTCATAGTTCATTGTGCAATGCCTCGGATCGTTTTGTTTTCCAGCAGCAGGCGCACCAGCACGGTGTTCACCGCTGCCAGGACCAGCGCGTTGGGAATGCGGGTCACCAGCACGCTCCACGGATAGTTATAGAAGAGGTGGAGTGCCAGCGAGTTGATGACAATGGAGCCCACCGCATGGCCGGCAAACACGCTGATCTGGGTGCGCAGGCCCAGCCGCAGGTTGGGCAGGGCGCGCCAGAGAAGGCCCGCCGTCAGGCCGATGGAGCCTGCCCCCAGCGTGATCAGCGGATTGATGGCGTAGCCGGAAAGGGTGCCGCCGATCATATCGGCCACTGCACCCACGGCAAAGCCCTCCACCGGCCCGAACAGCACAGCGGCCAGCAGAGTGGGCAGGCTGCCCAGGTTGAACCGGACAAAGCCGGTGGAAATGCTCAGCACCCGGGCAAACACGATGCTCATGGCAGTGAGCAGGGCCAGCATGGTGAGCTTGCGGACGGAATTTCTGGAATGGTTCATATCAATTGTCCTCCCCTGTTTCGGGAACCGCGGGGCGGGCAATGCAAAACGCCCTCCCCTGTGACAAACCGCACAAAGGAGGGCGTGATTCAACGGTTCACATCCAGACGGGGCCGCAGACGGCCCCATCTGCACCCAAGTCCATGCAGCAGCGGGATGCAGGCCATGCACCGCGGGTCTTACCTTCGTCCGCAGCACAACTCCCCGTTGATGCGGCACTTAACGCGCATGGCCTTACTCTGTTGATGGTCTTATTATATGCCTTTTTCCAGCCCATTGCAACCACAACTCCCATCATCTTTCCCAATTCGCGGGGCAGATTTTTGGCGCGGTGAGTATGTTTCATAAAACAAATCCATGATTGTCTTCATAGTTCCTCCTACAGTGCTTTACGCTGTTCTTCCAGCTCTTTTATCTCATCAAACAGTGGATGTGTGCCCTTGATCAGCTTAAATTCATCATCATCCGGCACAAATCCCATTTTCCTTACTTCTGTAATCAGCTTGATATACAACATGGCCTTTTCTTCGTCAAGTTCATGTTTCCACACAGAGTAAAATTGTTCCCATTCTAAGGCCTCATTTATGAGACATAACAGATATACTGTTGTCGGCAGTTCCTTAGCTGTCTTTTTGATGATTTTAATTCGTTCCTCCTCTTCTGCAACATTCTCAACATAGTCATCGTAATTTTCATCTATGATTCCATACAGATTCTCAATTTGAAAATCTTCAAATCCCAACTGTAATCCGATGAACATGAGGGTATGTATTGTCTCGATATTATCTTTGACCTCTATATCTCCATGCACCACCATATCTATAAACTCTTCAAAGTGTTCATAGAAATTTTCCTGATACTCGCCTAGCTTTTCAGAATAACCTTTAATCTGTTTTACTATTTTTTTAAGTTCGGTCTCGTCCTCTTCCTCGCTTTCCTCAACTGCTGCCGTATTCACTTTACGTTTTATATAAATAGCTTTTTTGTACGTGTAATATACATCCGTGGTATCTTTTATCTCTGGCGCCTTCACATCATCTTCATCTAGATTCCATGGATTTACGGTAGTAATGGTTTTATAATCAGAGTTATAATATGACAGATCATCTTCGCACTGCTGCACTCCCATCTCCTCGAGCTGGGCTATTATCTTACGTGCCTTTTTGTCCCGTTCTTCATCTCGAACACTTTGTTCGATACGGTACTTAAGGTTTTCACTGCTCGATGCCTGTGAAAGAATCTTGTTTCTTTCATCCACATCCTCCACTCTCTCCAGCTCATACATATCCTTCAATGTGAGCTGAAATGATTCATCGTTCTCTTTCTCCTTAAGCACTTTCTGATCAAGCTTTGCAATATTCAGACGGCGGTATATGGTGCTCTTTGAGAATCCTGTCTTGTCAGAAAGTGTTTCAACAGTCTCGCCCAGGTCAAGCATGAGCTGGAAGCTCTCGGCCTGTTCATATATCGTGAGGTCATTTCTCTGCATGTTTTCTTCAAGCATCATGGATATCTGCTCATTCTTGGTGAGTCCGTATACTATACGGCACGGTGCTTCACTGATACCGGCAAGCTTTGCCGCTGCTGTTCTGCGGTGTCCTATCAGTGTGGTGTAGCCTTCGTCGCTCCACTTCGTCTCAATCAGCTCCTTGAGCTCATCGGTCGGGTCTTCGGTGTACGCTTTAACGACTGCTGCCATCTCTTCCAGTGTGATCCAGTGTCCCGGCATTACTGTAAGGTTCTGCAGTATGCCTCTCTTTTTGATGGAGTCAGCCAGTTCAGTTACATCTCCCACATCCTTTCGCGGGTTGTCCGGGTGTGGGTATATTGCCGACACCGGTAACATAGTCAGTTCTTCATTTTCCATTTTCTTCCGGTCCTTTCTTATCGCACTGGTCTTTAAGCCAGTTGCTGTATTCATGGTGTTGATTCGTGTATATATAAAATCGTGTCCCATTGAGTAAAATCAACGTTTTCTGCCATTTGTCGGCATGTTTTACCGGCTCGCCCTTGGAATTTTTCCAGCCTGACTGCTGCCACTTGTGTATCCAGTCAAGATCCAGCGCTGATGTAAGGTAACTTGAGTCGGTGTATATGTCTATCTCAATGTCTTTTGTGTTGAGCCTTGAAAGTGCCTGGTTGAGGACTTCAAGCTCTGCCTCGTGACGCGTCACATCCTCAAGATAGACTATGTTGCTCAATGTGGCTTCGATGTCTTTTTTGGTCATATATGACAGAACGTAACCTGCTGCTCCATCTGTTTTTTTAATTGTTCTGATACCTGAATAGATGTATACGTTAACTTTTTTCATAATGTGTATAATCTGCCTCCCATTGGGGCTTTATGCGGTTTCCGGGGGATTTGCCGTCTGAGATAGTCCGCTGCATGTAGTAGAGGTATGAATAGCCTGTGCACTTGTTGACGCCCACCTTCACGGTGTTAGGCATCACGTAGTAGCCCTTGTCCGGCTTGATGCCATCCTTGAAGAACCTTGCCATGGTCCAGTGTGCGTACTTTTTGCGCTTAGGCTCCGGTCTCACCAGGTTCCTTGAACTGCTCACCTTGCAGAACACCTTCTGTTCTTCCTCTCCGAAGAGATTGAGCTGTCCCTCTATTCCCTTCTTGTCCGGTTTGGCTGTCAGATACTCTGCCACTTCCTTTGCTCCGTCTGAATCATATGGAGCAATATTCACGTAATTTTTGCCTGGGACAATCAGATCAGCAATGGTCTTGTGCCATATATCCTTTATGAGTGTGTCGATGTTGTCCACGCGATTGCAGAGGAAATGTATATGTGGGCCTCCGAACCTGCCTATCTCCATGCGGTTCACCCACTTAAACGGAATGCCCAGCTTCTTGTATAGCTTTCTCATTTCCGTTGTGAATGCTTTCCAGTCCCTTTTGATTCTCTCAGCATCCGGTCTTGTCCCTCTTGGGTACTTAAGAGTCACCCATACATCACCTGTACGGAAGTTAGCAAGTATCAGGTATTTCTCTTTCTTTTCCCTCGTCCACTGATTCTGCCTTGCCATTTGCTCGGGAGTAGCTTTTATCTTCTTGGCTCTCCTCTCACCCTTGGCTCCATTCCTTCCTATGAACTTTATCTCAGTCGCTATATAATCTCCCAGGTAATAAGTATCCTGGATGTATGCCATAGTTTTTCCTAACTTTAATACTTTAGAATGTTTTAAATCAGCCTCTGTTCGAGGCCTTGAGCTTTGCTATTTCTGCCTGCAGGACCGAGTCAAACGACTCTTCTCGCGCCCGCTTTTTCTTCGCGGCAGTCTCTGCTATGTACGCGGCTGCGCTTTGTCTTTTCAGCCCGGATTGTACTCTTTGAATCTTCTGCAGCAATTTTTCCGATTTTCCTTATCTCGTGTGTTCTCCTGATGCTCTCTTCCTGCCCTTTCGCAATCCATCTGAGCCAGCATCCTATGACAGCTACGATTGCTGATATAAGCATCCCTGCCATGACTATCCTCTGTCCCTGCGGTGCCGGGCTGTCTATGCCCATGCTACACAGGAGAAAGAAGCTTATGCCTGTCGTTATTAAAATTTCACCTTTTTTCATGTCCTGTCCTTTTTCGTTTCCAGGCTTGACGGAGCACCGATTTGTATGTACAAAATAGGTTTACGTATGTATAGATGGAAGTTTTAGTTTAATTTACAGGAGTTAAATAGCATTTTCGGTGCTCCATCAAGCCCAGAAGTATATTATTTAATTTGTCATTTTTTTAGCTTGTCCACTGCGACTGCAGATGCAGTCTATGCCTCCTCCGCAAGTCTCAATGGCACATTTTCTACTTGTTCTATTAGCTTTTGTTCCAATTTTTGCTTCTGTTCCTGTGTCAGATCGTCAAAACGATATATCTGATCATCCTCCAGAGTGTGAACGAATATCCTATATTTAAGTGCTATGGTTATCACCTCCGGTAAATACTATGCTTATACTGCATGTTCGCTTGCCTTTTTCTGCTTTCATCCCCGGGCTTGCCGGAGCATGCTCTTCACTTCTGCCTTGAGCTCGACAAGACTCGCAAGGTACGCTGCTTCTGTGAGGGTTTTCTCTCTCCTAAGTGTTTGATACTGTTCCTCGTTCCAGTCTCCCCTTGTGTTCATGCAGAATCTGTTATATTCTTCATTCTTCCTGTAGTCTGCCTCTCCTGCTCTATCTATCTTGGTGAGGATCTTCTCAAGGCTGAGTGCTTCTTCCTTTGTCACGTTCTTTCCTCCCTCTGTATTCTGTGTATTAAATCTTGCTTTTCTCTGCCTTTCAGTCGTATACTCTCCTTACAGGACGTTGCAGCGTCCGAGTAAATATATAAGTGAGGTATTTTTATGTCTTTAACACCTTCTGATGTCATTCAATTAATTGGTATACTGGCATCTCTCATTACAAGCATTATTGCTATAATCATTTCTGTATTAACACTCAAACAAAACTCTAAAATGATTGATGAAACATCACGTCCCTATGTAGCCATATACGCTAAAACCACAAATTTCCAATCGCCACAATATTACTTAGTCATAAAGAATTTTGGTCAAACCGGAGCAACTATATCTTCAATAAAATGTTCTCCTGATATCACTTCATTCTCTTTTCGAAGTGATCACATTCCATTTTCCAATTTTGCAGAAACATATATTGCTCCCGGCCAATCATTTATATGTAATGTTAAGGCAAGGGAATTCTGTTCACAGAAAGAAATATTTTATTTCGATATAACTTATATTGGAAATGGAAAGGAATACCATGATACATATCCTATAAATCCAAAAGCAGATGCTGATTTAATACATGTAAGAGCAGCTACTGATGGCAAGGAACTTCGCAGCATCTCATACTCTCTGCAGGATTTAGTTGAAAAGCAGTTATAACTCGATCCGTTTTTCTTTCACTCTCTCTTTAATCCGATCTGTTATAAACTCAAGTGCTTCTACTGTTTGGGCTTCCTCTGGGAGTCCTTTTTTTATGGTTTCAATTACACTTTCTACAACTAGATTGACTTTATCCTCATCCAAATATGTTGTGTTTGCAGTTTCAAAATCATTTTGAATTATGTTTAGCATTTCTCTCTCCTTTCCTCTGCATTCTGTGTATTAAATCTTGCCTTTTTCTTCTTTCAGGTCGTATACTCTCCTTACAGGACGTTGCAGCGTCCGAGTATGCAATAGGAGGTAATATATATGTCCACATATGAAGAGCTTGCTTTACTTTATGTAAAACAAAACTCAAAGCCTGGGGACTCGCCAGAGAAACTACTTTCCATGTATCGCAATGCGTATGAGAAAATAGCCAAATGCGATAAACAGCATGGCGGTAGAGCATTCTCTTTTAAATAGTTCCCTGCTGATCTGTGCCATAGCTTTTGAATTTTTACTCCGAGTATTCATTGCTGGGTACACATCTTTTGATTCCTCTGCTAATAGCTCTAGCTGTTGGCGGAGGATTTTACTTATAAGCATCACTCGTTTCTCACTCTCCTCCCTTGATGTAAAATTAGTAACCTTTTGTCTAGCATGTTGAACATCTAAGTTAAAAAAATATCACTAACATTCTTATTAAGTGCTTTTGCGATTTTCAACAATGTGTCTGTTGTGGTCACTGTGATTTTCCCGCTTTCAAGTCCAGATATTATGGTTCTTGATACTCCAGCTCTTTCCGATAACGCTTCTTGGGAAAGACCTGCCTCTTCGCGGCACTGCTTAATTCTAAATTGCATTAAAATTGTGCTCCTTTCTGTTCAACATGTTGAACTCATCGTTACTGTACCACCTCTTTTATTTTTTGTCAAGTATGTTGAACAATTTTATTGACTTTCTGTTTGCCTCATTGTACAATATACTAAACAATATAGGAGGGTTACACACATGACTATAGGAAATTTAGTTAAAACATATCGACAAGAACATGACCTTCCAATGCAAGAATTCGCTGATAGATGTGGATTAAGTAAATCTTACATATCCATGTTAGAAAAAAATATTAATCCACGTAATAATAAACCTATTATTCCGACTATTGAGACATACAAAAAAATCGCTCGCGGAATGAATCTTGATTTGGACAGTCTATTGAAAATGCTTGACTCTACAGAACTAGTTGATTTATCCAAAGTTGATACTGTCCCAATAGAATCCGGCTACGTTATCCCAGTACTCGGCCGTGTGGCTGCCGGATATGGCAAAGAAGCTGTAGAGGAAGTGATTGGACAAATAGAGATTTCCCCCTCTATGGCTGCAAAAGGTGACTACTTCGGTCATATGATTCATATGGTTATTAAAGAGATTCTCCCATTTCAACGCTATTCGGGTAGAGTTACTACGAAATCGTATCGCCATTCCTGCCGAATTACGACTCAAATTCCATAAAGGGGGACGAGAAATGTTTTTGAGAGAATCCGGTAGTCTCTCATATCTTGCCCCTGTGTCTTGTGTTGCTTTTCCTAAAAGAGGAAAGCATGACGCATCATGGTACGTCATTTGTTGTGCCTGTAACTGAATGCCGAACAGGCACAACATTGTGAAAAAAAAGAATTGTTTCATCATCTATTTAATTCCGACAGCGGTCAGCACTTTCCTTTGTTTGCCGTCACTGCCTTTAATGGTTTCTTTGCCATTGACCAGCATGCACGATGAACCGCCTCCGTCAAGATTCAGCGCTTCCGTACATCCCAGATCTTTCATTACTTTAGCTACGTTGGCAGTGGTCAGTCCTGCTACTCCTTCTGTCATGTTTCTGCCTTCGCACACAAAGATAATCATTTTTTTGTTAGTTGTTATACCAATTGCGGTGCGAGGTTGATTGGAAGCTGCAGAAATATCCAGCATTTCTTCTACATACGTGTTTTTAATCTCTCCGGCACGCAGTAAAACTGTGACACCTCCGATACCGGTGGTAGCCTCCAATGCTTTTGCGCCGTTGGGGAAAGTAGATGACGGAGCCTGCAACGGATCCTTGTTTATATCGTTATCAGCAGGGGCGGGATAGCAATAATTAATTCCGTCGGATGCTTGATAAGTCCATGTCGTTTGAAATGTTCCGTCCTTCATTTGGCAGAAGGCTCCTAAAGTCGGATACCACATAGTTACCCAGTCTTTTGAATAGTAGTTCTGATTGGGTGCCAGTAACTGCCCTTCACGAATCACTAGATTTTGCGAATAATAGAATCCGGCACTGTAAAAAAACAATCCTCCATTGATGACTACCGGTGCTTTGGAAGATTCATAAAACTCCGAAGGGGTATGTATCGATTTACCTCCATATCCATTGGCTTCCTGTGAGAAAGCGATGTCGCCCAGAACTTCAAATTTAGCTTTACTCATATCTGCGACAGCTATGTAGGCAATCGCCTTCTTTCCCGCCTGATGTCAAGCGTCATCCTTGTGATCACATTGTCAAACCTTATATTTGAAACAATGCC
>ENA-UEOR01001060-UEOR01001060.1-human-gut-metagenome-genome-assembly--contig:-NODE-1060-length-16878-cov-22.899113_pt1 | contig 16878 bp, 11 predicted proteins | sample MGYA00242887_ERZ507890 | MGnify/ENA primary metagenome ERZ507890 (study PRJEB26167, sample SAMN06115431) | human gut metagenome | host: Homo sapiens | place: China:Guizhou | collected 2014-10-21...
CTTTTTTATTTGCAATCTGCCCGTCCATCATCTGAAGAACTTTGTTCTGCAGACATTTCGGTGCAACCAGAAGTTCCGAAACCTCATCCACCGTTTCTCCCTGCTGTAATGCAAGAAACACTTTTGCTGCATCGGCACCGATTGCCTGATTTGCGGTAATCAATGACAGATCCGTGTACAGTCTTGAAGTTTTCTCGTTGTAATTTCCGGTTCCTATCTGCGTAATGTACGCATAACTGTCCCCTTTTTTCTGTGTGATCAGGCAAAGCTTCGAATGTACTTTGTAATCGCCCAGTCCATACAGAATCTGGCAGCCGGCATCTTCGAGCCGGTGCGACATCTCAATGTTATTTGCCTCGTCAAACCGTGCCCGCAGTTCCACAAGTACCACCACTTCTTTTCCGTTTTCCGCTGCCTCAATCAGCGCATCAATGATCTTGCTCCGGTCTGCGACACGATACAATGTCATTTTGATAGATACCACATCCGGGTCTTCCGCAGCATCATTTAACATTTTGATAAACGGTTTCATGCTCTCAAACGGATAGGAAAGCAGAACATCCTTTTTTTCCACCTGTGACAGAATACTTTCATGCATGGATAATGCCGGAGTCTCCCGTGGGCTTCTCTTTTCATAGAACAGTTCTTTCTGGTCACGCAGATAATTCTGCAACGTAAAAACAAACGAAAGATCCAAAGGTGTCTTTACATTGATGATATGACTGGTTCCAATTTCGAGGAAATTTGACAGTTCCCGTTTTGCTTCATCATTGATCTTACGGCTCAGTTCCACCCGGACGGGATCCAGACGGACACGTTTTTTGATAAGCTGCTCCATCATATCCCGGTAATCCATATCTTCGTCATACAGATCATGTGCATCAATATCTGCATTCCGTGTCACACGCATAATGGATTTCTCGCGAATGGTATATTTCGGATACAATTTTGAAATAAAATGCAGAATCAATTCCTCAGACAGCATAAAGCATCCCGGTCTGGTCGGTATCTCAATCAGACGTTTGAACACACTGTTGGAACACGGAACAATTCCGGTCTTTTTCTTTCCTTTCTGTGATGTCAGGAGCACGATTGCATACAACTGCTTATTTGCAAGGAATGGAAACGGCTGCTGCTTTCCAATGACCATCGGAGATAAAAACGGTGCAATATGTGCATCAAAATATTGTTCAAGAAGTCTTCCTTCTTCATTGGAAAGACGGTTAAAATTGATAATCCGAATCCCCTTTGGCTCAAGTTCTCCCGTGAGCTGTTCATAAATTTTTGCCTTTTTCTTTTCCAGCAGACAGACACGCGCTAAAATTTCTTTTACCTGTTCCTCACTGGTCATTCCGGTCTTGTTTTCAATTACCTTTTCTTTTGCGTTCATCTGCATCATGAGTGTTCCCACACGCACCATGAAAAACTCATCCAGATTTGTCTGGTAAATGGATGCAAAAGTCATGCGTTCTGCCAGCGGTACCCGCGGATTTCCCGCTTCATTTAAAACCCTCTCGTTAAATTGCAGCCATGACAATTCTCTGTTTGTATAACATTTTTCGGTCCTCTTCATTTGATTGGTCTCCTGTCTTTTTCTCCTCTGCCGGATTATATTTTCTGCCCGTTTCAGCTGCCCCGCCAGCTGATGTAGAAACCGATTCCATATGTGCATGCCCTAATCCTTTGCAAAAAATGCCTGCATAGTTACATTTTCCTTTGCTACCTCCACAAGATTTACACAACTGTTTCCAATCCGGTCAATATTATGGAGCACATCATTAAACGGAATGGTAAGTTTGGAATCGCACTTTCCCTTTCCCACTCTGGCAATATGGTTTTTGCGCATTTTTTCACCCAGCTGCATGATGTCTTCTTTTTGCCGCATCAGTTCTTTGATATCCATATTCACATCCCCGGAAATCGCCTGAATGCAGCTTCCGTAAATCATCTGGATCTGTTCCATTGCCTTTTTCAGTTCTTTCAAAGCATCTTTGGAATACTTATGTTTTCCTTTATTCTGTTTTGCCACGGTTTCCATGATTTCCCTCGTCAGCTGCCCGATCCGGTCAATATCACAGAGAATATACTGCATACCGGCACTTTGTGATGCCTGTTCCTCGGTCAGCACACCTCCGGAATACAGTGATGCAAAATAATCATTGACCGAAGCATACAGCTTCTGCAGTATTTTCGCCTTTTCTTCTACAAGTTCTGCATTTTCTTTATCAATCTTTCCGTTTCTGTACTGCAGTTTTCCGATCATTTCATCTACAAGTTTTGCGCAGTACATTACTTCTTTTGCAACCAGCTGCAATGCTGCTGCCGGCTGTGCAATCAGCTTGTTATCCAGATATTTCGGATTTTCAGCTACTTCGACTTCCGTTTCCTTTCCCTTTCCATCCGGTACAAGTTTCATCACAATCTTTACCATCAGAGGAATGAGCGGAATCCAGATCAGCGTCATGACAAGGTTAAATCCGGTATGTGCATTTGCAATCTGCCGTGAAATCACATCAATTTCGTTTCCCTTCGGCGAAATGAACTGAATCAGGGCTGCATACGGTTTTACAAGAAACAGGAATAAAATTGCTCCCGAAATATTAAATACACAATGGGCAAACGCCGTCCTTCTGGCATCTTTTGGCTGTCCGATAGATGCCAGCACTGCGGTAATCGTTGTACCGATATTGTCTCCCAACAGAATCGGGATGGCACCTGCCAGTCCGATGATACTGGTCACACCGTCCGGTCCTGCCTGGGCTGCAAAATTCTGTAATACGGCAATCGTTGCACTGCTGCTCTGTACAACAAGTGTCATAACGGCACCCACGCATACCCCAAGAATCGGAATATGGGATACTTTTCCAATCATGTTGACAAAGAATGCACTGGATGCCAATGGTTTCATGACATCGCCCATCGTCTCAATTCCAAGGAATAACAAACCAAATGCGAAAATTGTCTGTCCGATATTTTTCACCTTTTCTTTCTTTGAAATAAAAGAAATAAGAAATCCCGCAAAAATGAACAGATAAATATAATCCGTTATTTTAAATGCAATAATCTGTGCCGTCATGGTCGTACCGATATTGGCACCGAGAATAATGGAGATCGCCTGTGGCAGCGACATCAGTCCTGCACTGACAAAGCCGATTGTCATAACCGTTGTTGCGCTGCTGCTCTGTAACACCGCTGTCGTCAAAGCACCTGCAAGTACACCAAGAATCGGATTTTTTGTAAGCAGGGCAAGGATTTTCTTCATCTTTTCCCCCGCTGCTTTCTGCAGGCACTCGCTCATCATATTCATGCCGTAAATAAAGATTGCCAGACCTCCGACCAGTCCGAAAATAATTTTCATCGTCTCGTTCACTTATGGTTCCTCCCCATTTCTTTTCATAAACTTTACACTCCGTATACTTTTTTTCTGAGATTGTAATAAGTTTATCATCGGAGTGTAAAATCAAACCATCCCAGAATGTAAACCCTGTGTAAAATTTCTGTAATGCTGTAAAATTGCTGTAAACTTGCGTAAAGTCTGTAAAATCCCTGTAAATCGGTATTTTCACGTTCCATGGCATGAAACCCATTGTAAAAATATTTCCACAATGCTAGAATAAAATAGTTACAAAGGAAAATGTTTTGGAAAGGGAAAACACTATGCTATCATGTCCAAACTGCGGAGGAAATCTCAAATTTGACATTCCTTCCCAGCAACTCTCATGCGAGCATTGTCACACACTGTTTGATCCTTATGATTTTGACGGGAAAACAAGTGATGCCGAAGAATCAAAGACATTCGACGGAGATTACGAGGTCACGATCTTTACCTGTCCGCAGTGTGGCGGTGAAATCTTAAGTACCGACAATGCAGCTGCCGGTTTCTGCAGTTTCTGCGGAGCCTCCACGATTCTTTACAGCAGAATCAGTCACGAAAAACGGCCCAATTATATTATTCCGTTCCAGAAGACAAAGGAACAGTGTAAGGAAGCGTACGCACGCCGTATGAAACATTCCATTTTTGCGCCAAAAGAACTCCGCGATCCTTCTTATATCGATAGTTTCCGCGGAATTTACATGCCTTACTGGGCATTTTATATCTCCCAGAAAGGTTCTCTCTCGCTCAATGGGAAAAAGACTTCCCGCCGCGGTGATTATATTATTACCGATCACTACGCACTTACCGGGGATCTGGATGCCTACTACAAAGGTCTTTCCTATGATGCCTCATCCTCTTTTGATGACAATATCAGTGAAGAACTGGCTCCTTATAATTTAAAAGGCATGAAAGCCTTTACCCCCGCCTATTTAAGCGGATTTTACGCGGACACTTCCGATGTGGATGCAAAAGTATATCAGGGCGATGCCGAATACACTGCATCTGCGGAAACAACCGAGCGTATTGCTTCTGACGGGACATTTGCCGATTTTACCATGGATACCATCCGTCCTGAACAGCTCCATACAAAAACAGAAACCATCGACAGCACCATGTTTCCGGTATGGTTTCTATCCTACCGCAAAAAAGACCGTGTCGCTTATGCAACGGTCAACGGACAGACCGGACTGGTCGTTACGGATATCCCGATTGATCCGAAGCGTTATCTGCTCGGTTCGCTGCTTCTGGCAATTCCGATCTTTGCTCTTTTGGCATGGTCGGCATTTTTACAGCCCTCTTCCCTGGTAATGACTACCCTGCTTTTGTCACTGCTTTCCATCGGTGTCTATTGTTACGAATGCGTTTCTATCCACCAAAAAGATACCGGGGCAAATGACCGGGGCAAAATGTTCATCCAATCGAAGAAAGCTTCTGCTGCAGACAAACCGAAAACCCCTGAAGCCCAGCCGAAGCCTGCCGCAAAAACAAATCCGCTTGGCTGGATTCTTCCGCTCTGTGCTGCGGTACTTTCGTTTGGGATATGGTTCCTGCATCCGGTATCGGATCTCTACTATTACGGAGCCGCAATTCTTTCCATGGCTGCCATCCTCGTGTCGTTCATCAGTATTATCCATGCGTATAATCTGTTGTCCACCCGCCGGCTGCCACAATTTGACAAACAGGGAGGTGATGACCGTGCGTAAAATAAAACGTATCCTTACGGCATTTGTATTTTGTCTGATACTCTCCGCCAGCACCATACCGGTTTGTGCATCCGCAGTTTCCGCTTCCAATGAGGAAACCGGCTACGTTTATGTGCTGGATGATTCTGCCGATTTTCTGACAGACTCCCAGGAAAACAGTCTGCAAAAGCAGCTGTATGATCTGACCGCATACTGTAATGTGGCTTTTGTAACCACAACCGAACACAGTAAATCTTCCACCGAAGATTTTGCTGCAGATTATTTTGATGATGTCTTTGGTCCGCATGCCAACGGTACGATCTTCGTCATTGACCGCTGCCTGAATGAGATTTATCTCTACAGCGATGGACAGGCGCACAAAATCATCACCAATTCCCGCGCACGTTCGATTACCGATAACACTTATACCTACGCGCGCGACAAAGATTATTACACCTGTGCCAATAAGACATTTGCCCAGATAGAAACGCTGATGCAGGGCAAACGAATTGCAGAACCGATGCGCTACCTCTGCAGTGCGCTGCTGGCCATTGTTGCTGCACTGTTTCTCAATCTCTTTTTCGCGCTGTGGAGTTCACGTTCCCACAAGGCAGACCGCAGACAGGTGATGACCGGATTATATGCACAGATGCAGATCAATAACCCACGCACACAATTTATCAACCAGACGCGCACCTACAGTCCGGTATCTTCCGGCAGCAGCGGCGGTGGTGGCGGCCACTCCGGTGGTGGCGGCGGTCACAGTATATAATCCTGTAGAAAATGCGCATTTGTGGTAAAACAGTGTTTTAAAAAATGCGCATTTGTGGTAAAATAACAATATAAAAAATGCGCATTTGTAGGAGATGTTTATGTTTAAGCGAAAAATATATGACAAGCTCTTAGCCTGGAAGCAGGAATCTGCAGGAAAAACAGCACTATTGATAGAAGGAGCCCGTCGAATTGGGAAATCTACTGTTGTGGAAGAATTTGCGAAAAATGAATATGACAGTTATATTCTGATTGACTTTTCCACGGCATCCAAAAATGTCCGTGAACTTTTTGAAGATGTTTCCGATTTAAATTATCTGTTTTTACAATTACAATTTCAATACAGAACCGATCTGATAGAACGAAAATCACTGATTATTTTTGATGAAGTACAACTTTGCCCACTGGCAAGGCAGGCAATTAAATCGCTGGTCAAAGATCATCGCTATGATTACATTGAAACAGGTTCCCTGATTTCCATCAAAAAAAATGTGCAAAATATACTTATTCCAAGCGAAGAGCGAAAAATAAGTATGTTTCCGATGGATTATGAAGAGTTTTTATGGGCGCTAGGCGATACCACAACTCCGGTTCTTTTGCAAAAATTATTTACCGCTCAAAAACCGGCAGGCGAGAGCATGAATCGAAAACTCCTTCGGGATTTCCGTCTATATATGCTGGTTGGCGGAATGCCACAGGCTATAGATGAATATATCCAGACGAACAATTTTCGCAAAGTGGATGCTATAAAACGTGATATTTTAAGTTTATATGAGGATGATTTTAAGAAAATAGATGCAACCGGAAAACTCTTAATGATAAATGCAGGAAGCTCCTTACAATCACGTCCCCACTGCTTCTCAGTATAACCCTTTACAAGCTTCTCATAGATATCTCTTCCTACAAGTGATATAGCCTGCTCCTCGAGGTTCTGTGGCTCTCCCTTTATCTCTGCCTTCTGCTCCTCAATCTTTGCAGCGGCTTCCTCCGGAGTTACAACACCCCACATTTTATTAAATGTGTACATATTAAAAGGCATTGAATAAAGCTCACCTTTATAATTTGCAACCGGTGAATTGGTGAATCTGTTGAAATTTGCAAACTGTGTAATGTAGTTCCATACCTTTGTGTTGTTTGTATGGAAAATATGAGCTCCATACTTGTGGAAATTGATTCCCTCAACCTTCTCTGTATAAACATTTCCGGCAATATTCGGACGCTTGTCTATAACAAGCACACTCTTTCCTTTTTCCTTTGCCTCGTGTGCAAAAACTGCTCCGTATAAACCAGAGCCTACTACTAAATAATCGTACTTCATAATATAATTCTCCTTTTTATTTTGTTGTTCCGGGTATCATAGCGAATCCACCGTATATGGCTGTTTTTCCATCATAACCGAATGCCTGTACCCTGAAAATATATGTTGACCCAGATTTTAAGCCAGATACACGATAAGTTGTAGTATTGTTATTACCAATTCTGGCAATTCTCACCCATGTACCATTCTTATACTGCTGGACAATATAACCACTTGCTTTGCTGTCCCTGTTCCAATTAACCCTCAAGGCATCCTTTGCTGTACCGCCAATTCTTATACCAGTTACTGTAGCCGGACTTGTCTTTCCGTTAATATACGCATAATTACCATATAATGCAGTTTTTCCATCAAATCCAAATGCCTGTACTCGGAACTTGTACGTTGTGGATGCACTTAACTTCTCAACACGATATGTAGTTGTGCTATTCTCGCCAATTCTCGCTATACGTGTCCACTTTCCGCCTTTATACTGCTCTACAATATATCCTGATGCTTTACTGTTCTTCGTCCAATTTAAACGAAGTGCATCTGCTGCATGTCCGCCAATTTTCAATCCTGATATCGTAGCAGGATTTGTAATTCCACTAATATTCTTATAAGAACTGTATGTGGCAGCATTGCCATTCAGCTTAAATGCTTTAACTCTAAAATTATACTTGGTAGAAGGACTTAATTTCTCTACTCTATATGTAACAGTACTGTTGCTTCCTATTCTTGCAATTCGAGTCCAGCTTCCACTCTTATATTGCTCAACAATATATCCATCTGCAGATGTATTCTTATTCCAATTTAATCTAAGAGCATCACCAGCTCGTCCACCTATCTTTAGACCAGAAACAGCATACACGGTTGATTGGGCTGGAGCCGGTTCATTTTTTGCAGTTACCTTTATATTGTATACCACTTCACTAACATCGTAAGCTTTAGGTGATACCTTTAAGTAATATGATCCAGCCACTAAATCCGTTGAAATAACTGATTTAATGTTAGTATCCCCACAATACACATCACCTTTGCTAACCTCTTCACGATCTGTATTGTATAATCTTACATCCCATCCATGAGATGTGTCCTTATCATACGCTTTACCAAAGTCTATACTAACTGTTCCGTTCTTTTTTAAGGTAAACTTATAACAATCTTCATTCCAACTAGTTGTTGTGCCATAATATGTTGTATTAACATTCATTAGATTTGGCGTAGCCAAATCATCATTCAATTCCTTTTCCCACACCGCACTGGATGAAAAATTAATATTAAAATTATATGTTACACTAGTGTCATCATAGTCTATCGGTTTTATTAAAATATAATATGTACCTTTAGGTAAACCATATTCACATGTAGAATCAGTCTTTGAATTTCCGCAATTAAAAGTCCATTCTATATATTTTTCCTGCTCAGAATTATAAAGAATAACATTCCAACCATGATCTGCATTACTATCATACTCTTTTCCAAAGTCTATACGAATATGTCCAGCATTTGCCATTGAAAACTTGTAATAATCAATATCCGTTGAATCACTATTAGAAATAGAACCATAACATACACTATTTGTATTCACCTTAGTAGCTGTAGAGAACGAATTATTTGCTTCCTTTTCCCAAGAATTACTAGCAGAATACACAAGTGTAAAATTATACTTAGTATCTGTCCACTCCCATCTTATACCCTTTATCCTTAAATAATATGTTCCTGAAGCTAATCCCAATACACTTGAGCTATCAGTTTTTGAATTTCCACAACGAAATTCATCTCTCTTAATAATTTCCCAATTACTATTATAAACTTCAACCGTCCAGCCTCGATTACTATCTTCATATTCTTTTCCAAAATCTATGCGAACTGAACCAGCATTGCTTAATGTAAATTTATAATTATCAACTTCATCACTTGTAGATAACTCGCCATAATTTTTTTTATTTACAAAAATACTCTGACTAGCTGATTCAGAATCACTAGCATATGTTTTTACAGATGATTCTGTATTAATTTCTTCATCTTCAACACTATTTGATGGCATAATGTCTACTGAATTACCATCATTTAATTGTACTTCTACATCTTTAGCTTCACCAGTATTCTCCACATCTAACTGATTAGATGCTGTGTCCTTAATTTCAGAACCACCAATTATGTCATCCTGACTAATTGTTTCATCTGATATCAATTCTTCTGCGGATTTGCTTGATTCACTACTTTCTTCCGTGGATGTCACAGAATCTACTTCTGTAGATTCTGAATTTCCACTAAAATCTGCAGCAAATGCTGAAAAGCTCCCTGACATTACTATTGTCAGGCTTAAAAGCATTGCTATAATTTTTTTCTTCATAATACTTTACCTCCAACCTCTTAATCATTATAGGACAAATACGTCACTACCATTACTTAATTACTGAATTGATATTTTCAAATTTTTATAATCACTATACAATACAGCACTACCATCAAAATAAAATGTTTTAGCTCTAAAATCATGTCCAAACTGTTCTTTTTTATTTTCTATTTTGCAGTATAACTCTTCATTCATTGGCTTAATTTATTTCTTTGATATTAATATAGTCGAATGATATATAATTGCCATAACCGCTTATTTGAGATGCACCAATCATAAATTGATCATACATTGGCATATCTGGTATGAACTTTTTTCTAACCACAAACCACGTATTACCATCATTTTCTTTCGGTATATGGAAAGAAGTAATTATTTGTATACATCCTGTGCCTGTATCTCTAATATGAAATGTGACCAATTCACTTTTTGACTTCAACTTAAATTTCAATTCTAAAATATATTTCTGCCCCTTAATTAAAGGTCTAGCAAGTGCCAAATTCGCATATTTTCCAATTTTCCATTGGTTAGGTTTTACTAACAATGTTGTTTTGTTATCAATTGTATGATTTTCCCAAACATCAGAATCAAACGAAAATCTAGCTAATTCGGAATTAAAAATCAATGGAGTATTTATAGTCTCATATAGCGAATGATAGATACCTTTATTAGGCTTTAATGCATATTCAACGGCTCTCGAAAAACTCATTTTCTGGATTGCATCATAGAACTTATCCCTATATTTCGAAGCATAATTATTATATCCTTCTAATGCATATCCATTACCCCCAAGCCATTCCAATGGAACTTTCTTTATATCTGCTATATCTTCTTGTAGTAAATTTTCTAAATATCTACTTCCTTTGGTTGAGTTACAAAGAACTACTGATACCCCTTTACTAAAATCTGATTCTTTATCGTATCTACTTATTCCCCAAAAATCTCCCATTGTTATATCTCCATATCTAGGAATTGTTTGATATCTACAATTTTCACAATGAGGTGGACACATAGTATGATTATGATACACTCTTTGGTATGCATCCTCACGCATTCCATATAGTACTCTTGTATTTCCATCTAAATCTGTAACTTGAATGCATTCTGCATTATATCCACGCTGTTTACTTCTAAATTCATAATTGCTAATTTTTTCTGGAAATGAATCATATATATATTTCTTAAAAAATCTAGCTGACGGAGAATTACCACATAATAAATCAACAGTAAATAAATTATCATATTCCATTCCCAAATACGCTTTTAGTCCAGCAACTTGACATGGACAACCTGTAAATAATACTTGTACATCATTATCCAAATAATTCTTAATATCTCTATACGTCATTCCCATGTAACTTTGTAAGTATTTTGATTTTTGAAGTTTATGCAAATTAGATAGTTCATTAACTATTATGTGTTCTACGGAGAAATCATCTTTCCATGCTGCTCCTGCAATAACCCCTCCTTTCTCCAGAACATTTCTTGCTAAAGTAGTAAAAAATCCCCCACTAGAGCTTTCCCACAATACATTACTATCCTTAGCTATAAATTCATAACATTCAGGAACATTATTTACTTTTTGAGGTAATTTTAATGCCGGACAAATTTCAGAACATTTTCCGCAATTAATGCATTTTTCACCACAAACCTGCGTTCGATAATATCCCCATTCATCTTCTGTGTACTCAATAGCATCTACAGGACAAACATTTACGCATGCGCCACAGCCAACACACATTGTTTTATCGAGTAACACATTTATACATTTATTAGGTAATACAACGCTTGCATTATCTATAATATCAGTACTCAAAAACTGTTGTATCTTCTTTTCCGCTTCTAGAACATTCTTTTTTATTGTTTCATTTATATTAACAAAATTAATATTATCGTTTATGAGTGAATATGTAATTTGTTCCGAACTCTCAATTAATCTATTATTAATATTAAACAAATTAAATAATGTCAAAAAGCGCGGATAACCTCTACTGTAATTAGCATATGCGATAAATGGCTTATTCAAAATTAGCGCCATTGCCGTTCCATGAAAACTATCCGTAATTATATATGATGCGTTCGAATAATAATAAATCCATTCATAAAAATCTAATTCTGGCAAAGTATATTCTGGCAAATTCATTGCTTTTGAATTTTTTTCATGAGTGTATTTACGTCCATCCAATGCAATTTTAATATCAACCCCCAATTTATCTGCCAATAACAGAATCCCTTCTCTTTTGTCTGCAGTTGGATCCAGAATATAAGCCATCAAATAAGGTTTATCGATTTTTTTATTAATTTTTTCACTTAATTTTTTATATTCTTCAGCATCTGTAAAAAAAATAGGATCTATCATAAATTTAGCATTTATCCCCATTTTTTTTCTAACAATATCCACTCCCTGATACTCTCTAACATAAACCGCATTAAACCCAGATAATTGTTTTTTTGCATATTCAACAACCTTAGGATTAGCATTTAAATTGTCACCTCCACAAGAGGCTGACACTGCCAACTTTCTTTTATGTTCTTCTGCAAATTCCATTAAAAATAATTTACCAAAAGCACTAATACTTGAACTTGTGAACACCTGATCAGAACCCAAAATAAAATTGTCTGCCATTGCATTTAGTTCCTCTAAATTGTCCATCTCTATAGGCTCACAAATACGTGCACCAATACTTTTAAATAAATTTCTTGAAAAAACATCTTCTCCTTCTTTATCCGTACTATAATAGGGATTTTCTACTAAAAAAGGTTGAAGACCCATTCTTTCTATTGTTCTGTATAGAGAAAAATAACTTGCAACACCTCCATAATTTGTTGCAAACCAATATCCAATTATACCAACATTTTTTTTATCGTAATCCATATATTCTCCCAGTTAAATCTCATCAAAAATCGTCAAATCTAATCTATCCTTCTTTTTTGTTATCTTTCTTCCCAACTTAAAAGCTCTTGATTTTAATGTTTCTTGAATTTCAAATTTTCCTCTCTCTATTTGCTTTTGTAACTCTATTAATTCATCCTTACTGCTTTGCTTGTCTGATTTGCTCCAATTATTTAATTCCATTAAATGCGCAACCTCATAGTCTGCAATCAGCCAACTATGGAATTCATTTTTATTTATTAATTCAATAATCTTCTTGGCATATTCAATGCGATAATTTATAGGGAAATCAACAATTGAAAAATATAAAAAGTTCACACACCATGTTAGTAATCTATCTTCGTTTCTTTCAAACACTTCATCTTTTTTCCATGAATCAATAACTTTCTGCACCAACATCAAATGAGTCTCTACCTTTTTTACCCTTCTAGATGAGTACATTTGCATTAGTGATCCAGAACGATCAATTCGATAATTATATAATTTATCATCAATAACCATTACATTTTTTACATTAAGAAAATACTGAAATTGAAACAATTGATCTTCTCCTAACATCATACTTTCATCAAATCGTAACCTTTTTGGCTCTTCTAATAATTTTCTTCTGATACAATGCATCCACAAAAATGGCCTTGCAGCTTTTTCTTTAAATACAATATCTCCTCCATCACAATTTTTATAAAAATTATAGTTAGTATTTATTATATTCCAAATCCATTCAGGAGCTTTATCTGACGGAAATGCATTTGCGCCAAAAATCAATATATCTAAATTATTTTTTTTACACACCTCTTCCATAATTGCATATGCATTAAAGGAAACAAAATCATCTGAATCTACAAAACTAATATATTCTCCTCTAGCCATATCTAGTGCTTTGTTTCTTGCTGCTGCCGGACCTTTTCTCTTCTGGTGTATAATTTTCAAACGAGAATCTCTTTTTTTATAGAATTCTAATATATCCAGCGAATGATCAGTAGAGCCATCATCTACACATATGACCTCTATATTCTTAAAAGTATTATCCAATATACTATCTATACATTTTTTTAAATATTTCTCAACATTATATACCGGTATTATAACTGAAATATATGGTATTTTATTTTGATTACGTTCCATTTATATTCCTCACTTTCTGATTTAAACACTTATTTCATATGTAATAACTTTTTTATTTTTATCCCATTATTAAATTCTTTTGATCCTCTTAAAATCGAGAGTATTTCATATATATTTTTTTGTTTCTGTCTTAAGTTATATAATGTATCCTCTTGATAATATAGTATTGGATCATCTATTATTCTGTTTACGGTCTCCAAAATCCAAGGATCTAATTTTTCCAAATCTAAATATGATAGTTTTAGATCATTTTCAAATTCTGTCGATATTCTTTGTAAAAAAGGAATTTTAAATTCTTGAGCAATTCTTTCATATGAATGTAAATAGTTAAACACTTTTTTAGTAAAAAACTTTGAAAAATGATCATTGCAAATTTTTTCGTTATTAATAACAAAATTCTGAATATAATTGTATTCATCACATATACAATATACTTTAGTCTTACTATTTATTGATGAATTAGGGTTGTCCTGTCTATAGTAATAAAAAGCTTCATGTAACATTACAACAGATTTCGCAAGTGATATTGCTTGAAACCAAAAGCCATTATCTTGAAAAGAAGCCCCAGGTGTTTCATTATGCCTTATATTATTTTTTCTTATAAAATCTTTCTTATATATGCCGGTCCAGTTCATCATCGCAAAGTCATATATTTCTTCGCACTTATCAGCATTAATCACCTTATCATAGTATTCTTCAGGACATATATATTGTATTTTTTTATTTTGTTTTCCCTCTTTCGTAGAAAAAATGTAGTGATCTGACTTAACTATTTCAGCATTATACTTACATGCTACTGCATATAATCGTTCAAACATATTTTTTTCTATATAATCGTCCGACTCTACTATTCCGATATATTCTCCAGTTGCTTTATCCATCCCTACATTCATAGTATTTCCATATCCGGAATTTTCTTTTGAAATAACAATAATTCTATTATCTTTATTTTCATATTCTTTTAAGATACTAAGAGAATTATCATTTGATCCATCATCAACACATATTATTTCCAACTCCGTCATAGTTTGGTTAATCACACTATCCAAACACTCCCTCAAATACTTTTCCACATTACATACTGGAATGACAATCGATACAATTGGTTTATTCATTTTTCTATTCCTTCCTTTATCATTTTATATATTACACTGTGACTATATATTTCATTAAATTTTTTCAATAACATATGCCACATTTTTTTTATATACATAAGTTCCTACTCCATATAATGTCACAGAATATACTATAAGTTTTATCCATAGAAACGCGCTAGGATATTCCCCATCTATTATACAAATTCTAGCTAATGCCATAGAAACATATATTGGATTTAGTGATATTAGCTTCTGCATCAACGGCGATATACTTGATGTGTCATAAAATATAGCAGAGGAATAAAATACCAATACGGTAAATATTCTATAAAAATAGGTTATATCCGCAAAAGTCACATTTATAATTGCTAGTATTTTTCCTATCCCTAATATCATGACTACAAGGAAAAATATATCTGGAATCACAAGTATGCTCTTCCAATCTGGTTTCAAGCCATAATAAAACATGACCATTATAAAAATTAATATAGAGAAAAGAAAATTTACAAATGCCACATAAACACGCTCTACCGGATATAATGTTCTAGAAATTGACGAATTAACCAAAAAATTCTTATTTCCAGACAAAGCCGTCAAACAACTCGTTGTTCCATCAACAAACAATGTATATATCATAGTACCTATTAATATGTATATAGGATAGTACGTAAAATCCTTATGTTTAAACATATTTGTAAAGACCAATGACATTACAACCATATAAATAAATGGATTTATAATTTGCCATAATTGACCTAAAAAGAATAATTAAGACAAAGTCTTCATATATTGATTCAAAGTACATTTTGATGGATATATATGAAGGCTTTTTTATTGTGGGTAATTAAGAATGTAAGATTTGCTGCATTAATTATTGCGGGAATTATACTTGGTACATGCTTTATAAAAATGTGGTGTTATGGGGATGTGTTTTCGACAGAATATCTGATTGCATATATCAATTCAAATGCAGCATATGCAGATGTGTGGCAGGAAGTGATTGCTTACAGGCTGAAGAGATTTGTGACGCTTGCAGTATTTATGATTACACCATTCAGAAAACTGTATGTGTACTGGCTGTGTCTGTATAACGGATTCTGTCTGGGAATATGCATGACTAAGGCGGTTATGTACCATGGAGCAGGCGGAGTACTGATGGTTCTTGTGTGGCTGTTTCCGCATTACATTCTATATATAATGACCGTCCTGCTTATGTGTCATTATTTCCTTAACAGGGCAGACACAGTAAGAAGAACGATCATAATAGTCAGTATGTCATTGTTACTTACATTAATCGGAACATTTACAGAAAGTTACTTAAATCCCGATATAATGAAAACATTTTTACACAAGATCTGCAATGTCGTATAAAAGCTTTTCTGACTGATCCCAGCCGAGGCATGCGTCAGTAATTGATTTACCATAAACGCCATCGCCAACCTTCTGGTTACCCGGCTCAATATAACTTTCAATCATAACACCCTTAACAAGCTTTTTGACATCAGCAGAGTGATGGCAGCTGTGAAGAACTTCCTTGACGATACGGATCTGCTCAAGATACTGCTTACCTGAATTGCTGTGGTTAGCATCTACAATAACAGCAGGATTCTCAAGATCTCTTGCAGCATACATGTTATAAAGTCTTATTAAATCCTCATAGTGGTAGTTAGGAATAGTCTGTCCATGCTTATTAACAGCACCTCTTAATATTGTGTGTGTAAGAGGGTTGCCTGGAGTATTAACCTCCCAGTTTCTGTAGATAAATGTCTGCTTTGACTGTGCAGCAACTACAGAATTTAACATAACTGAGAAATCTCCGTTTTCAGACAAGGCTCCGAGCAAGTACGGTTCCAGTCCCATCGGACAGGCACTCACGCACTTCGCGCAACGGATACAGGTCTGCGCCTCACCACGTTTGGCTTCCTTCTGATTCATAATCAGGATACCGGAACTGCCTTTTGCGGTAGGAACTTCGATATTCACCAGAGCCTTACCCATCATCGGACCGCCACCGATCACTTTTCCCGTATCCTCCGGCAGACCGCCACAAGCATCAATCAGCTGTTTCATCGGTGTACCGATACGAGCCAGGAAGTTGGAAGGTTTGGCCACAGACTTACCAGTTACGGTAATCACACGCTCAAACAACGGTTTATTTTTCTGAACAGCTTCATAAACAGCAAATGCCGTACCCACATTCTGCACCACAACCGCAAAAGCATTCACTTTGATACCGCCTGCGGTGGACTGCGAACCGCCGCCAATCCACATAAGAATA
>ENA-UEOR01001065-UEOR01001065.1-human-gut-metagenome-genome-assembly--contig:-NODE-1065-length-16813-cov-16.100502_pt1 | contig 16813 bp, 8 predicted proteins | sample MGYA00242887_ERZ507890 | MGnify/ENA primary metagenome ERZ507890 (study PRJEB26167, sample SAMN06115431) | human gut metagenome | host: Homo sapiens | place: China:Guizhou | collected 2014-10-21...
TAATATGGCTGCCACTTCATAACTTTGGGTATCAGTCATGGTTTTTATTTCCAGCAATTCTCCTAATGGATTTTTATCTCCAAACAGTTTATGTGCAAAAGCTTCACTGAGTGCTACTTTGCCCGGTTGTTCCAATACTTGCTTTAAACTACCGGCAATGGGATGATAGTGGAAGAAATGTTGCAAAGTAGTATCGGCAGATATAAAGGTTATATCGTGGTAAATCTCCCCTCCATATTTACAATATTGTGGAACCAGAGAATTGATACGCAGGTAGTCTTCCACTTCTGCATATTTTTCTTTCAGCATAGGGGGAATATTGGCATCAGCATAGGCCACCTTGCTTCCGTCCTGCATCGGATTATCCTGACGCAGACAGAAAATACGGTTCTTGTCCCGATTGCCACTCTCTATATTGTAATCATGTACATAATAGGTGAACAGCAAGTTTGTACATGCTAGCCCTATAGCCAGACTGACTATAGAAATGAAGAAGAAAACTTTGTTTCTCCACCAACTGCGGGTAATTATTTTTAGGATTGTAAGTATGGTCATAATCTTTAGGTAAATATATTTTCTTATTCGTTTTTAATGACTTCTGCCGGATTTGTCCTTGCTATTTTCAGAATACGGAAAATAATAGTCAGAGTAGTAATGACAGCTACGATTATGAAGATTGAAATCCAAAATAGCGGGCCGTCATTAAAGAATACGATATACATGTTTTTCCATAACTGCAGTATGGCATAACATAAAGGAAATGCCATTGTTGCCGAGAGTACAAGCTGATAAATATACGTACGGGCAAACAATATGATAATCTGTTTCAATCCTGCACCATTTACTTTACGGATTGCCACTTCCTTTTGTCTGCGTTCCGTATCCAGTGTGATTGCCGAATATACGCCTAATAAAGTGATTATAAGGCTGACAAATGAGAAGAATAAGATTATCCCTTTCATGTTGTTCTCGATGGCTTGCGCTTGGTGAATGTCTTCCTGCAAGGTCGAAATGTGTAATTGTATACTCGGTGGAAGATTCTCTTCCAGCATTTTCTTAACGAAAGCCTCTACTTCTTCTGCTTTTCCGGGTACACACTTCAAATAGCAATGACCTACATAATATTTGAAATCACAAGGCAGAAAGACGAAGCCCTGGCTCTGATTGTAAGTGTCGGTTACAAAATCGGAACAAATGCCGCATACCGTGTAGCTATCTTGATAATTGTACAAGGTGGTTCCCAGTAAATCCTTCTTTATACGTTCTACCAATTTACGGTCTGCTACCATGTCACTATTTGTCTTCAGGACATGCCCGGAGAGAATGGGGATATTCATAAACTCGAAAAAGTTATTAGGAACATTCATTATATTGACTTCAAGGCTACTTTCCCGGTTATCTTTTTCTGTCTGCATGCTTGTTCCCGAAATACCTTTCAGATAATTAATATCTGTCAGCATTTTATCTTTTATATCCGGATGTTGACTGATGCGCTCTATGAGAGCAAGCTTTTCGTCATTTTTCATAAAACGGTAATCCATAGGAATACTGATGATTTCGGACTTTTCTTTTTCTGTCAGTGTGTTGAACAGTGTGGAACCGGTCTTGTTAGCCTGCAAATATAAAGCGACTGTAAAGACTATGAATAACCAACAGATGAAAAATTGGATACCCAAAAGACAATTTCGTATCTTCTGTTTGTGGCGTTTGGATTTGTTCTTGTAAATACTTGACTGGATGGAGGCATGCTTCATCCTCCATACGGTAAACAAGCAGAGTAATAAGCATAGTAAAATAACGCCTGCCATATATTCTATTGTCTGTATCAATAATAGGTCCCGTTCAATGACTAATGTGAAATCAAATAAAGAGAATGAAAGGTAAGGGGTAAATATTTCTATCAGACAGAAAGTCAATAAGAAGGCTATGAACGAAATGATAATGGCTTGGGTAAAAAGTAACCAAAATAGTTTGTTGCCATTACTTCCATTCACTTTACGAATGCCGAACTCGTGCGAACGGTTCAGATAACTCCCCGTCAAAAAATGAAAAAAGTTGAGTAGACCAGTCAGTAGAATCAAAAGGCCGACAATGAATGTGATTCCGGCAAAGTAAGGGGCAACGGATTTCTCCCGAAAAAGTTTTCCGAAATTCGAGGCTGATACGGTATTTTTCTCATTGAATATTGTGTGCTTCAAGTCCATTGCACGGAAACTGGCTTCAAGTTGCGCGGATGTTTTGCCCGGACGAAGAAGAGCAAAAGTAAGTCCACCGGTCATACTGTCTCGTCCATCGAATTGTATAAGTCCTTCGCTGTCGTTCAAGATTAACATATCAATCTTTTGGAGAAAGCTAAGGCTGGTATTCAATGGAATATCTTCTATTATCGCTTGTATGGTATAGATGGTACCTCCTGTTCGTGGTGTGGTATCAGGTGAAGAGAAAAGCCGTTGTGCTAAGGTCATTCGCTTTCCTATCGGATTCTCTCCGAGACCAAATATTTTGTGTGCCAGAGAGCGTGTCAGTATCACGGCATTGGGAGTTTGCGATGCTACAGCCCATGAACCTTGTAATACTTCCGGGGTGAACACGCTATGGTAGGCTGTATCTACTTCCATAGCATATAAATCTTCGTAAGGCAGTTCTTCCTTGTCGATAGTTTCCACATTGTAGCTACGTGGGCGGGGATAGGCAACAAAAGTAAATGCTTCTACTTCTTGGAATTGCAATTGGCGCAGACTCTCAAACAACGTAGCGGGAGTTCCGGAATAAGGTTCTTCTGCTGGAGTGTATAGGTTTATGTCTGCAATGCGTTCCCAGTGGGTAAAGCACTTGTCGGTAGAATTTATATAGCGGCTGCAATATAGGCAGATACTAAAACAAAGTATACCTACCGACAGTCCGATGATAGAGATGATATTCTGTGCCTTGTACTTTAATAGGTTTCTGAATGCTGTTTTAATATAATGTCTTATCATAATAGTATCATTATTGTATTATTCGCTTTTGATTACTTCCGCCGGATTCTGTCGTGCAGCCTTTTTTACTTGATAAACCAATGTTAATATGGAAATTAATGATATGATGATTGCTGCAATAATGAACAACCAGCTGCTGATGTTGGCTTTGTAGGCAAAATCTTTCAGATAAATGGTTATTCCCCAATAAGATATAGAAATGGCAATCAAAAATGACATTGCTAATATGATAATGTATTTTTTGAGTAATAACAATAAAATTTCCTTATGTGTAGCGCCATGTACTTTTCGTATAGCTATTTCCCGGTATCTTTGTTGTATGTCAAATAAGGACAATCCAAACAAAGCTATTGAGGATATTAGAATGGCCATAAAGGCGAAAAAGGAATAGGTGATGGTTATTTGCTTGTCTGACTTATAGAGATTCTCAACTTCCTGTTTTGCAAAAGTATAATTGAAGGCTCCATCAGCATTGTCGTTGTGTAGGTTTTCCAGGAAGGCAACGGCATCTTTTTGATGTCCTGGAGCAATTTTAGCTTGCAAAGGAATTTGTGAAAGATATGTTTCACCGTATATAAAAGCTATAGGAAGAACCGGTTGGGATAAATGTCCGCAATAAAAATCTTCGACGATACCTATAATCTGATAAGGGTTCAAATCCCTACGCGGCCATAAAGGTTGTTGGGGTTCCAGCCGGGCATTGATTGCGCTTTCGAGTCCGAAGAGTTGCATGGCTTTTTGATTGAGAATCAGTTTGGCTTCACCTTCATGGTCGATGTCGGCATCCCATAAACGTCCCTGGGATAAACGGAAGCCATGAAATCTTATTTCTTCTTCTGTAATGGGAATGCAATACAATTGTTTGAAATTGGTTTCTCCGAACTTGCGGAAAAGTACCGGAGATTCGGTGAAATATTCATAGGGGGATAAAGAGTAATTCCATGCCGTGAATAAAGGAGAGGCATTCATTGCAGTGGATATATTTTCTTTGGAGGCTTTGCGCAAGGAGGTCTGTTTCAGATATTCTGCTTCAGTGGTAGGCTGTTTGCGTTCATAGCGTTCAAAATGGACTTTAACGATAGAATCTGTGTCATAGCCTAAATCTATGTGAGTCATTTCATACAGTTGTTTGGCGAAGAACATGGAAACAACTATTAGAATGAATGCCACGATATACTGAATACTCAGATAGAGGTTTCTTACAACAGACGATTTTTCACCACTGCCTATTTTCCGTAATGAATGGATAGGCGTGTTGTATTTGAATTTAAAAAACGGATAGATTGAAGCTGTCAATGGCAGTAAAATCAGGATAGCTATGGTTATTCCTATGTCAAATATACCATTAGGCTGTTGAATGACATCAAAATATTTATTTAAGGGAAAGGCAGAAATCTCGACAAGGAACCAGGCTATAAACAATGATACAAGTGTCAGACATAAATTCTCGATATATAGTTGGGAGAATAGCTGTGCTGAATTGTTTCCAAAAACCTTCTTTAGTCCGAATTCTTTGCTTCGTTTCAATAATACAACCGTATAAAGACTCATAAAATTGAAGATGCCTACAATTAAAATTAGTACAGCAACAAGTGCCAATAGATGTAGCTGTGGTAAATTCCCCCTTTGCAGCATGTCCTGCCAAACATCAATGGCTGGATGAAAATACACTTCACGCATGGGAAGCAGTTGATACCTGAATTCAACATCCGCAGCACGTGGAGATTGCCGGAACGCTGCATGCCGTGCATTTATCTTCGTAAAGGAAGCCCCTTTATGAATTAATGCCATTTTCATCGGGAAACGGAACTCCCAATCCTTCTGCAATGTTTCAGGAACAAGCAAGTCGAAATGAAGCGAGCGTTTCCCTCTGTCTTTGCCGATAACTCCGGTCACCGTAAGAGGGTCACCGGTAGAGTATTCAATGGTTTTGCCGATAGAATTTATGTTCCCGAATAGTTTCTCACTCAGCTCTTCTGTGATAAAGGCGGTTTGTGGAGACGCCGCCCATGATTCGGCTTTTCCATATTTCATGGGAAAATCAGTCACTATTAGAAACAAGCTGTCTGCTACAATCGTTTCTACATCAATATGTTTTTCTTCCTTTATGATATAGTCTTTATTGAACCATACGAAAGTGGACATCGCTTCTATGTCTGCATCTTCGAGGGGACCTCCGATAACTGCCGTTTTATTGTTGTCATCTTTGTATTCCTGCACCATGATGCCTATCCGGTCTTTGTTGGGACTATAACAATCTACATCATTTTCCTGCTTCACGTAGCGGGAGATTATGATGACACATGCCAGACTTAAAGCCAATCCTAATATATTGATGGCTGTATATATCTTGAAACGATATAATGTCCTTATAGATAACTGTACCAACTTCATATCTTAATTTTATTTTATTCCGCTTTGATTACTTCTGCCGGATTTATCTTCGCAGCCTTGTGTATTTGCCAAAATAATGTTCCCAGTGAGATGAAAGCCACTATCAGTAACGATATAACATATATTCCTATACCCACGGATGCCTTCACTGCGAAATCTTGTGTATATAGGTATATGATATAGTAAGTCAGAGGAGCGGCTATAATAAATGCCACAGCTAATACAAGAATATATTTGCGGAACAATAATTGGTAGAGAGCACACATTCCGGCTCCATTAATCTTGCGAATACCTATTTCCCGATAACGCTGACGAATGTCAAAAAGTGAAATGCCAAATAGCCCTAAACAAGATATCAAGACAGCTATCAGTGCGAAACAAGAATAGATAACCGCTATCTGCCGGTCTTTTTGATATAGTTTATGCCATTCATCTTCCAATAAAGTATATTCGAAGTCTGTACAACCATAGATACGCAGCTCTGTGTCGCGCAAATAGTCAAGTACATCTTTAAGTCGTCCGGGGGTATAGGCTATCTGGCACATATCGTCACTGCGCTGTTTGCATACATTGTAGATAATGGGGCGATGTCCTGCACTCAAGTGGCGGTCATAGTAATCCTCAACAACGGCAACAATGGGATGCAGAGGAGCATTGGGACTTAACCGACGCTCGTTCTCTTCCTGTACCAAAGCTTCAGACAGGTTGTCGTAGTGCAAAGCTTTCATAGCTGCTCGGTTGGCTATCAAAACCTCTCCTCTGTTTCCTTCTCCTTCAAAACTGGGAATACTACCTTCTATTATTTTGATACCGTACAACTTAAAAAAGTTGGGGGTAGCATACCAAAACTTCATCTCTACTTTTTCCTCTCTATTGTTATAGTAGGTTACTTTAAAACCTTCGGAAAGTATATGTCGTTTTTCCATTTCAAAATGTTCTATAAAAGGACACTGTGCAAGTGCCTCCCATAGTTCATGTCTGCGTTGCCACATAGCTTCTCTGGCTTCCTGCCATTTTTCGCGTGGCATCGCTGATTCCGATTCATACCCTAACTTGGCTATCAGTACATTTTCTATGCGAAATCCTGGTTGCGTGTGTAATAAGAGCGAAAGCTGCTTGTTGAAATAAAGGGAAAGACTGATGAGCAGGAATGTGAAGATGTATTGTATAAAAAGAAAAAGAATGCGTGTGTGTACAGTACGTTTGCTTTGGGTGGCATCACGAATTGAGCTGACGGGTGATGCATAATTGTATTTTACAAACGGATAGATAGAGGTCAATATGGGTAATATTACCCAAATCCCGGCAGAAAGCCAAAAGTCGAAAGATGTATAAGTGAAAGGATATTCCAACAAACGGCTGACAGGGATTATCGTTATCTCTATCAGTAACCAAGCCAGTAATAAAGCACAACCAACTAAAAGTCCGTTTTCTGTTAATATCTGCAGGAAAAGTGTCGTTCCTTTTATACCGAACATTTTTTTAAGCCCGTACTCTTTTCCCCTCCGTTGTGTGCCTATCAAATAAAGATTGATGAAGTTTATAATGCCGGTAAGCAATAACAATAAGCATACACAAGATAAAATGTAAATATGAGAACGTTTTCCATAAGTGAGCATGGCAGGGCAACCGGCATCTTGCACATAAGCTGGTTCCCAATAAATATCTGCTATAGGCATGAACGAAAATGTATATTGTCGTGCATCTATATTTTTCCAATTCGGATTTACCCAACGTGCTTGTTTCCCAAGTTCGTTCATTTTCTTGATGCTTGTACCCGGCGTGAAACGAACAAATTCAATAGGCATACGTTCCCAAAATGAGGAAAGCGTATTTGATACCACAATGTCAAATTGTATCATTGTCTTGCAAGTCGGTTCGGCTATAATGCCACTTACGGTAATATCTTTCCCATTTGAATAATGTAACACTTTACCTATAGGATTGTCATGGCCAAAAATACGACGTGCACATACTTCCGTCAGTAGTGCAGATTCAGGAGATTTTATAGGAGTTCCTTGCACTATGCGGTAAGGAAAAAGCTGAAAATAACAACTGTCTGCTACGAGTGTCCGCACTGTGTAACGGGATGCTTCGTCGCTCACAAAATCCTGTTCCATCAGAATTAAAGAAGTGCGTTTCTCTATGTAACGGTGGTCAATGTATATACTGTCTTTATTCGTGTTTTCTATTGTTGCCATTCCTCTATTGCCATCCATGTCCTGAATGACTCCATAGACATGTTCCCGGTCTATGCAATGTGTATCTACCGTCAGTTCTCTATGTATATATCGCATCAGCATGATGCAGCAGGCAAGGCTGAAGGCGAGACCCAGCAAGTTTATAACCGTGTATGATTTTGAGCGTATCAGGAAACGCCAAGCGTATTTCAGTGTTTTCATTATATGTCAAATTTATAATTTTTATGTCTTTTATTCGTTTTTCATAATGCTTGCCGGATTGATGTTGGCAGCCTTGCTGATTTGCCCAATAATAGTCAACAAGGAGATGGCAGTTGTTATGGCTACTGCTACGGCAAACAAGTCGAATGTCAAAGGGGCTTTGTGGGCAAAATCCTGCAAATAGAGGGTAATGGCAATCCATGACAAGGGTATGGATAGCAAAGTGGCGACTCCCATGACCGAGAGATACTTTTTAATGAGTAAGGGATAAATATCCTTTGCTTGCGCACCGTTCACTTTGCGTAAACCTATCTCACGGTAACGTTGCCGAATATCGAACAAGGATATTGACAATAATCCCAATGAAGAGATGAAAATGGCTATTCCGGCAAAGAGCGTATAAATGTTCACCACTTGACGGTCTTCACGATACATCTTTTGGAGTTCATCTTCTATCAGCGTATATTCAAAGTCGGTTCTTCCCGTAGATTCTTCGTATAAGCGGCGCAGGAAATCAATGACTTTGGCTTTATTCTCGTGCTTATACGAGGCTGTAACAGTATAAATTCCGCCTATGCTTGCATCGTGATAATAGATGACAACCGGTTGGATGGATTGTGAAAGGTGCCGAACATTGAAATCCTTTATGACCCCTACTATCTCGCAAGGTGGATTGTAGAAATCCGGTAAGCTGCTTGAGGCGTAGTGTGGTTCTTCAGGTTGCAGCTTGTCTTTGGTGATGTCTTTTATTCCATAGACTCTTTTAGCGGTTTCGTTGATAATTACCTTGAAACTGTTTTTGGTGAACGCTTCATCTATGGAGTCGTTCCATAGGCGCCCCTCTACAAGTTGAAAATCGTATATTGCCATGGAGTGGGTCGTTAAATGTGCAGATAATGCCGGATGGAAACCGTTTTCGGCTCTGTTGAGCGCAAAACTGTCAAAACGGAAGTCGGTGAACAGCAAGTCGTTTCCTCTGCTCCAATGCTCAAACAGAGTGCTTTCACTCATTCGTTTATTGACCAAAGCATTACTTATATATTGTCTTTTTCCTTCATCCAATCCCTCCTCTTTAGTTGTTTTATATAAGCCCAATTTATCGACATACATCCGGCAAGTTATCACATCGTGCGAGCGGAAACCGAGGTCGGCGCAGAGCATATACTCCAACTGCCGTACAAAGAATAGAGAAACGGTTATTATAAAGATGGTTACGACATATTGAAAACACAGTAATATCATGCGTGACCGTGTGGAAAAGCGTGAAGATGCCAGCTCGCGTATGGAGTTGACGGGTCTGCTACATGTGTATTTCAAGAACGGATAAACAGTAGTCAGCAATGGCAATCCTAAAAGTACGATGGCAGAGACCTTCCGGTCAAAGCCGGAGTCTGTTGTGGTAGGTATATAAAGTTCATGGAAAAAGAAAAACCTGGTTATTTCTATTAAAGCCCAGCAAAGGAGTAATGCCAGTCCCGTCAATAAGATGTTCTCGGCATATATTTGCAGGAAAATGTCTGTCCTGCCTGCACCGAACACTTTTTTCACCCCAAACTCTCTTGACCGCTTGGACATGATGACAGTGTAGATGTTGATGAAGTTCAGCAGCCCTATGATACCTACCAGGAAGGCTACTACCATCAATACCCGGACATAGCTTTGGTTGCCATATTGATAGTTCTTGTTTTCTTTTCCGTGGTCTTTATCGTAATATAAATCTTTCAAAGGCAAATACTGATAGCGTACTGTCTCATAAGTGCTCCATTTGCTGCGGGGGTGTTCTTTTGAATACTTTTTATTCAGCAGTGCAATGTCTGTATCCGGTGCCATCAGCATGGCGTATATAGGGTCGAAAAAAAGGAATTCATCCAGTTCATCCGACATAAATATATCCGGCATCCATGATGTCTTGGTATCGGGGTCGTCCACCACTCCTATAATAGTGAATTTATTCCCTTTTGTGTTTTTGAAAGTAGCGCCTATGGCATTCTTCCCTCCCAGCTTCTTCTTCCAAAAAGAACGGGTGATGACAACATCCCTCGGGCGGACTATTCTTCCGCTTCCGGCAATCACCCTATATGGAAAGATTTTGAAGAAGGTGCTGTCTACAGAAAAAGCGTTCGCTGCAATTTCTTGTTCACCGAACAGAGCGGGCATATCCGATATTTGATAAATCACCGTAAATTGTTCTACGTCAGGATTCTTTTCCAATCCCGACCGGTAGCCTCCCAAGAAGTTCTCACCACTGCTGGTAGAGGTTTTTATCAGGCAAATGCGTTTATATTCGGGAAAGCATTGGTTCACTGTATTTTCTTGGTGGATATATCGGGCTACGGTGAGTACGCAAGCCAAACTGCACGCCAGTCCCAATACATTGATAAGGGTGTATGCTTTGAATTTCAGCAATGCATTGATGGCTAAGATTATTTGTCTCATAGTGCGTAGTTTTATTTCATTATCAATTCTTCCGCCTCGCCAAAGGTATCATATCCCGTTGTAATTACCCAATCTCCGGGCTGCAAACCTTCCGTAATCTCGTATTGTTGCGGGTTTTGGCGACCGATGCCAAGCGGCACACGCACGGCTTTTGTCCTTGTGGCGTTCAGTTTGTAAATCCATTGTCCGCCGGTACTCTGGTAGAAGTTGCCGCGCGGGATGATGAGCGCCTCTTCCGGCTGGCCTAACTCAATCTGTACCCGGAAGCTCTTGCCTACACGTACGTTGTCGGGCATGTCACCGGTGAAGACGAGGTCTACGTCGAACGTGCGGTCTTTGACTTCGGGAACCACTTTCGTGATGCGCAACGGGTATTTTCTTCCCTGATAATTGATGGTGGCAGGCAATCCGGTGATAATGCGGTCGATGTAGTATTCGCTCAGGGAAGTATGCACTTTATATTGGTCCAGCACCTTGATTTCCGCAATGCTTTCACCGGAAGCGACCTGCTGTCCCGGAGTCACCTTGACAAAACTGAGCTGGCCGGCGACGGGAGCTTTCACCACCAGGTTGCCGAGCCGTTCGCAGGCGCGTTCATACTTCTTCCGTTCCCGTTCGCGGTCGTTCCTGATGAGGTCTTTGCGGATGACGGTGACGGCAGAGTCATGACGGAGGCTTTCCCTTTGAAGATGGGCATTTTTCACTTTATAGTTGTATTCGTCCTCGGAAACTTCGAGCTGCGCCTTGCTCTTGATGCCCATGCGGTACTCCTCCTTGTCAAGGGCAAAACTCTTGCGCAGGCGGTTGAGGTCATAATCGGTCTGCAGGGCTTGTTGTTGCAGGTTCAGGCTTTTCTGCTCCATTTCAATTTCTTTTTCGCGGTAGGTGATAAGCTGCTTTTCCCAGTCGTCGCGCTGGTCTTCGATACTGCGCAGCAGGTCGGGGTTTTCCATGACGAGGATGGTATCTCCTTGCCGGAGCAGGCTCCCCTCCTCTCCTATGATGCGTTCCACGCTTCCGGCTTCACGTGCATTGACCTTGATGGTAAGGATGGGCTGAATCACTCCCTCCACATCTACATATTCCATAAATTTGCCGTTCTTGACTTCGGCTATCTGTATGTTGTCTTGCTCGATACGCAGTTTGCTGGGACCCAGCGAAAGGGTGACTACATAAATCAGGAAGGCAAGGAAGGCAACGCCTCCCGCCAGATAGTAGCGGTAACGGATGTACCAGGGTTTCTTTTCAAGTTTTATATCCATAATGCAATATTTTATATACTCTTTTTTTACTTTTCAGATACCCCCTTCAGAAGTACTTCTGAATAAGGGTTCCGAGTTTTACTAAAACTTTACCGGAGATTTAGTAAATCGTCACCGGAGTTTTAGTAAATCTCCGGCCAGCTTTTACTAAAACTATTCCACGATTCTATTACTGTATAGATTCTTCATTAGTAACCCTTTCCAAGTCTTCTGCCAGTGGCCTCTCTTTTTCAAAGTCATATAGCGTGATGCTTCTCAGTGCATAGTACAAACTCCAATAGTTGTACAAAGCCGTTATATAGCTTCTCCGGGCCGTATCTTTTTCCGTGATGGATGCATTGAGGTCGAGTACCGAGGACTTGCCGAGCAGATAGAGTTTTCGGGCTACTTCGGCGCGTCGTTGGGCTGTATGGTCCGTGCGGGCGGCTATGTTTACCCGTTGCGCCTGCAGGTTGAATTGCTTTACGAGTTTCCGTACGTTCAAGTCGAAATCCGTCTTGTCTTGCTCTACCTGCGTGTAGACAAGGTCTCGGTTGGAACGGGCCACGCGTACTTGTCCCCTTCCGCGCCCCCAGTCCAGGATTGGGAGGGTAATGCCCAAGCTGACGTACTGCTGGTCCAGTGGATTCCGGTAGGCATCTTTCAGCTTGTCGGCAGTTTGTGTCAAGCCGAAGCGCAGGTAGATGTCTGCCTTCAGTCCGGCATTGGCCTTGGCGCGCGACACGGCACTCTCGCTTTCCACCTTGCGGCGTAGCATGTTCTGTATCTCCGGACTGTTTTCGTTGGCAAGCATCAGCGCGGCATCCAGGTCGATGTGCAGGTCGGGCACGCGGTTGTCTATTCTCACCTTTATAAGGAGGTCTTCTTGGATGCCGAGGTAGGAACGGAGTTCCTGCATGCAGTTTTCCACTTCGATGCGGGCATTCATGCAGTTGGTTTCTTCGGTCAGTTTGTTGAGTTCGAGCTGCAACATTTCGTTTTCGCTGATGGTGCCGATGTTATATCGTCCTTGCGCATATATATATAAGGTGTCGGCATTGGCGTAGTTGGCGTTGGCTATTTCGTAGTTGCTTTGTGCTTTGGCCAGGTTGAAGAACTTCTCTGTGGCATTGGCGGCAACAAGCTCAAGGGTTTCTACGTAGGTTTTCTTGGCTTCGCGATAACGGATAGGTTCGATGCGCCGGTCCCACTTCAGGCTGTTGTAGCCAAACAAGGACTGGCTGTATCCGATGTTGACGGGTGAAGTCTGCCAGGAATAGGTGTCACTGCTGAAAAGGTCGAGGCGCTGCGCAGCCGTTTCAATGAAAAAGGTTCCTCCGGTCCACGGCACGTTTTGTGTCAGGCTCAGTGTCAGGTCAGTGCTCAGCAGGTTCTGCTCTATGAACTTGACGTTGCCATCGCTTTGGGTCACTTTGTTGATAGCACGGTCCAGATAGGGATTGGAAGTAAGCTTGAGCGTCGGCAGGTAGTTGGCACAGTAGTATTTGTAGTTCCAATAAGCGGAACGGAAGCTATGGCGGGCATTTTGGGCGTCGGGCGACTGCTGGCGGGCCTGCTCGATGGTTTCTTCCAAAGTCAGCTCCAGCGTGTGCTCTTGAGCAACGGCACTCGACATCAGACTGAATGTAATAAGCAATAAAAATATATTCCGGTGCATAGTTGTTTTCTTTACTCTATAAAGTTCAAATTCTATGCCATAAGTATAAGTTGTTGTATTATAAGTGTTTGTTGTGGTTCGAAGCTTTCCAAACGTGTGCAGTTGCGCACAAAAATAGTGCGATAATGCACGCACAACACATGGATATTATACTTATCTTTGCCCGTACAAGAGATGTGGGATTGTGTAGGCCTTGCCTGCACGAAAAGAAAACAGATATGGAACAGTTTGGTAAAATATTGATTGTAGATGATAACGAGGATGTCCTTTTTGCGCTGAACCTTCTTCTCGAACCCTACGCCGAGAAGATAAAAGTGGCAGTGACTCCCGACCGCATCGAGCATTTTATGACCACTTTCCGTCCGGACATTATTCTGCTGGATATGAATTTCAGCCGTGATGCCATCAGTGGTCAGGAAGGTTTCGATAGCTTGAAGCAGATTCTGAGTATCGACCCGCAAGCAGTGGTCATCTTCATGACTGCCTACGCGGATACGGACAAGGCAGTGCGTGCCATCAAAGCGGGGGCTACGGATTTCATTCCCAAGCCGTGGGAGAAGGAAAAATTGTTGGCGACCCTTTCTTCGGGCATGAAGCTGCGTCGTTCGCGGACCGAGATAAATCTGCTGAAGGAGCAGGTGGAAGTTCTGAGCAATGCCACAGCGGGAGGCTCCGAAGAGATTATTATCGGTGATTCTCCCGTCATGCAGCAAGTTTTCTCTACTGTGGAGAAGTTGCGCGATACGGATGCCAACATTCTTATATTAGGTGAGAATGGAACCGGAAAGGATGTGATTGCCCGTATGCTTTACCGCAATTCTCCCCGCTATGGAAAGCCGTTTGTCACGATAGACCTCGGCAGTATTCCCGAACAGTTGTTCGAAAGCGAGTTGTTCGGCTACGAGAAAGGCGCCTTCACCGATGCACGGAAAGCGAAAGTTGGACGTATGGAAGTGGCAACCGGCGGTACGCTTTTTCTGGACGAGATAGGTAACCTTTCCCTGCCCATGCAGGCCAAATTGCTGACTGCCATCGAAAAGCGTTGTATCAGTCGTTTGGGAAGTACGCAGGCTACGCCCATTGATGTGCGGCTCATCTGCGCCACCAATGCAGACATCCGTCGGCTGGTGGACGAAGGAGACTTCCGCCAAGACCTGCTGTATCGCATCAACACCATCGAGTTGCATATTCCACCTCTGCGGGAACGCGGAAACGACATCCTCCTGCTGGCAGAGTATTTCCTGCAACGGTATGCCCGCAAATATCAGAAAGAGATGCGCGGGCTGACCCGGGAGGCGAAAAACAAGTTGTTGAAATATGCCTGGCCGGGTAATGTACGTGAGTTGCAGCATACAGTGGAACGTGCTGTCATATTGGGAGACGGTTCTCTGCTTCGTCCGGAGAACTTTATGTTCCAAGCTTCCGTTTCCCGTCAGAAGAAGGAAGAAGAAGTCCTCAACTTGGAGCAATTGGAACGGCAGGCTGTGGAACGTGCCATGCGGCTCAGTGAAGGAAATGTGACCCGTGCCGCCGAATACTTGGGCATTACTCGCTTCGCCTTGTACCGGAAACTTGAAAAACTGGGCTTATGAAACGATATTCATTGATTGTGGCACTGCACATCATCGGCATAGCCTTCCTTTCGGTCGGCGTTTATCTGCTGGTGGATGCCGGACTGTGGTTCAGTGCACTGATGGCTTTTTTGATATTGCTGGCGATTGCCGTTCATCTGTACCGCCTGCAGATGATGCAAGTGCGCATGATGCGCCATCTGGCAGAGAGCCTACGCTATGACGACATGATGCTGTCGTTCCGTTCTCCCTACAAGAACCGGTCTATGGAGGATATGGTGGACGAGCTTTCCGAAGCGATGAGGAATTTCCGTACCCGCGTGCTGGAACGCAATGAGATGGAAGCGTGGCAAAAGCTGATACGTGTGCTGACGCACGAAATAATGAATTCAATCACTCCCATCATCTCCCTCTCCGAAACCTTGAGCGAGCGGGAAATGTCGGAAAAGAACTATCCCGTCATGCGGCAGGGAATGCAGACTATCCACCGCCGTAGTAAGGGGTTGTTGGAGTTTGTGGAGAATTACCGGAAGCTGACAAGACTTCCCGCCCCCGTCCGTCGTCCGGTTGCCGTCCGCGAGCTGTTGCAGGATTTGCAGAAGCTGTTTTCGGAAGAGTATATCCGGATAGAGCTTCCGGAGGCCGACCGCATACTCCAGATAGACCGGACACAGATAGAACGTCGCGACGGCAAGGTGATGTTTAAAGAAGGGGATACTTGGACTGCTATCGATGACAATGCTCCTGTTTCGATGAATATGTGGGGATTCACACCCGATTATTTCAAATATTCCGAAGAGTATTTCGTTAAGTTCTTGAAAGAGAATGCAGATAATATTAAAGCTGAGTATTTTATACCTTTGTTGGTAAATGATTTGATTCAAACTGGCAAGGCCTCTGTAACGGTTCTCGATACTCCGTCGAAATGGTTCGGGGTAACTTATGCTGCCGACAGGCAGTCGGTTGTCGACAAAATTCATGCGTTGATTGCTGCCGGTGAATACCCAGAGAAATTGTTCTGAAAGAGTCGATGAAATAGAAATTGAAGGAGAGAGCTTATCGTGTAAAAATCGGGCTCTCTCTTTTTTGTTATTTTATCCGGCTGAATAGATGGTGGTTTTCGTATGTCGAGGAGAGTTCGGGTATAGTTGATTTGTACCTTAGGTTTGCTGGGGCATTTATTGTCACCTTTTTACCTATTTGTATAAATTGTACTTTTTTGCTGTTTTTTATTCACATTTTATAATTTTCCCGGCTGATAAAATTATCTTTGCTAAGATTTTCGTTGTTGTTACTTATACCAAGCAGTTGCACTCATGAATTCCCGTATATGTTATATTGTCATTTTGCTTTGTTTTTTTGCTTGCCATAGTGACCGATATCAAGAAAAGGCAACACGCTTATATGAATATGGGATTGAAATAGAATCTTTTCAACCCGATTCGGCTGCATATTTATATCGTCGGGCATTGAGCCTTACTAGCCCGAATTCGGATCTATCGGTTGCGTTGCATTTGCGTCTCGGAAACTTACTGCGTACGCATCATCTGTACAATAGAGCGTTAGAAGAGCACACTATCGCCTTGAAAGAATGTATGGCGAACGATTCGACGAAATATACGGCTCGAGCTTTACGGGAAGTAGGGAAAGATTATCTGTATAAGAACAGTCCCGACAGTGCACTCGGATACATTAAAGAAGCTTTGTCGTTATCGGAAGCTGCTTCGGACACTTTGGAAATGACAGCCGCTCATAACAATCTGTCGGTCGTTTACGGAGAACTCAAAGATCTCGAACAGGCTACAAAGCACGCGTATAGAGCTATTTCTCTGTCTAAGGATAGTACTTTGATATATCGAACGTATTCTGCCATAGGTAAGATGTTTTTATTATCTGGACAGTATGATTCTGCATATCATTATAGCCGGCAAGGAAGTTTAAGCCCCAATATTTATACAAGGGCCAATAGCTATAAGCAGCTTTGCGAAGTTGCTCTCGAAACAAAAAACGGTGCGCTCTATGAAGAATGTGTAAATTTATTGAATCTTGCTAATGATTCTATTGAAAAAATTAATCGTACCGAGTCAATGGGAGAGACAGAATATCAATATGA
>ENA-UEOR01001072-UEOR01001072.1-human-gut-metagenome-genome-assembly--contig:-NODE-1072-length-16751-cov-7.562792_pt1 | contig 16751 bp, 7 predicted proteins | sample MGYA00242887_ERZ507890 | MGnify/ENA primary metagenome ERZ507890 (study PRJEB26167, sample SAMN06115431) | human gut metagenome | host: Homo sapiens | place: China:Guizhou | collected 2014-10-21...
GGATTTTTGCCAACACACTATACCACAGCTTCATGAATCCGGTCGACTGTACTCTTGCAACTTCTGACCATAATATTTTTCTAAGACAATACACTTTTCTATCCTGCACAATTTGGCCTAAAGTACTCAATGGAACATCATCCATTGGAAAAACATCCACAAAAATTCCTGTCTTGTTTTTCAAATGTTCCTGTCCTACTCTGACATATATAGTATTAGTTCTTCTAAGCTTGCCATATCCCCATCTGTACTCCGGATCGGTATCATGATCCTGAAAATAACATATTTCAGAATTCATTTCTGATGCATATTTCTTAAAAGTATCATAATCTTCTCTAAGCATACCTATATCAGCATCATCATCCCATGGAATATATCCCTTATGTCGAACTGCTCCAAGCAGGCTTCCTCCAAATAACACATAATTAATATTATGTTTTCTACAAACCTTATCAAATTCAACTAACATATCCAATTCTGTTAATTGCATTTTTCTAAATTGTTCTGGTGTTAACTCTTTTGCTTTACTCATGTCTATTAACTCAATTCCTTGTATTTTCTTTCGCTAAAACGTTCAATGACAGTTGCTATGGTCAAAGAGATGTCATCTTTTAAATAATATCCCCTCTTCTTATTTTCAACTGCCCTAGCAAAAGCAACAATTTCGTACCTAATCCCTTCACCATCTAGTTGATAAAAATACTTTTTGTTCTCATTTTGATTCTCATACCTGATTTCAAAGTATTCAGTTTTCCACCATGGCGCTGGCACGTAAATATATCCTTTTGTTCCCGTAATAATTAATTCTCCCTCTGACTTAGCCGCCTTTGCTACTTTTGCAGTTGCCACCATTTTATCATACTCAAACGATATCTTTGTAAAAGCATCAAAATTTGCTTTTTTATCAAACAGCTTTGTCACTATCTGCATATCATTATATTCTACTCCAGCCAACTGAAATATCGGCAACAACGCTGTTGGTCCCCAGGCACAAATGCTATTCTGTTCATTTTTCAAATCTGTTATTCCAGTTACTCTGTTGCTGGTACAAACAGAATCAATAGAAAGAATTTCTCCAATGTGTCCACTTTTTGCCAAAACTAAAAGCCTTGAATAGGCCGTGGAATACGCTGTTTTAATTCCATCTACAAGTATTAACGAATTATTCTCTGCATATTCTATAAGCTCCTTGCATTGAATTGTGATTGTCGCTATCGGCGCTGAGTTCATGTTTAATAAGTTAACTCTGTAAGGAAGCCAGAGCAAAAGGTCAAAAGCCAAAGTATTTTTCGTTTTTGCCAGTAGCGTAAAAAGTCGAAAATCAAAAGGCATTTTCGATTGAACTTGGATGTACTCGTAAAACCTCGGAGAAAGCGAAATTGTTCTTGTCCAATAGAGTGGTTTTTGCTCACCAACGCGCCATACATCCAGATTTTCAATAAAGACGAAATTTTCGCGTTCAGCTACACATACTCCTGTTGCGGCATTAAGGTTGAATGTTTGTTTTTCATTTTTTGATTGTGTAAGGGTGATGCCTGTCTGCATCATCTGCATTAGAGTCAAGTGAACTTCTGTCGCTATACGTCCGTTGTAACCAAGTCCGAGGGAAGTTAAATATTCTTTGACAGTCGATCCCAAATTTATGACCCTTGATTTTTGTATGACGGATCTTCTGAAGAGATCAAGGAGAATCAACCTTGGATAGCTTCCGGTTGGAAGGCCCAACTTACCTCCCCATAACTCATAAGTGAAACCTTGCCGATGAACGAGATAAAAAGAATCCTTTTGAGTTACGTGTGGAAAATAAATTTGAGCGAAAAAAGGGTTCATAAAACTAATACCTTTTGATTCGTATTGCTCGGCATAAGAAGAGGGTAAACAAAGATTATGGATTAGTGCCTCATGTCGCGGTGTGGGCTTCAATGTACCCAACTCGCTCCTCTTTGTCTTTTTCTTTCCCTTTTCCTTTTCCATCATTCCGGCAACTAGCTATTCCATTCGTGACTAAAAACGAGTCTTGCACAAGAAAAAATTTGCTTTGTCACGAATAGAGGCTGGTTTTGAAGTTTTCGCCACTCTCCAAAATTTAGGTCGAAAGAGTAAGAAGAATTTTTGAAAGCAGATTTATTGACGTAGTGCTACGTTTATTGTTGTTAATAAGTCGGTGGAAAAGAGAAGTTATTAACAGACAATCGCGGATAAAACTATGAACAATCGCGGATAAAGTTATTGTTTTTTAAATAAGAAGTTAGGTAGTTATTGATGAACAATCGCGGATAAAACTATGAACAATCGCGGATAGAGTTATGTTGAAAATAAAATTATTTCGATTTAAAAACAATATGTTATCTATCTAAAAAATTGTTCCCATATATATACATATATTAATCATATTTAAAAGCATGTATAAGGCCGACAAAATTGTTGATAACTCCAAAACCGTCACGCGGCAAAAAGCTCAGTTTGTCGCTTCGCTCTTTCCCATACACAGAAAGAAGGTCTTTTCAAACAAGGTGAAAGGAAGTCACTATGTTCCTGTATAGGATGCTGACCTGCTGAAAAGGTGTGATCAAATCGGTAAAAGATTAAGTTGTGGTCTTTTTCACATAGTTCATTTTTTTCATGGAGTTAAAGGCACCCTTTGACAAGGTTTTGTAAGCAGAGGCTCGCAATCCTCTTCTCTAACATGGAAGAACGGACACTCGTGCGTGTCGCCCTGTGTCAAGAACACCTGAATCCTTCTTTGTCTCGTGGAGAAAATAAGTGAAAAAGACCACAAAGTTGTTAGCGTCGGTCGCTTGTACGGCAACAATTGTTCTGACAGGTTGCAGTACGGAGCCGAAGACCAAGGTTATCGTTGTAGAGCCGGAAGCGGTCATCCAGTCAAATGTTTACGTCCGTTATCCGAAGAGCGCCTATGAAAAATTGCAAATGGGAGGAGCCGCTTGGCGTTTAAACTCTTTTGAATACACACTAAACGATTCTCAGGTGCCTTTTGAAGACATTAGACCTTGCGAACCCTGCGAGCCCCAGCAAGTAAAGCAGGTAATTCAAAAACCCAAACAGGTCGTTAAGAAGACAACTAAGACAAAAGTAAAAGCACGAGCCGCTTCAGGCACGAATAAGAGCATTTATCGAACTCGAAAAGCTGCGAAAAAGACCACACCGAAAATTGACTGCAATCTTTATCGGACATTGTGTGAGAAACCGGCCGGTGTTTCTACAACTCAGGACACCGCTCGGAAAGCTGCTGAAGCACTTCAAGGCGTAAGCAACCGCGTTGTAGAAGTCAACTTGGCTAAGTAATCCTTTTTCAGTCCTTGCTCCGGTCTCGGAGGAAGGACTATGGCCTTAATTGTTGAAATCATGGCACAAGAGAAAAGCTGGCTCAGGTTCGCCCTAAAAAAAGTGGTTGAACTGTTGTTGGAGGTTAAATGGATACGACTGGCGTCCAAAACTATTGACGACGGCTTATATCTACGGAAAACCTACACCGACAAGCTTAAGCACGAGTTCAATCTTAAATTCAATCGCGAGTATCGCTACGAATACTATTTGAAGTTGGATATCGGGTGCTCTGCTCAGCAGCTTTGTTTTAATCCGGAAACTTCGGAAACGCTTACTTCACTTTGCCATAAAACCCGGCTTATTCGGGATGCAAGATTATCCGACTGTTCCGAAACAGGATATCCCAATGTTTCCCTCGATGCAGTGATTGCATACAACGCAGGAGCGGTAAGAGCGCTTTTTGCGGCTGTGGGCCTATCCCAGGAAGAACTGGATAAGTACCTGTTGCCGACTATAAGAAGGGTAGCTGCGATGGTTCACTTGCTCCCGGCCTCGGGAGGTTACCATCATAAGGAATGCGGAGGACTTCTTGAACATAGTCTTGAGGTTGCCTGGAAAGCCGCGCAAAACGGTAAGAGAGCTTATTTCTCCGACGATCCTGCGAATCCCAATAAGGCAGAAAACCAAAGGAAGTGGCTTCTGGCAACAGTTCTGGGAGCTTTGTGCCATGACTGTGGGAAGGTCTTATCCGATGTTGTCGTAAGAGATGCTGCGCTGACCGGAGATAAATATCCGGCGTTTACCGGTACATCATTGGCCGAATGGTTGGAAGGCAAAGGGTGCAGACGATATTACGTGTACTGGAAGGGTAACGGAAAGGAGCACGAGAACCAACTGGTTCATCTGTACCGAGACTTGATTCCTGTAGAGACCAATCGTTATTTGGGCGATATGATTTCGGGAGACTTGGCTGAATACTTCAGAATGAAGCTCCCAAAAGGGAAAATGGTCTTGAATGACATCATTACCGAAGCGGACGCCGAATCTACGGCCAGAGACAGAGAGCAGGGCCATTACGACCGCAGTCAAGGCAGACAGCATGATCGTGAATGTCAGAACTTCTTTGCGGCAACAAAGAATTTGATTCTCTTCGGTTCAAGGCATAAAAGTTCTACCGGAGAATCCATTGAGTCTGAGTACAAAGGTTTTCGCATCCGAGGGTGGACGATAAATACGAGCGACAGCGCCCTCATGTACACCTTTGACGAAAAGCTTTTTGTTGACTGGAGACAACTCCCCGAAATTCGGAAGATTCTCAGGATTGAGAACGTATCCTCTGACATTTTGAATATCAACCCGAATCGAAAATTACAAAACGAAGGAAAAAACCAAGCAGAACCAGATTCCATAGAAAAAGAATTTGAGAAGAACGATATTGAGGGAGAATTGTTTGCACTTCTCAAAGAACTGAGGGACGGCGGGTACGTCGATAAAAATGATTTTGGCGGCACTTACGATAATGAAACTCTGATCTGGCAGGTGGGCCGTTTCGATACTGCTCAACCGGGCAAGGACATCATTACCTACAAAGCCATTTGTCTGAATGCAAAGGCTATAAACGAAATTTTCCAAGACCTCACGAAACTGCCGAGGCCGGTTCCTGCTTATGCTCTTTACGATCCCAAGCACGATGAAACCTTATTGTTGTTCAAAGAAAAAGCAACGACTCAGGTATCTCCGGAACCGAAAACTTCTTCGGAAACAAACGAAAAAACCCACGTTGATACCGACGGTCTCCATGCAGATGCAGCAACGAATGTTGGGAATCCATCTGAGACAGAGGAATCAAATGAACAGGAACAACGGAGGGAAGCAGACAACTCAAATGTAAGTAACGAAACAGCGGATGAGACCAAAGGACAGGAAACAGAAGAAGCCGAGAAAACCAAGGAACCATCCGACTACTGCCCCGAATCTCAAGAAAACGCGACTCCGCGACAAACCATTTGGATTGACGATGATGGAGTAATCCACAATGGATCCAACACAACAATTGCTGAAGAAGTTGATCCCGATGACATCCTCGATCCGACAACTTCGATCAGCGAAGACGACTCAGAATGCGGAGACGCCGAGGTTCCCGACATTACCGATGAGGACGATGAGTCGGAGGCAATGACTGAAGAAATTTCCGGAACTTCAAAAAATGAAGTAACGAAAGAAGATAACGATTCTGAAGATACAGACGAAAAAGAGGAAGCATCCGGAGATGAGTCTGAGGATGAGAATTCCGGCTCTGGGTCTGTTTCTGAAGTGTCTCAAAACTCAAAAGACCAATCGGAAGAACCTTCTTCTCCTGTAGGGGAAACCAACCTGGAATCCACAGGAACTTGCTACCGCAAGCCATTGAGCGGAGAGTCAATGGAACTTAACCTTGGCTTGTCAAACAATTTGACCAAGCCTAAAAGCCGCCAGCATAAACGCAAGAAAGCCGTTAAGAACGAAACTCCCAACGTAAACTCAGCCGCCAACCCGAACCCTTCTGTTAATTCATTTGATGTTCATAATCTTTCCTCCGGAGAAGCGGAGGGGACGGCCGAGCAGTCTGGGGAGAAACCTTGCGTCAACCTCTCCGAGTCTTCGGTGAGTGCTCAGTCTTTAACACAAGGGACGAAAAAGTTCGACGCGGCTAACAATGAAGCATCCGGGGAAAATAACAAAAGCGAAGCTGACTCGCATTCCAAGGATTCCGGAGAGCAGCTTGGCAATCCTCAGGCCGAAGATCAGAGCCAAACGCCGAGGAGAGGAGGCGCTGAGTTTTTTTTAGAATCGCAAAACTCAGCAGCGCCTCCTTTCTCCTCTCCTTCAGTGCCTAATTCCACATCTTTCGACACTAACGCGACAAACGAAGAAGCAGAGATTCAGAAAGTAATTGACCAATATATGGGAGCATCTCCTGGATTGGAGGAAATTACAGGTTACTGCCCGACATTTGACGATGGCTACGACGATGTGGCTTTCTACGAACCCGAGCAGCCTTATATTGTGAAATCCCGTCCGTGGAAACTTAACATCTTCTCCGCCAAAGACGAGCAAGGTCGCAGCGTGCAGTACAAATTTGATCTCAGAGGCGATGAACCGGAAGCAAGCTGGCAGGCTGAAGTTTTGATTCCTGACGGTTTATCTTGGCCCTATGAGCCCGATCCAAGGTATCGCATCAAGCATCAGGATGTTGTCGTTCGCAAAAGCGTTAAACGAGTAGAAGTTTTGGTGAGGCCTTCGGACGATCCCGCTCTTTCGCAAGAGGAGGAAAAGGATACACAATCTTCGAAGAAGATCGAATCTCCCGTACAAGAACCCGGCAACGTAGCCGGAACGGTTTTATCCGCAACTGACGCCAAAGACATTGACACGGTGAACCCGGATGGATCAAAGGTCAAACGCTATCCCTTTGATTTGGAGAAAGGCGAAAAGATGTCGCTTATAGATTTTATTTCGGCCTTAGCCGATTCAATAAACAGCGGGCGGGCATCACCCTCAATAACTCTATCTTGTTTTCCGGATAAGGGCTACTACATAACAATGGATCAGCTTAAAGAGCTTGCCTTTTTAGCCAGCGGAGGCGACGAGGCAGTTTCTGAAAAATATGCTTCTTGGATTCCGGCCCGGGTTCAATATGAGTCGCTGTTTTATGACCGAGACTTGCAGTGCGTATTCCAAAAAAAGAGGTAAGAATAAATGGCTTTCAATTCCGACGGTTATTCATACGAGATGCCTTGGAGACAGAATTTCGAGGCTCGTGCAACATTAGGTTATTTGGCAGGAATTGTTGCAGCAGGCGTTTGTTCAGTCACGACGCCAATGCCCGCGGCTCCCTTTTTGTGGATGGGAGCTTTTTGCGCCGCATCCGGGGCTTGGTGTGCAGTGGGTGCTTATCGCGTCTGGCGAAGAGTCAAACTTTTGAAAGGCTACCCGTTCTCTTTCGCAACTGTGGAGGACATGAAGGAGAAAGCCCACGACTCGCGCCATCAGGACGAGCAGTACATCGGCAGAGGTTTCATATGGGAAAATCGCCATGCGCAAGCGGCCTTTGAGATTACAAAGTCCGACTACTACACCACATTTATTTCCGACGGTGGCTGTGCCCACAATTTCGGAATGGGTTGGCTGCACGGAATGGAACCGAAAGAAACCGACCTTTGGCAGCTTCTTGCACACACCAACGGTCACACTTTGATTACAGGCGTGCCCGGGTCAGGGAAAACTCGTCTCTTTGATATGCTCATCTCTCAGGCAATAAGCAGAGGTGAGGGCGTCATTATCATTGACCCGAAGGGCGATAAGGAATTGCGGAGTAATGCCCTTAGAGCTTGCAAGGCCAACGGTATTGAGCACCGCTTTATTTGGTTTCATCCTGCGCACCCTGACGAATCGGTGGCTCTTGATCCCTTGAAGAACTTTACGAGAAGTACGGAAATTGCTTCCCGTATTACTTCTCTCATGCCGTCCGAAGGCTCAAGCTCCTCTTTCTCATCATTTGCGTGGAACGTGCTCTCAAGCATCTCGGACGCAATGATTTTGTGTGATGAGAAGCCGTCTCTGGTAAAACTCAGAGGGTATGTGGAAAATGGTGTTGATGAATTACTTTGCCGCGCCGTAAGGTCTTATTTGGAACATCTTCCTCCGGAACAGAAAGACTACCTTGATGAGTTGGACGATAAGATCGACCGTCTCGAAAGAGCATACGAAGGGTTGAAAGCTCAGAATAAAACTCCGACAGTACCTCTTCACCGTCGTAAAGCGGAGATTCACGCCGAATACTACAAAGAAAATGTTGCCAAGGATCATCCCAGCAGGGAGTTGAGCGGTCTGTTAAGCATTTTTGAACACGATCAGGCGCACTTCTCCAAGATGATTACGAACCTTCTTCCGTTGCTCGGAATGCTCACCAACGGGAAAATGGGCGAACTCTTGAGCCCGGATGATTTTCCGAATCCAAGGCCAAAGTTCGATTCAAGCTCCATCGTCAACGAGCAGTTTGTCTTCTGGCTGGGATTAGATTCCCTCTCTGACGCAGAAGTTGGGCAGCGGGTCGGCGCTTTGATTCTTTCTGATTTGGCGAGCGTGGCCGGGGCTCGCTTTAATTTCGTTGATCCCGACAAAATGCGTCCGGTAAATATTTTTGTGGACGAAGCTGCGGAAGTGTTGAACGAGCCGTTTATTCAGCTGCTCAATAAAGGTCGCGGTGCTGCGTTGAGGCTTTACGTTGCCACACAGACAATTGCCGACTTTGCCGCAAAAATGGGAGGAGCAGATAAAGCCAATCAAATTCTCGGCAATATCAATAATAAGTTCGCCCTGAGAACAACAGATTTGTCCACTCAGAAATATCTTTCCGAACATATGCCGAAGACGGTAATTCGATACGTGACTCGGGGACAGGGCGTAGGAGGAGCCTTGGATAAACCGCTTATGCACTCCGGGCATCTGACGGAGAGTCTGATGGAAAAAGAAGTGCCGCTTTTTGCTCCCCAGTTTTATGCTTTACTTCCGAATTTGGAATATCTGGCTTTCATCTCAGGCGGAACTACCGTAAAAGGCAGAATCCCCATCGTCGTCGAAAACAAAGAAAAGATCAAAGAAGTTCGCGAAAGGATCGAAGAAACTTATCGCGAAATAAACTCCGTGAATCCTGAATCAAAAGCAGGACAGCATGGCGTCAAACTCGAAGATGAGGATATGAAGAGTCTTGAAGAGATGACGGAGGCACCCTCTTGGGCTGTAAGGGAACCTCAATCCGACAAAATGAGGAGAAACTAAATGCCGAGTGCTCAATCGAAAATCTCAAAATACGTTTGGCTTTACATAGCCCTGATTGTTGCAATGATGGCGGTGGTTAAGGTCAGCACCGTAGAAACAGCCATGAAAGCCGAACACAGGCTCGTCACTTCAGCTCTTGGTCAGACAAGTTCCGATTACGTTTACAGTCATGCTGCTGATTGGTACAGAACCATAGCTGTGGACTGGGAAATGCACCGGACGCTCGAAAATATGTTCATACCGACCGATGAAGAAAGAGCCAGATCAAAAGGCTTGGAAGAGTTCGGGAATTACCTTTTCAAGTATATGCACGAGCGTCTTGAAGCTTTTTGGCGCGGCCTTTATATGCTTTTTACTCGTATGTGGGTCTTGTTTCTCTGGCTTCCGTTTATTCCGATTGTTGTCTTCCCGGCAATCAACCACGGCTGGCAAATCCGTAACATCAAGCGAACTAATTTCGATTATGCGTCACCGACGAAACATATCTATGCCGTTGCGACCATCAAGGCTTTGCTGGTTATTTTGCTCACGCTTATCGTGGCTCCGATCCCTATGACGCCATTGATCTACCCGGCAATTCTTATGATTTGCGGAATTTTGGCGGCTGTGTCGGTTGCGAACATCCAAAAACGGCTGTAACCGATTGGGGTATTGCGGTTAATAACGTAAATAAGCTAAGGTGTAACCCTTATAAAATTGTTGATCAACAACATTTTGCATAAAAAGGCGAGAGGCTTTTTAACACCTCTCGCTTTAAGTTTGGCCCTGACCTCTAGGGCCACCCAAGGAAAATACTACAAAAATTAGTGACTAAAAGCGGAATCTTGCCTCGATCTTGAAAAGGTGATCCTGCTTGCCTTTTGCACCGCCGATGAACCCGTAGCCGGCTCCGAAGGTTGCACGTCCTTTTTCGGCTTGGACGCCAATGCTTACCTTGGTGCCGAACTTACCGGAGAACTCTCCTTCAACACTGTCCGATGCACCGTAGCTGTTCGTAAGCTTGGTCTTTACCTTTGTGTCACCGAACTGCGGAATAAGAGAAACATCAGCTTGCGGTCTGATCATCCAGCCGGAGGCAGTCGGAAGGTCGGCCCGGAGAGCCAAACCGATAGGCATTTGGAACGTGTTGGCAGAATCGGCTTTATTGCTCCAAATCTTCTTTCCCTTGACTTTGGTGTCAAATTTATCGGCTTTGGACCATACATAACGAAGGCCGGCGTGCGGAACGATGGAAGTCTTTCCTACGGGAATGGAACTTTCGACTCTTGCTGCAACGCTAAAGAGGTTGCTCTTAACATCCGCCTCTGCTTTTTCAATACCCGCAGCATTAACGTGCTGGGAAATATCGGAAGAGTTGTGCATCCAACTCAGCATTCCGATAAGGTTGAGTTTTTCAAGAGGAGCATAAGCACCGTAAGCGTGCAGACCGAACGAGTCGTACTTATTCTTCGTCTTGGTCACGTTGCCTAAAGAATCCAGAGATCCGTGGTTGTAGCTGAAAGCGCCTCCCAGAACAATCGGTTTTCCTTCAAGCTTGCGGTCGAAACCCATGACAAAACCGAAGGAGTTTGTATCGAAGCCATGCTTGCTCAAGCCGGAAGCACTAAGGCTCTTGTACTTTTGTTTGCCGCCTTTCACGTCAATCCAGAGATCGTTTCCTCGATCTTCTTGGCGCATCCAACCGTTCAGGAAAGCGTCTCCCGCCATCGACAAACGATTCTCAAGAGAATCTAACGCTGTGCTGAGGTCTTGCAGCGATACGGCAGTCGCACCGCCGACGGTGAGGATATTCGCTGCGGAATTAAGAAGCTCGGTCTTATTCGCAACGGATAGTTCTTTGTCCTTAAGAAGGTTAAATGCAAAACCTTCTTCAGCTTTCTTGATTTCGCTGTTGGCGATATTAGGAATGACCAGATCCGGATAAACGGTCCTTACGTCAGAGAGGGTTGCTTGAACGCGAATCTGAGAAGTTTCATTCACAAGCTCAAGTTTCCAATTGACGCCCGTACCGTCTTGAGACAAGGCAATCAATTTCTCGCCTGTCCAACCGCCCGTCCAGCCGTTGGCATCCGTGTTGCCGGTTGTGTCATAGCCTTTGACGATAGTGTATTCACCGGAATCCTTGAGGTTGCCAAGAACCAGAGTCGCGGTCGGATCTACCGTAACTTTGGCATTTTCGTCGTTTGCGGTAAATGCGCTCTTTCCGTTGGTGAGGATAGAGGAGTCAATGACGGTTGTTGATCCTTTTCCGAAAACAAGGCTGCCGTTGCTTAGATCGGCATGATCCGCTTCACTTGTCCACGTACCGTTTCCTACAGCGATACCGCCGGCGGAAGTTGTAGTGATGTTTTGTGTAACGGTCAGGCGTCCTGTTCCAATCGGAGCACCGATACCGGCTGCAAAATCAAGAGAGTTGGCGCCTAGACCCAGGTCGCCGTCTTCCTTTACAAAGTAGGGATTGTTCAGTTCCGAAACCTTTGCAAATTCAGCTTTGCTGTAGGCATTTTCAGATGCAGACTTCAGCATTGAATTTCTACCTACGACAATCGAGGTTTCCGTCACATCAGCATTTGCAGCTTTGAGTAAACCTCCCGTGACGTTAAAGATTGCATTTTTGACAGTCAGGTTGGCTACCGTCATCTGTCCTTTGTTTTCGAAAAGACCTTTGTTTACTGCAACGCTGTTCCATTCGGAAGTTCCTTCGTTGTAGAACTCAGCTCCTTCACGGACGGTGAGGACATTGCCATTGTCTTTTCCGAGGTTCGCGTAGGAGGCGTCTTTGCTGATTTCGAGTGTGTCGAAAGAAGCGTTTCCGCGGTTTTCGAGATTGCCGAGGAGCTTGGAATCGGCAGAAGAGGCGTTAAGAGTGCCCTCGTTTACTGTGGCGGTTGAGGCCGCGACCGTGAGACTGAATTTCGCTTCCAACGATCCTTTGTTGTCAAGCGTGCTTCCTTCATTAACCTCGATATTTTCCCAAGAAGAAGCGCCCGTGTTGTGAAGGATACCGTGGAGAACCAGAGTTTTTCCGTTTGCGTTTCCGGAATTGACCAATTCTCCGTCAGGGGAAATCTCGGCAGAGCCGACAGTGAGGGATTTGGCGTTCGTGAGGTGTCCGGAAACCTCCAAACATTCGGCAACATTGAACGTCCCGGCATTGGAAAGCTCACCGGAAATAGAAACGTCGGCAAAAGATGCTTTTCCGCTTTCCGAATTCTTAAACACTCCGGCGTTATTCAGCAATGAAGCGTTGACAGTTCCTCTGTTTTCGAAAACGGCCTGTGCCTTGTTAGTCAAAACGTTGCTCTTGGTTTCACCTTCATTATGGAATGAGCCTTCGTTGATTGTTTCTGACAGTGCTGAAGTATCAAAAAGAGCGTTTGCTTTATTGGCAACAGTTCCCTGCTGGACGAAAGAGGCTGCGGTTCCTGCGTTAACTTCCAGTTCGAGTTTTCCGTTGTTTGTCAGGGTCCCATTTTTATTAACATTGAGGATATTAACGTGCAGCAAAGCGTTGGAAGCAATGTCAGCTTTACCGCTCAAGTCAACATTCCAAACAGCAAATTCTCCGTTCTTGAGGTTCAATGAGCCTTTTTCTTGGAGTTCGGCTGAGTTGATCGAGCCCACGGATGGTGTATCAGCTCCGTGCGTTCCCAGAGTGAAAGTTCCTTCTATAACGCAAACGCGGCCTCCGTCAGAGGAATCCTTCAGGAGTTTGCTTATTTCATCCCCGTAGGAAGCGTTAGGAATAGAACTGACAGAGTTGCCAACCAAGACCAATTCCTTACCGCCCGTAATAACCACAGAGTCAGCTGAAGCGATGTCTTTGAATCCCATGCTCGCATCAAAATGCTGACCGGAAGCCGGGGATGATCCGCCGACCTGCAAAGAAGAAACGGGAGATGTCTCGTCAGCGCCGTTATAGAGCGTGACTGTATTGAGAACGACCGGAGTTGCAGTGGCAGCTAACTGATTCGCGCTGTCAATATTGAAAACGCCGGCCAGCGTGCCTAAGAAGTTAACAGTAATACTCTCAAGTCGTCCGTAAACCTTTTGAAGTTCTTTTGCAACGCTCGAAACAAGTTCTGCTGAATAATGGGCGTCATCAATAACGAGGTTGCCGCTCTCAAGCGAAAGGCCGCTGCCGATGGAAGATTTGACGGCTCCGACAGAAGAGGAAATCAGAGTACCCGCCGGGAGTTCTACCGTTTGGCCGGGAGCGGAGGCGTCAATCTTAATGGCCTCACTTGTTGCGCCTGTGAAAAGTTGATTGCTGGAAGTTTGAAGGGCACCGCCTTTTAAATTGATTGTGGGTTTGTTGCCGTTCAAGCTGATTCTTTCTACATCAAAAACCGAGCCGGATGCAATGTTAACCAAGGTTTCGCTTGTGACTTCCTCAGTAATAAGCTGTGTCAGAGAATCTTTGTACTGATTCTTTGTATCCGGAGAGTCAGAGTCATTGATGGGCGGGACGCTGTTTAACCCGGAAATATTGTAGGTGTTGTTTCCGAGCGTTCCTCCAATATCGACGGCGTTGATTGTTCCGGCATGAAGGTTCAAAGTGGAGTCCGTGAACCATCCGTTTTGTGATGTGATTCCGTTTGTTCCGTGTTGTGTATAGGTGACTCCCTTAGCCTGAAGATTATTAGTCTTAATGGAGCCGTTTTCTTCTACAGTGATAGAACCCTCGTTGGCGTTGAGATTCGCGACATTGAGGGAGCCGTTTTCTACGGTAATCGAGGCTCCATCGGAATTAAGTGTTGAAGCGCTCAAAGGGTTCTGGCTGATTACGATTTCCGAATCTTTTTCAGCAGTAAGAGCGGAAAGATTGGAATCTACGGAAGAAATGAATTTTCCTGTAGAGGAAAGAACTAATTCCGGAGTTCTGATGCCGCCGGCATTTGCCAGGCTCCCATTGACAGTGATAGCCGAATTGCTCTGAATCGTGCCGCCGTTGTCAAACGTATCTTCTTTATCGAGGAAAGAAGCCCCGTCTTCGAGTGAAAAGGTTCCTGTGTTATTTGTAGTCTTTGCAGAATAATAAGAATTGACGGCAATAACTCCGTTGTTGTTTACTTCCTTAGCCTTGAGAGTCGTTGCTGAAAGGGAACCGTCGGTTAAAGTCTTTACAGAAGCATCCGGGCTTGAAAAGTCGCTCAAAAAAACATTGCCTTTGCTGACTGTTAAAGACTCTGCTTTCAGAGAACCGTTACGAAGATCCAAGGTATCCGATTTGTTGGCAAAATTGAAATCTACATTCTTAGTGCTTAAAGAACCCGAATTCATTTTCAACGAATTGACATCTTTCAAGCTCAGAAGATTCTTTACTGTGGTTGTCCCGGCATTCTCAAAAGTAGAACCGGTTTCCAAAGCCAGATCGTAAAATTCCGCAGCATTGTTGTTCTTAAAAGTACCCGAAATTGTGGAGGCAATGGTTGAGCCGGAACTAAGCTTAATGTTGCCGTCGTTTGTGACGGTTGAACCGGCTTCTGAAATCAATGCTGCGAGTGTTGTGACAGCTCCTTGGCGGTTTTCGAATGTTCCGCTGTCTTTCCCATCAGTACCGTCTGTTTTCAATAACAAAGTTTGGAGAGAAAGTGAAGGGCTTTCATTTACGAGATCGCCTGTTACATTAGCGTTTCCTGTTACAGTAAGGCTGCCCTTATTTGTGAGGGCGCCTCTTATTTTTAAGTTGCTGCCCGCTATTGAATTACCTTCAATGTTAAGTTCATTGACTGCTAATTCGGCACCTTTCTGATTTACGGAAGGAATGTCGGCTAAATTGGTATGTGCGCCCTCTCTAAGGGTTAGTTTGCCGATCTGGGCCGAACGTTGATTTTCAAGATATCCGGAAATATCAACTTTTTCAGCTGTCAACTCGCCTAAGTTAATTATTTCTGCTTGATGCAAATTGGGCCGGGCCATTTCCACATTCGCAATATGCAGTTTTCCGGAATTTTGTAAAAAGCCGACGACATCCAGATAGAGGTTATCTACTGAGACATTGGCAGAGTTATCTACATAAACACCACCACTGAACGACGATGCCTGGGTGTAAATTTTTCCTACAGTAAATACACCGTTTCTGAAGCGTAATTCTCCTTCAGGGGAGACATTGTGCATTTTGTCGGGATTCATGCCGACATAAACTGCGTTAATGGTGCCTTTTGTAGGTGCAAGGGTTTCCTGATTGCCGATGATTAACTTCGACTTGTCAAGTGTTGAATTTTGCCCGTAAATGGAAACAGGGCCGTCAGCCAAAAGAATTCCGTCAGTTGAGCCTACTAAACTAAGACTGTTTCCATCATTGATATAAAGACCGTTTGGAGTACCGGTCACATTCTTGTAGATGAGATTGCTTTGCGTTAAAACGTTCGCTTCCTGCTTCATGAATCTGTCTATTTGGCCAATTACAAGAGCATCTCCGGCAAAAGTTCCCAAAGAGCTGTCGTTGACGAGTGTTTGGTCCCGTCCGTCAGCGAAAGCGGTTTCCGAGATAACCGGCAAAGCGCAAAGAAGGCTTAAAGCGAGAACTGTCTTATTGAGTTTGCAAAAATGAAAGGCTCTGGATCGCTTTGTTAAAGTCGTACTGTTTCTTCCGTTAGCGTGGGAATTAGAAGCTTCGGATACAGCTACAAAACAGGAGCGCGTCCAGCTCCAAATGGATTTGAAAATTTTGTTCATAAAATTTCCTTGGGACTTGAGGGGATACGTTATTGAGACAGTTGGTGTTCTGTCGTCAATGATCAATATATTTAATAGCCAGCTCACAAAAGAGCTAATGCAAATTTGAGACCGCAGCACTACGGAATTTGAAAAACTTCTATTCGTTTGCCGGGTCTATGTAACCCTTGATTAAAAGAACAAACAAAACTTTTCGTCTTAATCAATCGCACATAAACCAGTGCGAAGGACGATCCCAAACCGTTTCGTTATAAGAGTCAGCACGGGAGCTGATGGCAGTAGGATCAAAAGATCCGCGACGGTTGGGCTTTTCGAAAATTCTTACTTTGATTCGACCGTTGGCTGAGTCTTCGATATAACCTTTATCAAGAAATCGCTGGGTAGGATGGACACCTGTCGTAACCTTTCTGCAAACAAGTGCCCCAATGCTTTCTTTTTTCAACATCTGTTCTGTTTGGAGCTTTCTTTCAGAAGCAGGAAGGAACCCCAAAGACCCTATGTAATTGATCCATACCGGATCATCAGCGGTTTTGTTTAGAGGAGGCGTTATGACAACAAAATCAATTGCTGGTCTAATTACTCCATTAAAGTCCTTTCCCGTTGTTTTTATTTTTGCCCAGAACAAAGCCCTGTCTTTGTTTTTTTTGTCTACACACCAACCGTCTACGAAACTCCCTCCATCATTACCACATATAACATTAAATTGATCCGTAAGGAATTTTTCGTCAAAGTTAGGATTGTTGCCTAGGTCATAGGGATCATCTTTGCCTAGAGATGCCAATTTATTCCTGACGGCGAAGCTCTTTGAGTATTCTCTGTGAGAAGGGTAATTTTTTACCACGAGGCCATCAGTACCTAAGCCGAATGGATCTAACCATAGATTTGTTGTTTGTGATATGTTTTTATTAATTTACTTTATTTTTGTGGATTCACACAATTCCAACACAGATCGTTTGTTTAAG
>ENA-UEOR01001076-UEOR01001076.1-human-gut-metagenome-genome-assembly--contig:-NODE-1076-length-16731-cov-4.257596_pt1 | contig 16731 bp, 16 predicted proteins | sample MGYA00242887_ERZ507890 | MGnify/ENA primary metagenome ERZ507890 (study PRJEB26167, sample SAMN06115431) | human gut metagenome | host: Homo sapiens | place: China:Guizhou | collected 2014-10-21...
AACATTGGCAGAAGAGAGGCCATGTGAAAACAAAGCAAGAAGGTGGCCATCTGCAACCCTGGAAGAGAGCCCTCAGCAGGAAATTGTGTCCATGCAGAAGGAAATCCAGGCCCTCTCCAAGACACAGGCGGACATTTCCGCATTCCAAAAGGAGCAGGCAGCCGTGGAAGCGACACGGAAGCGGCTGGAAATGCTGCGGGACGCGATGCTTTTCCCGCAGGAGTGGTTCGTTCATGTCCGCAACGGCAAGGGCGGACGGGAGCGTCTCAGTCCGATCATCGGCAAGCACGCGGATCAGATCGTGGAGCGGATCGCGGACACGCCGGCAGAGGAAAAGGTCTGGCAGCACATCCACACCAGCGCCGACATCCACGGCTACCGGGCGGAGTATGCCACGGCCATCTACAAGGCTCATGCCAGGGCCATCGAGGACATCCCGTATGACAAGGTTAACCGCGGCACGGGGCGGCGTTACCAGAGCGAGGTGTACACCTGCCGCAAGGATGAGGCCGGGAGAAAATTGGACAAGGCCGCCATGCTGGTTTGCAGCAAGGCGCTGGGCCATAACCGCATCAGCGTTGTGGCAGATAACTACATTCGGGGTCTGTAAAGGAGGCGTCCATCATGGCTGAATTCGTAAAGAAAACCGCGATTGGGTATAAACCGGTGGCGGGCGGATCGTCCAATTCGGAGTGTACCCATGTGATTCTGACGTTAGGCGAGTATGACGGGCTGAAACGGGAGATCTCCAGCGCACAGCAGGCGGAAAGAATTGCAGAATACAATGCGGACAAAAAAATCCACCAGATACAGAGCGAAGCGCAGAGCAGGATAACGCATACTGAGAAGGAAATGGCGAAAAATACAGCAGAATGGGAAAAGAAATTGGCGGCAGAACAGCAGGAAAGCGCTCTGCAGCGAGAGCTGAACGCCAATCTGCTGCGGATCACCAAAGAGCGGGCCAATGCGGAGCGGGACCTGAAGCCGAAAAAAGAGCATACCGGGTATGTTGTGCTGACGTCAGTGGAAAAGGAATCCCGCTATAAGGATTCGTATGGACACCCCCGGACGATTACGCTGTGGGAAACGGCGATGGAGACGCCCTATACCGTGGATTTCGAGGCGGAGCAGGTCAGGAGCCTGCTGCAAGAACTGTTTCAAAAGGATGAGGATGAGAGATGGCCGATCTGCCGGATCGGCATCACCGGAAACTATCCGGGCAAATATGCGGATATGATTCAGGATAAGGAATGGCACGAGAAATATAAGGAGCACAACGTCATGCTGGAACGGTGGCTGAGGGCAAATTACAGGAGCGGTTACTGGGAGTTGGTCTTCCTGCATACAAAGCCCCTGTCCGTCGTTCCGCCGGATATGCGGGCGGGCCGCCGGGGATGAGCATCCCCCCCCCTTCCCTGCTCGCTGTGCGCCCTTGCGCTGAATAGCTGAATACAGGAAAACCCCCGGTTCATGCGAACCGGGGGTTTTGTTCCTCTCCGCGGCCGGAGGATTCCGGCCGCGGCTGGGTTCTATGGAGTTCGGGTTTTGCGGCTTACGCAGCGTCGGGCGGTACGGCGCGGACTGTCCCTCCCCCGCTTTCTCCTGTGCGGCTCTTTATTTCTGCTACTCTAATAAAGTTTGCAGCGCCCGAATGCCGCAGCGAACCGGGACAAACACTGCCGCGAATATGACCCGAAAAGCAGATATTTAAGATTTTCACCCACTTGACAGTTTAGTGGCTCATGCTTTATAGTTGGGGGGCGGAGGTTTAGGTCTCTGTACCCCTGGCCTTTACCAGTTCAGCAACTTTTGAACTGCCAGAACGATAAGGCCGGAGATTGTGGCCGCCAGAATGTCAGCTGCGAACTGTCCCATTCTTTTGGCCCGCGCCGTCGGTCTACGCCGACGGCGTTTTTTCTGACCATTTTACCACCCGGTCCTCTTGTGTTGTTTATGATTTTCTGTTCACTTGGAAGGCCGCCTTTAAAAATGTTATCTTTTCCAACGTGATAGCGGCCATGTTAGCGTTTGCCAGGAAAACCACTGGGGCTATTTCAGCCGGACGCCAATAGGCCATTGCTGTAACGATACATAGTTGCCCTCCAGGTGCAAGGTTTTTGCTGGATTTTTGCCAGTTCTCTTGCTCCAATTATACCACGGATTGGCCTCTATGGATTGAAATATAAGGATTTTTCTATTATTCAGTGTACAATAAATATTTTTCGTGTCTACTTTTCTTGACTGCTACACGGTTCCCCTTCAATTTTTGAAATTTAACTGATTGAAAATCGGAAATTTGACTGAATATAGTTGCGAAATCCGGCTGAATGAATTATAGTGGACTCAGCTTATAGTCGAGGTGAACGTTTATGGATAAGCAGAACTACAAACCCCGCGTTATTGATGCAAAGGTGAAAGAATATCTGTCGACCTTTGGTGCCGTTTGCATTGAGGGGCCCAAGTGGTGCGGAAAGACCTGGACTTCCTCTTATCACAGCAAAAGCGAGATCTACATCGGTGATCCTGCCAACAACTTTCAAAACCGCCAGCTGGCGGAGCTGTCTCCTGCCTTGGTGCTGGAGGGAGATACGCCGCGACTGATTGACGAGTGGCAGGAGGTTCCTTCCATTTGGGATGCCGTGCGATACAAGGTGGATCAGGTTGCGGAAAAAGGACAATTCATTCTGACCGGTTCTGCTACTCCTAACCACAAGGGCATTCTGCACAGCGGTGCAGGCCGTATTGCCAAACTGCGGATGCGTCCTATGTCCCTATACGAGTCTGGGGATTCCTGCGGTAAGGTCTCTCTGGAAAAGCTGTGTCACGGTGAGTTGGCACCTGCATTAACCGGCGAAGTGGATCTGAAAAAGTTGATTGAGCTGATTATCCGCGGCGGTTGGCCTGGCAGTTTGGGATTGCCTATTGAACAGGCTGCTCTGCTTCCTTTAGAATACCTCAACGCCGTTATCGATGACGACGTGTACCGCATCGACGGTGTGAAACGCGATACATCCAAGATGCGCTTGTTGTTGCGCTCTCTGGCTCGCAACGAAAGCACTACCGTCACCAATAAGACTTTAATGAAAGACATCAAGGCCGTGGATGACGAGGATATCGACTCCAATACGGTGTCTGCCTATCTGGATATTTTCAAGCGGTTGTTTATTACGGACAATCAGCCGCCGTTCTCCTCTGGAATCCGTTCATCTGTCCGTATCAAGCAAGCCGAAAAGCGGCACTTCTCCGATCCTTCTCTGGCCTGTGCTTTACTGAAAGCTACTCCTGCTGGACTGATGGGCGATTTGGAGACGCTCGGATTCCTGTTTGAAGCCCTGTGCGAGCGTGACCTCCGCATCTATGCCGAATCTTTCGGTGCAAGCTTGTACCACTATCAGGATTATAAAAATCAGGAAATCGATGCTGTCATCGAACTGCCTGACGGCCAATGGTGCGCGTTTGAGATCAAACTGGGAGCCAACCAGATCGACGCTGCCGCCGCCAACCTGCTAGAGATCAAAAGGCAGATTTCAGAAGACCCCAAGGGAAAGCCCCCCGCGGTTCTCTGCGTGCTGTGCGGTATGGCAAATGCAGCCTATCAACGGCCAGATGGGGTGTTCGTGATTCCTGTTACGGCCCTAAAGAATTAATCGATGTGTTGTTATGAGACAAAAAGAATATAAACCTTTACCGGAAAAGCATCTTTGGCAACTGGCTTTGCATACCGGACAATGGTGCAGAGCTGTATTGTGCCAAGCACACCGCTTTTTTGATGCGTTGGAGGCAGATAATAGACCGCTTCCGTGGGATGATAGTGAATCTTTCGATATGCTTCTTGCTGATAAAACCTTTTTGATTACCGCAATCCACCATTCTATTGTCAACATGGAAAAGCTGAATGCTGAACTTATCAATCGAGGTGATACCAGCTTTCAGGGTGTTCTGGATTCGATAGCAACAGCGGAGGAGCGAAAGCAAATCCGTATTTGGAGGAACATGAATGAGCACGACCTTGATTATCTATCCAACAACGGGAATTATCAGAAAGAGTTTATCACGACCATAAAAAAGGGCGATTATACATTTGAAACAAACGCTTTTGTGACTTTGATTCACGGGGATGCAAAGATTTTTCTGATCGGCAGTATTGAAATCGATAAGTTGTTAGTCCGCTTCAAAGAAAATATGGCGCAGATTCAAAAGAAATCAAAAGAAGTATTTGAAAGATATTTCAGATGAAATTGCAGTATTAATTCTGACTGTCTGTGTCGAACGATAGTACCACGCGAAAAATACAGCACCTGTTATAGGCGTAAGCCACAATATACTGTCGAGGAGAAATAGAAAATGGGCAGAATATCTACTAAAGAAAATAAAAATGATAACTTTACACTAATATTTCCTTGACATTTGAATCATTGTCGAAATATACCCGGCCACGCCCACGCCTCTGCTTCAAGGTTTCCGGGTGTTTTCCGGTAATTTTGCTGTGGCCAAATCCATACCATTGCAGACATGCCTTAATAAGATGACCACCGGCGCCATCGGCAACGGTGGTCAATCTACTACATCGGGAATCTCTTTTCCAGTTCTCAGGCACTCGCGGATAAATGCAACAAACTCATCATAGGTAATATCGTCATAATCGATGTCCTCGTAACAGTCTGGTTCAACACCGTAATTCTGCTGTGCATACTGGCGAAAAAGATTTAATAATTCTTCGGTTACAAGACCGTTCCACATATCAAATCAGTCCTTTCAACGCCATCATAGCATGGCTGCTCAGATTTGGAAAGCGATCTTCAAACATTTCCTTGACATCGGGAGCATTGTCGAAATATTCCCGTCCGAACTGTGCCCACGCCTCTGCTTCGAGGCTTCCGGGTGTTTTCCGGTAATTTTGCCGCGGCCAAATCCATACCATTGCAGATATGCCTAAAATATCACCCTTGCCTTCGGCTAACGCTTCAAAGTCGGCGTCAAATTGAATCGAACAAAAGCCCCCTTCCCTGTTGGCTATGCGCCCTTGCGCTGAATATAGAAAACCCCCGGTTCGCACGAACCGGGGGTCTTTGTTCCTCTCCGCGGCCGGAGGATTCCGGCCGCGGCTGGGTTCTATGGAGTTCGGGTTTTGCGGGTCACGCCGCGTCGGGCGGGAGGGCGATGCCCTCCTCGTCCCAGGTGGTCAGCGCAAAGTGATAGTGGCGGCCCTTCTTGTCCTTCTGGCGGTTCAGCTCCGTCAGCAGCGCCTTCACCGTGTCGGGGTGGCGCTGGGCGATGAGCGCGGCCTCCCGCACCTCCATGTCATCCGCGACGCAGCCGTCGTGATACATCCGCAGCTGATACAAATCTTCCGCCTTGCTGCCGCCGGCCTTCGCCTCAAAAAGCGTGACGCCCTCCGTGCTGCTGACGAACAGATCCGACTTGATCTGCAGGTTCAGGCACTGATACAGGTTCTTCTCTGTAGAGACCCGCAGAACGCCCGCTTCCGCTGACTTTTTCTCCGCCAGCAGACGCACCAGCAGCTGCTCTCGCCCCTCCTCCTTGAAGGGCTCGGGGACGTTGGCGCGGATCCAGCTGAACAGCGCCGCCACCTTCTCATCATCCTCACGCAGGCCGTTTTTCGCCGCCTTGGTATCCGGCAGGGCTTCCGCCTGATCGCTGAGAATGTCGATCTGGGCGAGGAAACGGTTCTGGCTGGGGTGCAGGGCCTTCCCCCAGATCTCGTTGTACAGTCCGTGCTGAATGGCGCGGCCGTTGATCCGGATCTCCGCACCGCTGGACGCCATGTTGGCGCGGTAGTAGAAGGCGTTTTCCTTGCTGCGGTGGATGCTGCCGTAGCGGCAGCAGATGGTCACCGGTCCGCCGCCCAGATCGGTCTCCACCGGGGGCAGCTCCGTCATCTGGCCGTCCCGCCAGTTTGGCTCCAACGCCCCGGTGATCTCCCCGCTGTCGGAAGCGCCGCTCTTGTCAACGGCGGTGAAGCAGATGGTGAACGCCTTGTCCCGCAGCAGGTTGGCGTAGGTGTAGCGCAGGGTCTCCCGCAGGTAGGCCGCCATCTGCGCAAAGGTGGGCTCCTCCTTTTTGGAGGCGGGCTTGAGGGTCAGGAACTTGTGCATGGGGCAGCGCACCCGCACCACCGTTCCGGTCCCGCCTGCCACTTCCCCGCTGCCGGGGATCATCGACACGGGCATGTGGATGTCATAGGGGCCTTCCACCCGCTGGTAGCGGTCATTGGCCACGTCCTCTGCCGTCCGGGTCTGGATGCTCCAATGCTGATCCTCCCCGGCGTTGATGGACGCCAGCGCGTGCTTGAGGCCCATGCCGTGCTCGTTCAGAGTGGATTCGGCGCAGGAGCGGGCGGCAATGGTGAGGGCGGCGTCCATGTTCTCGATGCCGGTGCCGTTGTCCCGGACCGAGACATCCACATAATCCCCCTGCTCCTCCAGCACGATCTCCACCCGGCCGCGGATCCCGTGGGCGCGGAAATTGGAAATAGGGTTGTCGATCAGTTCGCAGAGGGTCTGGCCGAAGTCCTTGAAGTTGCCGGAAATGCCGGCGAAAAACTCCTTGCCGTTGGGGGCGTTGTCGATGTTTCGAATGATGATCTCGCGCATAATAGTTCCTCCAAAAAATGTTTTTTTGAAAACAAAACGCACGGTGCAGGTCATTGCCCTACATCGTGCGGGAGGATCTTACAACATTCCTCTTGCCCCATCCGCCGAAAAAGGGTATACTGTCCCTATCGGTGCGGGGAATCCCGTTGTGTAGGTGGACTCATCACCTGCGCAGGTGCAAAGGAGTTGCCGCTCCTTTGTACTGCCGTGTTTTTTACTTTCTAATCGTATTATACAGTATCTGCGCTCAGATATCAATACACAGATCTCACAAATATCTGAGTGCAGATATGTCGGAGTTGACAATATAGACAAGGAAAGCAAAATACCTTATACTGACACTATCAATAAAAGGCGGAGGTGCGCAATGTCTACTGAGGAAGCCAAGCGCAGAGCAAAGAAAAAATTCATTGCAGAAAAACTGGAGGGGATCACCTTCCGCGTGCCCATTGGACAAAAATCCCGCATTCAGGAGCACGCCAAATCTCAGGGGGAATCGACCAACGCCTTTATCTATCGTGCGGTGAACGAGGCTATCGAGCGGGACGAGCAGGCCGACAGCGACCACTGAGCGGGCGTGCTCATACCACGCCCCTCGCCGTTGCTGATAACATTGGCACGAAAGACCTTGTCCGGACGCATTTTTGCGCTTTGGACGATGGTAATGGTTGAGATATCTCCCGTGCCGTCAGGAAAATTTACGGTGCCCCCCTGACGGGCCATGGCGGCAACGAAGTCCTCCTCATGCGGCAGCTCTCCGCAGCGGAGCAGACAGTCAATGTCGGCTTTCAGCCGAATTTCCAGATGATCCTCATAGACCTTGATTTTCTCAATGATAAGCTGTAGATCCTTGCGGTCAAGATGTTCCTTGCTCAACAGATCATCAAAGACCTCCATGGCGGTTTTCGCCGCACGGTTCACTTGGATAATGGTATTGCGTTTGTCCGCCGCCATTTGCAGCTGGTTTTGCAAGCCGTTGATGCGCTGAATCAGGTCATGCTCCAGTTCGTCATAGGTCTCCTCCAAAATGGCCTCCTGCTCCGGGTGCCGCGCCATATCCCGGATACGCTGGCGCTTGGTGGCTTTCAGCTCCTCAGTCTATCTTGAATACCGGCCTCGATTGCCACTGACACACAGGATTTTCCGGACATTACTTGGGATACTAGTTCCAGCCGTTCTTCTGGCGTCCAGTTCCTGTTGAAATTTTTGTGTTTCAGTGCTTCTGGACCGCGGCTATCCTCTGCTCTTACCCATAGTCTCACTTTATCCCGAAAGGATTTATCGCTAACACCTTCCGGCGTTTCTGGCCATTTTCCTTCTCGATACAGTTCTACACATTTCCTTTGTACTCATAAGCGTTCTTGACAAGGGTACAATGCAAAGTGAAAAGTTTTAGATCTTCCATTCAATAGCAAGTTCGGTGCGAGTGGCCTCAACTTTTGAAACCAGCGTGTCAAGAACGCGCCGCCTGTCATCGAAGCTCACATCTTCCCAATGGCTTAAATATCCCGTTATGCTATCGACCTGTGAGGAAGAAACAGAGTTAGCGGTGAGGTCGGCCACCAGCTTTAACTGCTTTTGCCGTTCCGCGTCCAGTTCTTCAATCCGGCTGTTTGCGTATTGCAACAAAAGCGGGTTTGCCCCGGTCAGCGTGTCAATGAGCTTTTCAATCTCGCCCTCGATTTTGGCAAGTTTAGCGCGGGCGGCGGTCAGTTTGGGATTGTACCCCTCCGCCTTACTGCCTTTCAGCGTTTGAAATTCCCGCATCTTCTTAACCATTTCCTCATAGACCGATTTTTCCAAGTCGTGCTTTGTGAGAGTGCCGGGCCCTTGACAGCTTTTGTTTTCCATGCGTTGCTTGCACCGCATATAAGTGACACCGTTTGGAGCGTTCAGACTGGCCAGCGCATACCCACAGCATCCACACTTGATTTTCCCGGCCAGCCATGTATTGTGGCATTTGCGGCCATTCTGGAACGTGGTATTTTGGGACAGCTTGTGCTGGACGGCCAGCCAGAGGGACGAGGGGATGCGGCCCTTGTGGGGCGCAATCACCAGAATGTTTTCCTCCCCCTCGCGGCCCTGGTACAAGTAACAGCTAAATTCACCTGTGAACAGTTCCGGCGGGCTTTCGATTTTCGCGCCCTGGGCCTTGAAATATTCGTAAATATCCATATCGGCCTGGACGTAAACCGGATTTCTCAAAAGCTGGCCCACAAAGCCGCGCTTCAATGTCTTTCCATACACCATGATTTCATTCTCGGTAAAATACCGGGTAATGTCGCCGTAGGAGTTCTCCGGCTCGGCATACATTTCATACATAAGCTCGGCGTAGTCCATCTCAGCGTTTTCAACCAGCCGCTTTGTTTTGATACCGTCCATGACGATGGGCTCCGTATCAAAACCGTATGGAGCCCGGCCCCTCATATAGTAGCCCTTGGCACACCGGGAATAAAAAGCGTCCTGCACACGCATCTGGATGCTTTCCCGTTCCAGTTGGGCGAACACGATGCAGATATTGAGCATCGCCCGGCCCATCGGGGTTGACGTATCAAATTTTTCGGTGCAGGAGACAAATTCCACGTTGTACTGCTTGAACAGTTCCATGAGCTTTGCGAAGTCCACAATGGAGCGGCTAATCCGATCCAGTTTGTAAACAATCACCCGCCGGATCAGTCCGGCCCGGATGTCTTTCAGAAGCCGCTGGAAGTCGGGGCGTTCTATGTTCTTCCCGGAATATCCCTTGTCTTTGTATTCTTTCGCTTCACCGCCTTTTAGTTCATACCGGCAAAATTCAAATTGACTTTCAATGCTGATACTATCCTTTTTGTCAATCGACTGCCGCCCGTAAATTGCATCTATTCTATTATCCATAATTAGCTCCCTTCCGTTTATACGGGAGCCAACCTACAATTATATTATACCTCTGCCGCCCCCATTCAACAAGGATGCCTTTGACTACCCCCGCTGTCCGGCATATTTACGGAACACGTCAAAAAGCTGTTGTTCCACCTCGCGCCTGCGCTTTTCCCGTTCCTGCGGGGGCAGAATGGGAGTAAGATTTTTAATAGTAATTGTCCGATCACCAAGTACAGCCGTTTTCATTTCGCTTTTGTATTTGGTCTGTGCGTGCATAGAATACCTCCCATTTCAGAAATGACAAAGGCCAGCACCGCGAAAGTGCTGGCCCTTGTTTTGAGCGAGACTTCGGGACAAAATGTCTCGAAGCCAGCCGGAGCCCTGCTCATAAAGCAGGCCCCGCTTTCATAAGATAGAGGGAGGCCGCGCCCGTTTCCTTGACCTGTCCAAAGACAACCATACTCGGCGCAGCACTCCCACACAGCAGGAGACAGCGGCCCGGAGGGACAGGCGGCCAGCCTGTCCTGTGGCGGATCGTGGCCGTGGGATGGCCCGGCCCACCTGCGGCGCAGGTGTTGGTCGCTCGTTCTCTTGTGGAGAAGTCACCGCGCACCCGCCGCCTGGCTCCCCGCGCTATGCTCGGAGCCGCCGCCGTCCTGCTGTGGAGAGGTAGGCAACCTACCTCTCATATACCACCAGAAAAACAGGGGGTAATGGAGATGCTTTTTAGAAATTTTCCCGCAAATATTTTTTCATGCGTTTGATCCCGCAGAGGACGGAGCACCTAACGGCGCTTTTATCCACGCCCTCCTCGCGGGCGATCTCCCGATAGCTTTTACCGAGAATGAGGTGGGCATCCACCCGGCGGCCCTGGAGCTCCGGCAGGGAGTTGAGCGCGTTCCAGAGCCGGAAAAACATTTCCTTGCGATCCAGGAGCTCCTGGGGGCTGGGCTCATGCTGGCAGGCGGAATATTCGATCCCGTCATCACAGTCCAGGGAATAATATGCCTTGTTGTACCGGGCCCGCTCCACATAGGCGGCCTCCTGGCGTCTGCTGGCGGTGAGAGCCTCGGCCACCTCGTCAGCAACCTCGATAAATTGATCCTGTATGTACCAATAATAAAAATCTTTCAGATTGATGGTTGTCATAGCTTGTCCTCCATTTCGTTTTGTTCGGGTTGAGGGGAAACGAAATGGAGGGCCGGCGGGGAGCGGCACCTGGGAGGGCCGTCCCGCACCTTGGGACACTTCGTCTCAAAGTACGGATAACAAAATGCGCCTGCACGACATAAAGCCGCGCAAGCGCATAAATTGAGATATTCACCTACATTATAACAATTTTCGCAACTACGGTTAAAATATCCTTGTCCGGGGCCCTGGCTTTTTTTGATAAGTTAGAGGGGCGGGTAAGGATTGTGCGGGACACGACGTACCTCCTTTGTTACCGCCGTGTGATATAAAAAGGCGGCGGCCTTGAAATGGTTAATTTCAAAACCGCCGCTTAACTTTAGTTTAGGCGTGCATCAACACAGCCGCCAAGCCAACGGTTTTTTTATATGCCGTTTCCGTTGGCGGCTGATGAATAGCAACAAATTTTCAAAAAGATTTATAATGTGAAACCAATTTTTCTCTGTGCAGGCCAAGGGCAATCACGCCATTGTCCGTTATCCTGCTCTGCTTTTCCAGTCAATAGGTCTGTGGCGGCGTCTGCAAGATAACCCAGGTAACTTCCTGCGGAGCTGTCACCGCATAGCAATTTCCACATCAGACCGCCAAAAAGATAAGATTGCGCAAATTCGCGCCAGCTATGCAGTTCCTCAACAACCTTTTGGGAGAGATCCCACAGAATACCAACAGCCTCGCTTTCTGTGATCCAGCCTAAATAGCATCCCCAGCGTGTCAGCATCGCCGCCCGGCCAATATCCCATCCAGCCATAAAACCGGGAGCATATTGACCTTTATACCGTTGTGCAAACCTCCATGCCCGGCAGGTAGACTCACGGTCATCCTCGTCCATAGTTTCGTCCATGAGTTCCTCCGGCGAAGATGCCTCACTATAAAGCTGATACCGCAGGATATAACCCTCCTGCGCCAGATAACGGATCATGTCCAGCAGATCACTCCGGCCATCTATCCCCCAGGAGCGGCGCACGAGGGACACGATTTTCTGCTCCATAACAGGAATATGTTCCTCCACATCCATACTATCCAGATCGTGACTGTTAAGGGTCGATAAAATACCGGACAGCAGGATGCCAAAGCGTTCCCATTTTACATCGTCTTTTTGATATGGGATCGCTTCTGGCTCAGGCATGGCCTCAAGCCGGGCCATTGTTTCTTCCAAGGTAGTATAGAGCTTTTCTTCCAGTTCCAGATCGAATGAGAGTTCTTCCTCATCGTCCGCATCTTCCATTTCCAGCGTTTCCAGAGCAGCCGCAAGTATGCCCATATCTTCTCCGAAAAGCTGTCCCATCAAGTCCCCAGCAGTAGCTGAAGTTGCCTCAGCAACTTTATCATTTACCATCTTTTGCAGCAATTCCTCATTAAACGGAGTCAATGCTCCTGTTCCGCCATGGACAAGATCTCATCATGGCTCAGCTCCACATCGCCGAAGCGGACAAAAATGCCGTTGGTCACAGCGCTGTTCCATACCCTCGCATCTGCCAGCGGGCGAAACCGGATCTTGTCCAGATACGGCTTCATGTCCAGCAAAAGCCGGCTGCCGGACACAAAATCCACCTGCAAAACATGGTTGGGCAGCGGCGTGACGGCTGTAAGATACCTTCGGTTCAAGTGCGTGCCCTCCTTTCCGCAAAAATAAAAATCCACCGTACAAATATTGTACGGTGGATCGTATGGGATAACCATTAACCAAAGGTTAGGTCTTTTGTCCGAATAGCTCGGCAAGCCGCTTCCGCTTGGTTCGGGTATCGCCCTCGATATGAAGCTTGGAATAGATCTGATTCACATACTGCTTGACGCTGCCCTCGGAGAGGTAGAGCTTTTCCGCAATCTCGCGGTTGGAAAGCCGCTGCGCCATCAGCTCCACGATCTCAAATTCCCGCGGCGTCAGCGCGTCAAAGGCCGCTGGGTGGGCACTCGCCGCGTTTCGCGCCCCTGCCGTCTCGCCAAGCGCGGTGATCTTTGCAATCAGGTCAGTTTTCCGTTCCCGCGCCAGCATTTCTTCCAAATAGCCATAGTTTTCCACGAACGGCATCACAAGGCCGTCCGGCGCGGCGCCAGAGAGGGCCTTCCCCAGCCATGCGCGGGCTTCCTCCCTCTTTCCCAGGTGTTCATAGGCTACCGCTGTCTGGATGCGGACGTGCAGGGCTACCAGTGCGTAATGCATGGCCTCGCACACCGCCAGCAGCTGCGCGCTGTGTCCGATGACCTTGGCATAAGCGCCCTGAGCAAGATACACCTGATTTTCGATCATCTCCATCATGGGCTTGCCCGGCGCGAGCATATTGATATCGGAGAGGCGGTGCAGGGAGAAGATCTCCGGAATTTTGTCCGTTTCACCTCGCAGAGCATGGTAGTAGGCGCTGGCAGCGCTCCAGAGGTTGATCCACGAGGCGTCGTGATAGCGCAGCAGCTCCGCGTACCGCTCCTCGAAGGTGTACCGCTGCTCCACATCGGTATACAGTGAGAGCCGCCGCGACAAAAAATCGCAGCACAGCGCCATGTTGATCTGTCCGTTGTCCTTCACCTGTGCATAGGCCCGCTCCAGTTCAATGTGGGCATCCGTGAAGCGCCCCTGACAGAACAGCGCCTCGGCGCGCATGATGGTCTCCGCGCCCTGCCCGTGGTGATTCGTGACCTTGTAATAATGGGGCATGCACTCGTCCATCTCCGCAAGCTCGCTTTCCATCGCTCCCGGTGCACGGTGGAACATCATCAGAACGGACGGCGAGCCAAAGGTCCAGCCGCCGCCGGACTGGATGCTGATAGCGGGGCGGGACATCCGGCTGCTGGCTCTGCGGTGCAGGCGGCTCATGGCGCTGATGTCGTTGTAGCAAAGAAAGCTCAGAATGAGGTCGCATTCCCCCAGCAGGTTGCCGCGCTCTTCTGCGGACAGCTCCGGATGTTCTCCGATGGCCGTCAGCAGCAGGGCTTTCAGCTCCAGCATCTTCGGGATCTGCCGCCAGGTGAACATCCGGCGCATCAGCACCAGAATGGCAAAGGGGTAGGCCTTCAGCGTTTCGGCGGGGCAGTTATCCAGCGCCGTCAGCACATCCTCCGGCTTCAGCGACGCCAGCAGGATGCCCGCATCGCTGCGGATGACCCGCAGCAGCGCATCATAATTCCCGCTCTTCCGGTAAGCGGCGAGGGCGTGGAGATACTGCCGGTGCTGCTCATACCACAGACCGAAGCGCTCCCAATAGCGCTGCTGCGTTTCCACCGGCATCGCCTGAAAGCTGCGCTCTGCACACTCCTTCATCATGTGGTGGAAGCGATAGGTAGCGCCGTCCTGCAGGCGCGTGACAAAGGCGTTCTGCTCCGTCAGCGCAGAGAGGATCTGCCCCGCGTCCCCATCGCCTGTGATATACTGCGCCATTTCGACGGTAAATTCATCGGCAAGCCCCATGACCGCCAGAAACTCCCGCTGCGGTTCCGGCAGCGGATCGATCATGGCGGCGGTAAAGGTGGCGTAGATGTCGGAATGGCGGCTGGGCAGTACGCCGCGCTCGGAGAGCGTGCGCAGATTCAGATAAACGGCGGAGAACCACCCCTCGCTGGAATAGAGAAGGCTCTCCACCTGCGCGTCGGAAAGCTCTGTGCCGCAGCGGTGGGCATAGACGGCCAGCTCGGTGTGGTTAAGGCGCAGCTGCTCCGTGCCGATCTGATACACTTTGGCCCCAAGCCGCACCGCCTCCGCAGCGGGCAGAAAACGGTCCCGGCTGGCAACGATCAGATGCACATTTGAAGGCAGCCGGTTTGCCAGCATACAGAGGAACAGCGAGGCGCGCTTGTCGGTCAGCAGGTGAAAATCGTCGATGAAGAGATAGCAGGGCGTCTCATCTGCCAGCGCATGACAGAGATCGTCCACCAGCAGTCCGCCGCCAGCGGCGTCTGTAGGACAGGGATAGTCCCGCAGAATGTCAAACCCGGCCCGGAAAAACGCTTCCTGTACGCTTTTCCAGAAGATGGCGAGGTTGTCGGAGTACACGCTGATGCGGATCATTTTCAGGGTTTCCGCCTTGGCGCGCTCCTCCAGATACCAGTCCACTGCCGTGGTCTTTCCGTAGCCCATGGGGGCGACCACGGTGGTCATGGCGCAGCGGGAGATGGGCCGCAGGCTCTCCTGCAGCCGCTCGGATATGTAAATGGTATTCAGATTCCATTTCGGTTTCGGCATGGTTTCGCCCTCCGATGCGCTTCAACAGACTTCTTTGTCTATAATGGTTTCGGTTTGCATGTAATTATACCGATTTTATCCGCAAGTGTAAACATCATCCGTATTTTTCTGCCTTTTCCGGCCGTAAAATTACGGAAGGAACGCCTTTATCCGGCCTGTCAAACAGCCGAGGCCGGGCAGGACGGCCAGCACAGGGAACTGCGTCCTGGTGAAAGGAGCGGGGTTTGCTTCACCCTTCGTGAGGGTGACGAGGCAGAAGCGGTCTGCGCCTGCTGCCCCCTCCACAGTCTCCGGAAAGCATGGGCTTTCTCCCACAAAAAATCCGACGCTTTTCAGCGCCGGATTTTTGCCGCTATAGGACAGTGAAACAGAAGAATGAAGAAGAAACCGGTTTGGGTACGCTCGGTTCCTCAGTTGTCCGCGGTGTTCTCCAACGGGAACGTCACGCTCCAATTTCCTTCCACAGGCCCAGCGGACGTGACAAACGTCCCGTACAGCGCATAAGTGCCAAGAGCGTCGGCCGCAATACCGGTGAACACATAATCCTCATAGCTGCCCGTCCCCGCATCATCGAAGAAGGCCGCCGAACCGTCACACTCAATTTGCTCGCCGGTCTCCCGGTTTACCAGAGAAATAGAGCCGTGATTGTCCGTTTTGAGGATGTCCGCGTAGTACACCTGCACATGGAGCCGTCCGTCCGCATAGCCGATCCCCGTCAGGGTCACACCGTCCACGGGAGACACGATCGCGTCACCCGGTTTCAGCACCGTGACCTCTTTTCTGGCAGTAGAGCCAACCAGATTCCCGCTCAGGCCCCGGGGCTGGACCGTCTGTACGGCAGAGGTTAGTTTGCCACCCAAGTCCACACCGTCCAAAATGCCCTCCCAGCTTTTCTTGCCGCTCAGCAGCTTTCGGACGGAAAACGTCAGCTTCTCGCCCTCGATGCTCTGCCGGTCCCACTGTTCAAGGGTCACAAGAAATGTGGCGGTGTGGGTGTCCGGGTCGTAGCTGGCCAACTGGCAGTGGCCCGTGCAGTCAAAGGGCGTGTGGAGCCGATAGCTGTCGAAAAGGTCCACCGTTTCATCGAAACGCTTTCCCGTGAGGTCCCGCATGGAGAGATAGATCTCGGCGGTATTCTCGTGGATGTAAGCCGCCGTCACCTCCATGCGGATGCCGTTGTCTTCGCAGGACCGCTGCACCGGCTTGAAGAACTGGGCCGTGGCGGGGGTGACAGCGTACAGCAGCTCATAAAATGCCGGACTGAAGGCCGCCATGGCGGGGACGGCCAGCACGCAGACCAGGCAGAGGCAGGCTGCCAGCGTTCCCCACTTCGCCCAGACGCTTTTCCGCTTGTTCGGCGCGGTGTCCGCCGCTTCAATATAGGCGGGGTCGATCAGTTCCATCTTATCTAACAGTTCGTTTCCTCTCATACTGTGTAACCCTCCTTGTTCAGATACTCCCGCAGCCGGTTACGGCAGCGGAACAGCGTTGTTTTCACCTTGCTTTCGGATATGCCATAGTGCTTGGCAATGTCGGCCACGGAATCCAGAAACCAGTAACGGCGGACGAAGATGTTCCGTTTTTCCTCATCCAGTTTGCCGAGAAAGTCATTGATGGCCGTCCGAAGTGCCAGATCATCCATGCGGCACGAGCTGTCATCAGGTGCCGGGATGCATTGCTCCATTTCCGCACTGAGCTCACAGATAAAAGCACTGCGCTTCAGACGGCTGCGGTCACGGCAGCAGTTCAGGGAAATGTGCCGGGTGATTCGGGCGAGGAAGGCGTAGAAGTAGTCGCTTGGCTCGTGGGGCGGGATCGTGTGCCATGCCTCCATGTAGGTGTCATTTTCACATTCCTCGGCGGTCTGCAAGTCGTTGACGATTCCGTAGGCCAGCGCCC
>ENA-UEOR01001077-UEOR01001077.1-human-gut-metagenome-genome-assembly--contig:-NODE-1077-length-16730-cov-8.236534_pt1 | contig 16730 bp, 19 predicted proteins | sample MGYA00242887_ERZ507890 | MGnify/ENA primary metagenome ERZ507890 (study PRJEB26167, sample SAMN06115431) | human gut metagenome | host: Homo sapiens | place: China:Guizhou | collected 2014-10-21...
CGGAAGAAGTGCGTGGCGTATCTGAAGAGACTACGACAGGCGTACACCGTTTGTATCAGATGCAGGAAGAAGGCAAACTGTTATTCCCGGCATTCAATGTGAATGATTCGGTCACAAAATCTAAGTTTGACAACCTGTATGGCTGCCGCGAATCGCTGGCTGACGGTATCAAGCGTGCAACGGATGTCATGATTGCCGGAAAAGTAGTGGTAGCATGTGGTGATAATGCAGTGACAGTACCTTCGGCTACTTTAGGAGGTGCAAATGAGTTTTCGGAGGTAGTTATAGAAGATATTCCTGTAGGAATAAGTACTATTACATTTGTATCGGATGAAGCAAATGATGCTGGTTTCCGCATTGATGACATAAAGTTGGAAGGTGCTAAATAAAGGCATTTAATATAACTTGAATGTATCTTATATTGTGTTGCGGCGGGTTTTTAATCCGCCTCTTTTGTTATACTCCTAATTATTGTTTTCTTTCTTTTATTTATAGATAAAAATAAATAACTTGATTTAATTTGTGACTAATTATATATAAATTTGTTGGCTAATTATTTATATAATGAATATGTCGTATGATGTGTAACTTATGAGATCTGATTTGTTTTTAATTAGGATAGAATAATTATGCTTTAGGATGAATTTTGTGTGTTCTGTTCCAATCTGGATGCTCTTTATTTCCTTCTCCTCTCCTATGGTTGTGGCTAGGACTTCCAATACTATGTTGAATAACAGTGGTGAGAGTGGGCATCCTTGTCTTGTTCCAGATTTTAGTGGGAAGGCTTTCAGCTTTTCTCCATTGAGTATTATATTTGCTGTGGGTTTATTATAAATATATGATTTATTGATGTCTTCGATGCTGCAAAGATACAACGGAGAAAACTTCCCGAAAGTAGACGGATTACGGTTTTCGCTACCATTTTTACGCTTTACATTCTTGCTCAAAATCTCTCCGGATGTGCATTTTTTACTTTGTTTTCTTGTCAAACCCAACTCTTTGCGTAAATTTGCAAGCTGATAGTTAACCGGATAATTTCAGTAGCAGGACTCTACTACTCCTATTCCCGGCACTGACATGATAGAAATACTAATACTAATAATTAATAGCATGAGTTTGAAAATTGTTGTATTGGCAAAACAAGTTCCCGACACACGTAACGTTGGGAAAGATGCCATGAAAGCCGACGGAACTATTAACCGTGCGGCACTCCCTGCCATCTTCAACCCCGAAGACCTGAATGCCCTTGAGCAAGCTCTTCGTCTGAAAGATGCTCACCCAGGCTCTACCGTAACCATTCTGACAATGGGACCGGGACGCGCTGCTGATATTATTCGTGAAGGACTTTTCCGTGGTGCCGATAATGGTTATTTGCTAACTGACCGCGCTTTTGCCGGTGCAGATACGCTGGCTACAAGCTACGCTCTGGCAACTGCTATCCGCAAAATCGGTGAGTGCGACATTATAATCGGCGGTCGTCAGGCTATCGACGGTGATACGGCACAGGTAGGTCCGCAGGTGGCAGAAAAACTTGGTTTGACGCAAATCACATACGCTGAAGAGATTCTGGAAGTAGGTGACGGCAAAATCAAAGTGAAACGTCACATCGACGGTGGCGTTGAAACGGTAGAAGGCCCGCTGCCCATCGTTATCACAGTCAACGGTTCGGCTGCTCCCTGCCGCCCGCGTAACGCCAAGCTGGTACAGAAGTACAAACACGCCAAAACCGTTACGGAAAAACAACAAGGTAACCTCGACTATACCGACCTGTATGACAAGCGCGATTACCTCAACCTGCCCGAATGGAGCGTAGCCGACGTTAACGGAGACCTCGCCCAATGCGGTCTGTCCGGTTCGCCTACGAAAGTAAAAGCCATCCAGAACATCGTGTTCCAGGCCAAAGAGAGCAAAACCATCAGCGGCAGCGACCGTGATGTGGAAGAACTGATTGTTGAACTGTTAGCTAACCATACCATCGGATAATCATGAATAACTTATTTGTATATTGCGAAATAGAAGAAGGCATCGTCGCAGACGTCAGCCTGGAACTTCTGACAAAAGGTCGTTCGTTGGCTAACGAACTCAACTGCCAACTCGAAGCAGTAGTTGCCGGCACCGGCCTCAAAGAAATTGAAAAGCAAATCCTTCCTTATGGAGTAGACAAACTCCACGTTTTCGACGCTGAAGGACTCTATCCTTATACTTCACTTCCTCACACCTCCATCCTCGTAAACCTCTTCAAAGAAGAACAGCCGCAAATCTGTCTGATGGGCGCTACCGTTATCGGTCGTGACCTCGGCCCACGTGTTTCTTCGGCTTTGACCAGCGGTTTGACTGCCGACTGTACATCCCTTGAAATCGGTGACCACGAAGATAAGAAAGAAGGAAAAGTTTATAAGAACCTGTTGTACCAAATCCGTCCGGCATTCGGCGGTAACATCGTTGCAACCATCGTCAACCCCGAACACCGCCCACAGATGGCAACCGTTCGCGAAGGTGTAATGAAGAAAGAAATCGTTTCTCCGGCTTATCAGGGAGAAGTGATCCGCCACGACGTGAAGAAGTACGTAGCCGACACAGACTATGTGGTCAAAGTAATCGAACGCCACGTAGAAAAAGCGAAGAACAACCTGAAAGGCTCTCCGATCATCATTGCCGGTGCCAGCCGTGCCGCTGTTGACGCAGGTTTTGCAGAACACGACCGCCAGATTGGTCAGACAGGTGTAACGGTTCGTCCGAAACTCTACATTGCTTGTGGTATCTCAGGACAAATCCAGCATATCGCCGGTATGCAGGAAAGTGGTATTATCATCTCTATCAACAACGATCCGGATGCTCCGATCAACACGATTGCAGACTATGTAATCAACGGAACCATCGAAGAAGTTGTGCCGAAGATGATTAAGTATTATAAACAGAATAGCAAGTAAAGAAAGATGGCTAATTTTTACACAGAAATACCGGAACTCAAGTATCACTTGAACAATCCGATGATGAAACGTATTTGCGAACTTAAAGAACGCAACTACAGAGATAAAGATGAATTCGACTACGCTCCTCTGGATTTTGAGGACGCACTGGACTCTTACGATAAAGTATTGGAGATCACCGGAGAAATAACAGGCGAAATTATCAATGCAAACGCTGAAGGTGTTGACGAAGAAGGTCCACACTGCGCCAACGGACGGGTGGAATACGCTTCCGGCACTAAAGAAAATCTGGATGCGATGGTCAAAGCCGGTCTGAACGGAATGACAATGCCACGCCGTTTCGGCGGACTGAACTTCCCGATCACTCCGTACACCATGTGTGCCGAGATCGTTGCTGCCGCCGATGCAGGTTTCGGAAATATCTGGTCTTTGCAGGACTGTATCGAAACACTGTATGAATTCGGTAATGCCGACCAGCACAGCCGCTTCATCCCCCGTGTATGTCAGGGTGAAACCATGTCTATGGACCTGACCGAACCGGATGCAGGTTCCGACCTTCAGGCAGTGATGCTGAAAGCTACTTACAGCGAAAAAGACGGTTGTTGGCTGCTGAACGGTGTGAAACGTTTCATCACCAACGGCGATGCAGATATCCATCTAGTACTTGCCCGTTCGGAAGAAGGAACGAGAGACGGTCGCGGTCTGTCCATGTTCATCTATGACAAGCGTCAGGGTGGTGTGGATGTACGCCGTATCGAACACAAGCTGGGTATCCACGGTTCTCCTACCTGCGAATTGGTTTACAAGAATGCCAAAGCCGAACTTTGCGGTGACCGCAAACTAGGTTTGATCAAATATGTAATGGCGTTGATGAACGGTGCCCGTCTGGGTATCATGGCACAGGCAGTAGGTTTGAGCGAAGCGGCTTACCGCGAAGGTTATACCTATGCAACGGAGCGTAAACAGTTCGGCAAAGCGATCATCGAATTCCCGGCTGTATATGAAATGGTAGCCCTGATGCGCGCCAAAGCGGATGCTTCCCGTTCCATGCTTTACGAAACAGCTCGTTTCGTAGACGTTTATAAGGCGTTGGACGATATCTCCAAAGAACGTAAGCTAACTCCGGAAGAACGTCAAGAAATGAAGAAATACAGCAAACTGGCTGATGCATATACACCGATGGGTAAAGGTATGACCACCGAATATGCCAACCAAAATGCGTATGACGCAATCCAGATCCACGGTGGTTCAGGTTTCATGAAAGACTATGCCTGCGAACGTATCTTTTACCGGTACACCAATCACACATGCATGCTCCTCTTCTACGGCACGCATGGACAACCGGATTTCCGTTTCATCAATCATCGGACGTGCCCCATCATGGATCAGAACATAGTCGGTGCCCGCAGCTACTTTTAATCCTTCATATACTGACAGATAACGTTCTTTGCCGCCCGGAATCACCGCGCGGACTTTTCTGAAATCACAAGCCTCTACAATTTCTTTTCTGCAATAGGAAACATCATCTTTTCCTGTTACCAGTATAATATCATCTACCGGACTCTTTTCAAATGCATACAGACTGTAATAGACCAGCGGATGTCCACACAGTTCCATAAACTGTTTGGGTGTATCACTTTGCATTCTTCTTCCACTGCCTGCCGCAAGTACGATCGCTGTATAGCGTTTCCTGTTTTCCATCTGGTCATTCTCCCAATTTCAGATTCGGAACAGCGTTCAGATCCAGCCCTGCACGTTTTCCCGCAATAAAGTCATAATATGCCGCGGCACCTATCATCGCCGCGTTATCGGTGCACAGAATCGGCGAAGGATGATAAAATTTCACCCCTTCTTCACGGCACATCTGTTCCATGGCCGCACGGATTACTCCGTTGGATGCAACTCCGCCGGCAATTGCAAAACTGTCCATATGATATTCGCGGATTGCATGCCGCGCATGATCCACCAGCACATCCGTCACCGACTGCTGGAATGATGCTGCAACATCCGCCTGATTAATTGGAAGATTTTTCATCCTGCATCCGTTCAGATAATTCAGCACCGCAGACTTTAATCCACTGAAACTGAAATCATATACCCCATCTGCAATCTTTGCCCGCGGAAAGGAAATTGCCTTCGGATCTCCTTCATGGGAAACTTTTTCAATTTTTGGTCCTCCCGGATATCCCAGCCCGATTGCGCGTGCCACTTTATCAAATGCTTCTCCTGCCGCATCATCCCTGGTCCGTCCGAGGATTTCATACGTTCCGTAATCCGTCACTTTCACAAGGTGCGTATGCCCTCCAGAGACCACAAGACATAAAAACGGTGGCTTCAGATCAGGATTTTCAATATAATTTGCGCTGATATGTCCTTCTATATGATGTACCCCTACCAGCGGAATGTTCGCAGCATAGCTGATCGCCTTGGCCTCTGCCACGCCAACCAGCAGTGCACCAACCAGCCCCGGCCCGTAAGTCACACCAATCGCATCCATATCCTGTAATGTCATATCTGCATCCGAAAGTGCCTGTGCGATTACCTGATTGATCTTTTCAATATGCTTTCTCGATGCGATCTCCGGTACAACCCCTCCATATAATGTATGGAGAGCAATCTGTGAAGAAATTACATTCGAACGCATATCCCGGCCATTCACCACAACTGCCGCAGCTGTTTCATCACAAGAGCTTTCAATCGCAAGTATTTTTATAGTCTGTTCTGTGTCACTCATTTTTATTCTTCCTCTGTCGAATTCCCCTTGATTTTATAAAATGTACGGATTTTCCAGTCTCCGTTATCGTCTTTTCTAAGCACATACATCTGGTAGGTTTTATCAAACTTTTTATTTTCTTCCGTAAAATAAGAAGCTGTGACATATGCCAGTTTATCCCCGTTGCTGTCATCCGTCAGGTATTTTACATCATCGCTGTCACATACATTGGTCTGACGGATCTTAAAGGAACGGTTCTTGTAATCCGCAATGCTCGTCTCCACCGACTTCTTGTAATCATCCTTGGAATTGTTATCAGCAAGTTCCTGATCAAAAAGCATACGTGCCTGGTCAATCAGCTTGTCAAACTCATCATCCGTGTAATTTCCGGAATAATAGCTGGTAATGATCTGGTTATACAGTTTAATCACTGCACGCGGGGTTTTTGGATAATCATCTGCCAGATTTTTTTCATTGATTCTCTGAACCACCGTCAGATTTTCTTTCGATGCCTGTGAACCATCGCTGTTTTTCATGAAATAAAATCCCACGCACAATAAAACAACACATACTGCTGCTGCAACGGTAATCCCAACTTTCTTCATACGCCTATTCCTCCTCAAATGTTAATTCCACACTCTTTCCATCTTTGCCAAGGTATGCATTTGCGAAAATATCCCGCACCTGTGGCATATAATCCTCCGCCCTTACCAGAGACGGAGAAAAATGGGTCAGCCACAGTTCTTTAACTTCTGCACGCTTCGCCATATCTGCGGCCTCATAAAACGTCATATGTTTGTACTGTTTTGCCTTATTTAACTTTTCTTTTTCTGCATACATGCCTTCACAGATAAATAAATCCGATTCTTTTGCAGCATTTACAATGCTATCCAGTGGGCGGCTGTCTGTACAATACGTCACTTTCAGGCCTTTTCTTGCCGGTCCAAGTACCATCTGCGGCTCATAGATCACACCATCCTGCTCGATGGTCTCCCCTTTCTGCAGGCGGCTCCATAATTTCATCGGGACATTCTGTTCTCTGGCACGCTCCACCGAAAAACGTCCCGCGCGATGGATTTCCACTGAATATCCGTAACAAACGACATTGTGCTTTACACGGAACGCATGAATGTCATATCCCTGAACAGAAAAAGATTCTTCCGGCTGTGTCAGTTCTATACAATTGATCTCAAACGGAAGTTCCGGTGCAATTGTCCGCAGTGCCGTCACGACACGTGTGAGTCCTTTGGGTCCGATGATCGTAAGCGGTTCTGTCCGCTCCGCATTTCCCATCGTCAGAAGAAGTCCCGGCAGTCCGCTGATATGATCCGCGTGAAAATGTGTCACGCAGAGAATATCGATCGGTTTAAAGCTAAGTCCCGCCTCTTTGATTGCAATCTGGGTTCCCTCACCGCAATCGATCAGCAAACTGCTCCCATTATATCTGAGCATAAGTGATGTCAGCCACCGGTACGGCAGCGGCATCATTCCTGCAGTTCCTAACAAACATACATCTAACATAATCGTTTCCACTCCATAATATCTGCATCCTCTCTGGGAAACTGATAAAAATTTTTTCGCACTCCAATTTTTTCAAATCCACATGTCCGGTATAAGTGTATCGCCGGCTCATTTCCGGAACGTACTTCAAGTACGATCCGGTCAATTCCATGTTTTTCGGCCCATTGCTGCATCCTAAGAAGAAGCTCTCTTCCACAGCCTTTTTTGCGCATTTTCCGTGTCACTGCCACATTGGTAATCTCTCCCTCCGGCGGCATCCGGTACATCCCAATGTAACCTACAATCTGCGGATCTTCCGCCACGAAAAATATGGCATCTTTCATTCCATCCAGAAATCCCTGTTCACTCCACGGCTGGGAAAAACATTCTTTTTCAATTTGTGCAACAGCCGGAATGTCTTCCGCAGTCATCTGCCGTATTCTCATATGCGAAAATCCCTCGCTTTTTCCTGACGCTCTCGTTCTGCCTGTGACAGGCGCAGATAATCCGGCTTGTGTGCAGCTGCATCCTCAGCCTTTCCCTGACGGTATAAAATGCCGCCAAGTACCGCAACACATGCCGCGCGCTGCTTATTGCAATGTGCAGGTGCAAACAGGTATGGTACCTGTAAATTTTCTTTCAGGTAATCGGCAAAAACCGGCACACCATCGCCCAAAAATACGGTCTTCTTTCCACTTTCATTGATCTTTGCGGTAATTTCATCGATTCCTACCGCACACTGTGGAAGAAGTGTCTGCATCTGCCCATCGGAAAAAGTATACAGTCCGGTATAGGCCTGCTGCCGGCGCGCATCCATAAGCGGGCACACCTGCTCCCTGCACCCCCACAGATTATATGCCAGGGCATCCACCGTCGGCACGGAAACAATCTGTTTGTTCAGGGCAAGAGCGAGTCCCTTGGCCGTTGCAGAGCCGATCCTGAGTCCCGTAAAAGATCCAGGTCCTGCGGACACTGCAATCGCATCGATCGTATTCAGATCAAGTTCTATCATTTTTGCGACTTCATCCAACATCGGAAGAAGTGTCTGTGAATGTGTTTTTTTATAATTGATGGTATATTCTCCCAGCAAATTGTCGTCTTCTGTGACTGCAACCCCTGCCACCAGTCCTGAGCTGTCCAACGCTAGTATTTTCATATTCTGTCCTCTATCTGTCTAAAATTGTTATTTTTCTGTAGTCAAAACCTTTTTCCAGGTCTTTTTCAATGGTGATCTCCCGGTAATGATCCGGCAATATCTCTTCAATCAGATTGGCCCACTCAATCATCGTCAGACCCTCACCGTAAAAATAGTCCTCATATCCGATCTCATCCATCTCCTCAATATCCCCAATACGGTAGACATCAAAATGATAGAACGGCATACGCCCCTCCTCATATACCTGGACGATGGTAAATGTCGGACTACAGATCGGTTCTTCAATTCCAAGTCCCTGTGCGATTCCCTGTGTAAAAACCGTCTTGCCGACTCCCAGGTCTCCGACAAGTGTATATACCTCCCCAGGCTGTGCCTCTCTTCCGAATTTTCTTCCGAGCTCTAAAGTTTCCTCCGGGGAAAAAGTTTCAAATTCCATAACTTTTTTATCCTGCATACTGCCTCTACGCCTTTATTCTGAGTTTATATTTTTCCAGTTTCTGTTCTGCAAGTGTCCGGAACGCTGCATACTGATCTCCAATCTGCTCCATAGGAATAATATATGCGCTTTTCCGATTGCTGTAGATTAAAATCTGCTTTGCATTCGCTACAATCTTATAAATTGCCTGCCACTCCATATCCCCAGTTTCTTTTCCCTGGGATACATGAATATTTTTCTCTGTAATTTCATAATGCAGTGTGCCGGCAAGCACCTTATTTGTCTTCAGGGTCTCCTTCGCACGAAACCACAGTGCAACCGGGATATAAAGAAGAAACAAAAATCCCACTGCAATATAGAGCAGGGTGTAAGATGTTTTTCCATTCTGAAAACTGATTCCAGCCATAACAAATCCAAGAATTCCAAGTGCAATGGAACTCCATCCCTGAAACCCGGTATACGTCTGGTACATATTAAACCGATACAGGTCTTTGGGTGATAATGTAACATCAAATGACGCTTTCATGCCTTCTTCTCCTATCCAAAATAAATGATAAGGCTTTCTGCGTATCACACAGAAAACCATTACGTTGTATCATATTATAACAATTTTCCAAACAAAAGAAAAGAGAAAAAAAAGGAGCACCCCACGGGTGCTCCCAAAACCATTTATTATTCACTTAAACGTCCCTTTAAAACTGGAGATAACGGTTTGTAAATCAGCATACAGATGACAACTGCAATCAGTCCTTTTACAATTGTAAATGGAAGATTAAAGCAGATCAGGCACTGCAATACGCTTTTCATGGATGGTGCAATTGCCTGATACATCTGCAGGATGGCTTCCTCTGCCATACCAGCCTTGTAATATACCGGGTAAACCACAAAATAATTGGAAAACACACTGACTATTCCCATGACCAATGCTGCAACCAGACCACTGACTACTGCACTCTTTTTGGTCTTTTTATGTTTGTAGATATTACCTGCAATTGCCACAAACACGGCTCCGAGAATAAAATTGGAAAGTTCTCCAACAAACATACTGTTTGAAAATGCCAGATGGAGAACGTTCTTGATCAGACAGATCAATACCCCACACACTGGTCCGAGCGCAAAGCTTCCAAGTAGTGCCGGCAGATCCGAAAAATCAAATTTGATAAATGATGGCATGATCGGAATGGCAATCTCCAGATACATAAGCACGAACGCTACGGCAGAAAGCATCGCTGTAACCGTAATATAGCGTACTTTTGTATTCATGCCTCCCTGTTTTACTGCTGTCTTTGTCTGTTCACTCATACGAACTCTCCTTTCAGAATCAACGGAATTCCAGAGGAGTGTTGCCTGCATATATGATCAGGAAATAAAAAACCGATAGATTTCTCTATCGGGGTTCTTTTTCTATCATACAGTCAACAATGCAAACATTAATTTGCACTTTTTCTTCTCTCATCCAGACTATACTGTCGGTACCGGAATCTCACCGGTTCGGCTGCAAAAAGCAGTTCACGGACTATACCGTCGGTCGGGAATATGCGTCATCCGCAGCACCCTGCCCCGAAGAATTCCTTCTTTAATTTTTCATCGTTATTATATTCACATTGTCCGAAAATGTCAACACCGGCTGGACTTTTTCCCATTCATTTGCTAACATAATTTCCATGAAGATTTCAAATATATTACGCACGGACAAAACTTTAGATTTTTCTTTTTATATCATTGGCTGGGTATGTCTTATTCTCGCACTCGTGCTCGGACTTGCATGGAAAAGCGGTTATTTCCTGTGGATATTTCCTCCGGATGGCTGTGTCCTGCACAATCTGACCGGGTACTACTGTCCCGGATGCGGCGGCACACGCGCAATTCATGCCCTGCTGCACGGACATATTGTGCGCTCTTTCTTTTACCATCCGATTGTTGTGTATACCGCTGTCTTTTTCGGCTGGTTTATGCTGTCCCAGACCATAGAAAAAGCATCCCGCGGGCGTCTTGCCATCGGGATGCATTATCGTGATATTTATCTGTGGATCGCGCTTGCCATTGTACTGCTCAACTGGCTGGTCAAAAATCTGTTTCTCGCCGTCTTTGGCATTGCACTTCTTGGATAAACATTCTATTTCTGATTTTTCAGTTCCTGCTCCAGCTCATGCGGACGCAGATCCACACCGCGAGATGCATCTCCTTCCGGGTCTTTTCCAAATGCATAATCATTTCCCGGCAGAATCGCATTGAGCACGATTCCGGCAATCGCTGCGATGGCAAGGGATGTCAGGGTAATGGAAGTGCTTCCAATCGTAAAGGTCAGTCCATCTGAGAATCCGAGACCGGAAACTAAGATCACACCTGCAATAATGAGGTTTCTGGACTTGGTGAAATCCACATGGTTTTCAACCACATTTCTTACACCGATAGCAGAAATCATACCGTAAAGAATAAAGCTGACACCGCCAATAATGGATGCCGGCATCGAAGCAATAATCTCTGCTACTTTCGGGATAAAACTTAAAACGATCGCATAACATGCCGCAAGACGGACAACCTTCGGATCATGTACACGGGACAACTCCAGAACGCCTGTGTTCTCTCCATAGGTTGTATTTGCGGGTCCTCCGATCATTGCAGAAATGGAAGTTGCAATTCCATCACCGATCAGGGTACGATGCAATCCCGGGTCCTCAATAAAGTTCTGTCCTACCGTTGCAGAAATCGCGGAAATATCTCCGATATGCTCCATCATGGTCGCAATGGCAATCGGTGCCATGATAAGAATCGCTGTAAGATTAAATTTCGGCAGGATAAACGGTGGAAGTCCGACAACAGCCGCCGAGGAAACGCCGGAAAAATTTAAAATAACAGATCCGTCCGGATTCGTAAAACCAAGTCCCTGCAGAACCAGTGCGAACACATACGAAATCACTACACCGAGAAGAATCGGAATAATCTTGAACATTCCTTTTCCCCAGATATTGAAAATAATGATGACCGCCAGTGCCACAATTGCAATGAGCCAGTTTGTGGATGCATTGCTGACCGCAGACGGTGCAAGGCTCAGTCCGATACAGATAATGATCGGGCCGGTTACCACCGGTGGAAGGAAACGCATCACACGTTTTACGCCAACGCACCGGATGATCAGTGCAAGGATCAGATACAACAATCCTGCCACAACAATTCCGCCACACGCATACTGCAGTTTTTCTTTATCTGCCATATTGGCAAATATCCCGGTATCCAATGCCGCAACGCTGGAAAAGCCTCCCAGAAAAGCAAATGAAGATCCCAGAAAAGCAGGAACCTTAAATTTGGTACACAGATGGAAAAACAAGGTACCGAATCCTGCACAGAACAATGTCACCTGTACGGACAATACCTGTGAGGTACTCTGAAAATAGCTGTTTACCAGAATCGGTACAAGAATTGTCGCTCCGAACATAGCGAACATATGCTGCAGACCAAGCAGCAGCATTTTCGGCGTACCCAAAACCCTGGCATCTCTTATAATGTCTTTTTGTTGGTTCATTATGAAAAACTCCTCCTAATAATAGTATATTCTAATATCCGGCAATCAGCCGGAGCATTAGCTTATGTTTGATGGGATCTCCCCGACCACATCCAGATAAAAAATAACCAGTGTCTGTGACTGGTATGGATATACCCAGAGTGACCCGATGCCTAAAGACAGCAGACACAGTATCTGCAATCCGATAAAGCTCAGATAAATATAAAATAATCTTCCTTTATTTCCCTTCATGATCTGACGGCTGATCTTTAATGATTCGCGTGCCTTCATCTGCGGATGATCCAAAAGCAGATACAATGCCAGTGCATACCACATCTGCACGAAAACTGCCAGAATCGTGCTCACAATACCAAGTATCACCAGTACTGCAATCGCCGCAGGCGACTTGTCCAGGACAAAAAATAACACAGCACCTGTGATCACAGGAATACAGCTGATCAACGTTGCAATAATCAAAAGTAGTCCTGCAATGATATAACGGTCCGGGTGATTTTTAAACCCGTAAAATACCATGCCAAGTGTCATTTCTTTTTTCCGTGCAAGTGACAGATGAAGCTGAAGGATTCCGACAGACAATACCATGCTTAAAAGTGTGATCAAAAATTCCGCCACATAAAACATGATCGTCACCGGAAGCGGCTGTGCATCTTTCTGCAACATGGAAAATGGGAGTTCTACCGCCAAAGGAATCAGTGTGGCGGCAAGAAAAGCTCCCATTGGTATTTTATAATTTCCATTTAAATTGTCTCTTGCGATTCGTTTTAATTCTTTGCAAGGTAGGTTCATTTGTTTATACTCCGTTTCTGTAACTGATTGCTTTTCTCATTATAGCATGGCTATGCAGATGCAACAATCTTTTTATTTTGCCATAAACTGCTTCATCAGTTCATTATAATCCATGCCCTGCATATCAGAATAGGCCTTTAAAAATCCATCGATACTTCCATACTGATGGATGGCATACCCCAGAACGGATGCATACAGTACAATTGTTGCAATTAATGCAATGATCCCCAGGATCATTCCGATCTGTGCTTTCGAAGTATAAGACATCATGCCTCCGCGGGAAAGTGTTGCAAAAATAACCGCCAGAGCCCCACACGGCACAGCAAGATACAGACAGGTGCAGCTTAGTAATGCAATTGATCCAAGTATCAGGGAAGCTGCCTCCATGCGTGCAGATCTCCGGCTGCGATACGGCTGATTCGGATTTGGTTGATAAGATGATCCATACATATCCATAATACGTTTTCCTTTCTTTTTAGGATTGCTTTTATTGTAACATTTCATATATAATAGGGAAAGTATTATTTGACAGGAAAGGACTATTAAGGGGAAAATTTATGGATATTAATACAAAAATTGCGGAAGAACTCGGCATCCGGAAAGAACAGGCAGCCGCTGCTGTGAAACTCATTGATGAAGGATGCACGATTCCCTTTATCGCACGTTACCGGAAAGAAGCTACCGGTGCACTGAGTGATGAAATCTTGCGAAACCTTTATGACCGTCTGGTGTATCTGCGAAATCTGGAAGATAAAAAGCAGACGGTACTTGCCTCCATTGAAGAACAGGGAAAACTGACGGAAGAACTACGTGCACAGATTCTTGCCGCCGAAACACAGGTAGCCGTGGATGATCTGTACCGCCCGTACCGTCCGAAACGCCGCACCCGTGCGACGATCGCAAAGGAAAAAGGATTAGAGCCACTCGCCAACCTGATCCTTTTACAGAAAATGACAGTTTCTCCTCTGGAGGAAGCCAAAAACTATATAAACCCGGAAAAAGAAGTTTCCACTGCAGAAGATGCCTTAAACGGTGCAAAAGATATCCTTGCAGAGTCGGTCTCCGACAATGCCGATTTCCGTACCCATATCCGGGAACTGACTATGAAGCACGGACAGCTTTTATCCGCTGCAAAAGATCCCGAAGCCGAATCCGTCTATGAGATGTATTATGAATTCAGCGAAAGTCTTTCAAAGCTTGCCGGACACCGGATTCTTGCCATCAGCCGTGGAGAAAAAGAGAAATTCCTCATAGTAAAAATTGATGCACCCGTGGATCGGATTCTTTCCTATCTCGACCGTAAACTCATCACCGCACCTTCTGCTCCCACAGCAGCTGTACTGCATGAAGTTACAGAGGATGCTTACAACCGGCTGATTGCACCTGCCATTGAGCGCGAGATCCGAAGCGATCTGTTTGAGAAGGCAGAGGACGGGGCCATCCGTGTATTTGGCAAAAACTTGGAGCAGCTTCTCATGCAGCCTCCAATTGCCGGACAGGTTGTACTTGGCTGGGACCCGGCATTTCGTACCGGCTGTAAACTTGCGGTCGTTGATCCGACCGGAAAAGTGCTTGACACGACTGTGATCTACCCGACTGCTCCGCAGAATCGTGTAGAGGAAGCCAAGGCCGTATTAAAAAAGCTGATATCCAAATACCATATTACGTTAATCTCTTTAGGAAACGGTACTGCTTCCCGCGAATCCGAGCAGATCATCGTACAGCTTCTCAAAGAGATTCCGGAACCGGTACAATACATCATCGTAAACGAAGCCGGTGCCTCCGTATACTCTGCCAGCAAGCTGGCAACCGAAGAATTCCCGCAGTTTGATGTCGGACAGCGAAGTGCCGCATCCATGGCGCGCCGCCTACAGGACCCACTCGCAGAACTGGTAAAAATCGACCCGAAATCCATTGGTGTCGGACAGTACCAGCATGACATGAACCAGAAGAAACTGACCGAAGCGCTGGATCATGTCGTGGAAGACTGCGTAAACCGTGTCGGTGTGGACTTAAACACCGCTTCTGCCTCCCTGCTGGAATATGTCTCCGGTGTGAGCAAAGCCATTGCCAAAAATATTGTCCTCTACCGCGAAGAAAACGGAAAATTTGCCTCCCGTTCCCAGCTTCTGAAAGTAGCCAAGCTTGGACCAAAAGCCTATGAACAGTGTGCCGGCTTCATGCGCATCAGTGACGGAAAAAACCCTCTGGATGCCACCGGTGTACACCCGGAATCCTACGCAGCCACAAAACAGCTGCTGGAAACACTCGGCTATACGCTTTCGGATGTGACAGACCGCAATGTTGCCGGGATCTCGAAAAAAGTCCGGGATTACAAAAAGCTTGCACAGGATCTGGAAATCGGCGAACTGACTCTCCGGGATATCGTAAAGGAACTGGAAACGCCTGCCCGTGATCCGCGTGAGGATATGCCAAAACCAATCCTGCGCAGTGACGTGCTCGAGATCAAAGATCTGACTCCGGGCATGGTATTGAAGGGAACCGTGCGAAATGTCATTGATTTCGGTGCCTTTGTTGATATCGGAGTCCATCAGGATGGTCTGGTACATATCTCGCAGATGTGTGACCGCTTTATCAAGCATCCGCTGGAGGTCGTCAGCGTCGGGGATATCGTGGAAGTGAAAGTTCTGAGTGTGGATGTGAAAAAGCAACGGATTCAGCTTACAATGAAGATCTAACATTCAGGAAACAATTTTTAAAGAGAGGTCATATCCTGTCATGGTTGTGGCCTCTTTTTTGGTCACCCTGCCAGCGGATTATTGACCACTGGTACAGATTCTCAACTTTTTGGTATTTATAGTTGATTTCTGCATGCAAATAAGATATTCTGTCTTTAACACATATAATTCCAAATCTGATGAGTCATTCGCTCGTTTATCCACTGGAATTTTAATTCAATACAGGATCAAAAACGACTCGGTTTTCCCGTTTTTTTCGGTTGTAAAACTATGTTGTTTTGATATATACTAAAGGAAAGGCAGGATACTACATGGGGAACACTGACATTGTGACAGCTCCGCTGTCAGATGCCAACGAGAAAAACACTACAGAACACAGCACTATTTTTGATGATGTATTCCGGACAATCGCACAGAAAATGCCGCAGCTTCTTATTCCGCTGATTAACGAAGTTTTCCACACTTCCTACAGCGAGGAGGATCATTTTGAACAGTTGCGGAACGAACATTATGAAAAATTTGGAACTGTGGTCACGGATTCTATTATCCGGATCGGCAACCATATTTATCATCTGGAGTGCCAGTCCTCAAAAGACAAAACGATGGTCATACGCATGTTTGAATATGATATTTCAATTGCTATTGAGCACGCTTCTTTTGAATCAAATGATATCTGGGAAATTGAATTTCCGCAGTCATGTGTACTTTATATCCGCAATCACCGTTCACTTCCGGATTTTCACGAAGCGATTGTGAAGTTTGCGGACGGACAGAAGGTACGTTACCGCATTCCGATCATACAGGCAAAGAAATACACCGTTGACCGGATTTTTGAAAAACGGCTGCTGATTCTGCTTCCGTATCATATCTTACGATATGAACACTTTTTGAAGCACAACGAAACGGATTCGAAGAAAGTGCAGCATCTGCTGGACGATTTCCGGGAGATTAACCGAAAGCTGGAGGAATCATCTGTGCCATCGGTCA
>ENA-UEOR01001078-UEOR01001078.1-human-gut-metagenome-genome-assembly--contig:-NODE-1078-length-16724-cov-6.722112_pt1 | contig 16724 bp, 14 predicted proteins | sample MGYA00242887_ERZ507890 | MGnify/ENA primary metagenome ERZ507890 (study PRJEB26167, sample SAMN06115431) | human gut metagenome | host: Homo sapiens | place: China:Guizhou | collected 2014-10-21...
CTGTTCGCCAATTAAAGCGGTACGCGAGCTGGGTTCAGAACGTCGTGAGACAGTTCGGTCCCTATCTGTCGTGGGCGTAGGATATTTGCAAGGAGCTGTCCCTAGTACGAGAGGACCGGGATGGACGCACCTCTGGTGCACCAGTTGTCACGCCAGTGGCACAGCTGGGCAGCTATGTGCGGAACGGATAAACGCTGAAGGCATCTAAGCGTGAAGCCGCCCTTAAGATAAGATATCCCTTCTGTTTACAGAGTAAGACCCCTTGAAGACTACAAGGTTGATAGGCTCAAAGTGTAAGCACGGTGACGTGTTTAGCTAGCGAGTACTAATCGGTCGAGGGCTTAACCTTATTGGTTATGACTACTCCTTTTAACCAACAGCTTTTTTCATTATTCAATTTTGAGGATTCGTTCCTCTTCACTTAGTCGGTGGCGTTTGAGTTGAGGTCACACCTGTTCCCATGCCGAACACAGTAGTTAAGCTCTTCTTCGCCGAAAATACTTGGATGGTAACGTCCCGGTAAGATAGGGTGCTGCCGACACCTATGCACCATTAGCTCAGATGGTAGAGCAACTGACTCTTAATCAGTGGGTCCTGGGTTCGAGTCCCCGATGGTGCACCAAATTTCCCGTAACGGGCAGATATATTTTTGCTCGCTGCGGTTTTTCTTTATATGCTGCGGCTCAGCATTATATGGCCCGTTGGTCAAGCGGTTAAGACTCCGGCCTCTCACGCCGGCATCGGGAGTTCGATTCTCCCACGGGTCACCAATATTTCCTCTCGCTTGCGTGAGGTCGTTATGCAAGCTTCTCAAAAAAGCTTGCTATTTTTTTGCTCTATGTGGACCATTAGCTCAGTTGGTTAGAGCAACCGGCTCATAACCGGTGGGTCCGGGGTTCGAGTCCCTGATGGTCCACCACATTTTTTATCTAGGGGTATAGCTCAGTTGGTAGAGCAGCGGTCTCCAAAACCGCGTGCCGAGGGTTCGAATCCTTCTGCCCCTGCCAAATTGCTTATTCGGACAAGATCAAGAATTTCTTCTTGATTTTGTCCCAACAAGCGGTATAAGGCTATACGCCTGTTGGTATTTAAACGGCTAAGCCGTTTTTTGCTTTATTGATGTCTTTCCTTTTGACGTGATCATGTTGATCCCTAGTCATCACAGCTCAGAGTGACAAGCTCTGAACATGCTGCTTGCTGTCGGTTACGCCCCTTGCACTGCCACAGCAGTGACGCTCGATTACTTTCTCGGTAGCTCAGCCTCACAAGGCATATATACTTGCTAGAGCTGTTAGTGCAGCTCATCACGGCACGTACTAGGTATCTGCATATATGCAGGCTCGCTAATGCGAAGCTGTTAAGTACGACTGAAAAGATCAGCAGTTGTCTGAGATATCGTCGAGGTTACTTCATCAACCTTTATTCTTTTTAAATTGCTGTCAGCCGACTGATCCGACTGTCAGACGGGTACAAAAAAAGCATTTATCAGAAGTTATTTGTAAACTTTCCGATAAACGCTTGACAAATGTATCGTTATCGTGTATACTAAACACGAAACAAAGCATTCACTAAGGTCATCAGAGGTTTTGCTACAACTTCTGGGACTGATATACTTTCTTACTGCTAATAAGAAGTATATCCTGTGGGTGCTTATTTTTTTGCACTCACTTGCTTTACGTGTTCAAATATACCACACTAGCGTGTATTTGTCAAGTGTTTTTTCAAATATTTTGGCTAAATAAGTTTGATTTGTTCATTATAGCCATTTTATTGTATAGCAGTTTAGTTCAAATATTCGTATTCTTGAACATAGACAGCCCTACCACGTGTGGTAGGGTTGTTCATGATATTTGCAAATTAATAAAGAAAAAGGTATAATATTCTTGTGATCTTTAAATTTTGAAAGAGGGGATTAAGTTGAAGATCAATAAGAATATCACTTTGGAAAAATATATTGCAGAGCAATGGCTGCCACGGAAGCAGTATGAAGTCAAGGTCAGTACATACACAAGATACTGTGGACTCACCCGAAGAATAAATGCTGCTCTTGGCTCTGAAAAGCTGAGGGATATTTCTGTTATGGATATTTATTCTTTCTATGATGATCTAAGAGAAGCTAAGTCAGAGCAGATAACCTTTACTCCAAATGAAACTTGCAGACGATTGCTAAGGGATGGATACACAAGACCAGAAACTGTTCGCCTTACAGGAATGGGCATGGGGACAGTCGATTCTTTGAGAGCGGGTAAGGCTGTTAGTCTTGTTACGGCTCAGAGGACGTCTGCATTGTTGCTTTTGCCGATTGATATGCTGTTCACCGAGAATGATTTTCTCCTTTCGGACAGGACTATCATGCACTATCATAGGCTGTTGTATTCCATATTCAAGGACGCTGCATATGACGGAGTTATCAGGCACAACCTTATGGCTAAAGTCAGGGTGCCTAAGCTCGATCTTTCTGAAGAAGCACGTTATCTTGATCTGAAAGACGCTGAAACTGTTCTTTCGACACTTAATGAATGTGGTAAGTATCCATACACAGAGCTGTTGACGCTCATTCTATTTACTGGAATGCGTCGAGGAGAAGCCTGCGGTCTTGAATGGGAGGACATAAACCTTGAACAAGGCGCGATCACTGTTCGTCGTTCGAGTTATTATCTCCCTGGCTTAGGTACATACACAGATACGCCTAAAACCAAGTTGTCAAAGCGCATAATAGCTATCAATGACAAAGTTATCAATATTCTTCTTTCGGTCAGACGGCGGCAGTCGGAGCTTGGTATAGTCAGTAAAAGAGTGTTCACCTACAGAAACGGGAAGCCATTAAATCCAAGCTCTGTTACAAAGTATTTTCATAACTTTATAGAGGAGCATGACCTGCCGAGCTGTTGTGTGCATACACTCAGGCACACCAATGCTTCACTGCTCATTGCAGCCAAGACACCGATAACAACAGTTGCTGGTCGTCTGGGTCATTCAACGCCTGAGATAACTCTTAGGTTGTATGCTCATCAGATGTCCGAAGAAAACAAGAAAGCGGCTGAGGCGATTGAGAAAATGCTATGAGCTATTCTTTTGGTGGGCTTGACATTTTACTGAAAGTAGAGTATAATATAGGTGAAGATAAGGTGCGAGGGTAACACCATAAAGAAATCCCAGTTGAAGATAAGGTGCGAGGGTAACACTTTAAAGAAATCCCAGTTGAAGATTTTCCCCTAGTACAACCTGTACTAGGGGATTTTGATTAGTTTGACTAGGGGATTTTGATTAGTTTGAAAGAGGAATAGCATGAAAAAGAAATATGAGATAAATTACTTATCAGAGGATTTTTTTAAAAAATATGACTCCAAACTTTTTCCTGAAATTGAGCATAAATTAAATCGTCCTTATTTAGTCCTTGTTTTAAAAGTCGAAAATAATACATATGCTATTCCATTTAGAACAAATGTATCACATAAAGCTTGCTATCGTTTTAAAAATTCATCAAGAGATACTCATAGTTTTACTGGTCTTGATTATTCAAAAGCTGTTGTAGTAAATGATGATAGATATATTGGAACGGCTGCTTTTATTGATGAAAAAGAATTTCTAGAATTAAACAGAAAATATTACTTTATAATAAAACAATTTTCAGCATATGTTAGTGGGTATAAAAAATATGTAGCTGGAGAATTAGATGACTTTTCTTCAAAGAAATATAGATATTCTACTTTGCAATATTTTCATTCTGAAATTGGTATATCAGTAAAACAGAATATTGAGCCTAAAGAAAAAGCAGTTGCTGCAAGCGCTGATGTGCCTGCAATTCATCCTGCTGTCATACGCAGACGAAGAAAGGTGGGTAGATCTCGCTAATTAATTATATTAAATTGCTAATTGCATTATTGACATTCTGTTGTTTGTGTTGTATAATATCAGTGTTGTAAGCTTGATGAGCTTGCAGCGGTTGTCCTGACCGTGCAAAAATGGGAGTTATTAAAGACGGGAGTCCTACCGTGTAAAATAAATGGGAGCTATCAAAGACGGGGACCCTACCGTATAAAATAAATGGGAGTTTTAAAAGGCGGGAGCCCTACCGAGCAAATAGGATCAAAAGCAGTACAGGTGTGCTGCTTTTTTATGTTGAATTTTACTTGACATTTTGTCGCAAGTAGAGTATAATATAAGTGAAGATAAGCAATGCTTATCATATGGAGGTCTTTGACCTTTGTAAAAAGAGGTAGTCCCTACCGTATAAGTGGGAGTTTTAAAAGCAGTGGACCCTACTGTGAGTGGGAGTTTTAAAAGCAGTGGACCCTACTGTGAGTGGGACCTATAAAAAACTTGGCTGCGGTATTTATATCGCAGCCTTTTTAATGAGAAACGGGTGAGAAGTATGAAAAAGAGGAGATTACATCTGTATACATTAGATGTCAAATATGTTCGTGATTTGGCTAATGCCGATAATAGAGTTATGTCAGTGTCACCTCAACAACATAAAGAAAATAGACCTTTTGTGGGAATAATAATTATTATGAAACAGCATAATTACTGTATTCCAATGACATCGCCTAAGCCTAAGCATAATAAGATGAAAAATGATCTTGATTTTTCTAAAATATTGGATTCAAATAATTGTTTGATTGGAGCGCTTAATTTTAATAATATGATTCCAGTTTCAAATGATGTAATCCAAAAGTTAGACATTCGTCCCAGCAGTAGTGATACTCCGAAAGAAAGAGAATATAAGGAGTTGCTAAATAATCAGCTCGACTGGTGTAATGATAACATTGATAATATAATTAAAAAGGCGAACAAGCTTTATCGCTTAATTACTCAAAGTCCTGAAAAATCAATCAACCTCACACGCCGTTGCTGTGATTTCAAAAAGCTTGAGGCTGTTCTCGAAAGACGTTTGGCTAAAGTGCAGTCAAACGAGTACGAGCCGAAAGAAAAAGCTGTTGCGGCAAGTGCAGAAATTCCAGTTAGACATCCAGCCATTATACGCAGACGCAAAAATACAGGCAGATCCCGTTAGGGTCTGTCTGTTCTTTGTTTATTGAAAAGCTTGATCAGAACTTTGAGACGTCCGTCGTCATTGAAGAAAAGCTGTTCGCCATAAAGTCTTTCAACTGCTTTGTCCAGATTGATATGTGCAAGCAGCAGCTCAGGCGGTAGGTCATTATAGACATTGCCGAGTGGCTGGTCTTTGTAATTCATTCGCAGCTCAAGTATCCTTGCAGCAAGCCGAGCGATATTTTCTTTCTGTTCAGTGGTGATATCTTCAGGAAAAGGGAAGTTCTTGTAGCATAGGATGTTTGAGTATCGGATACGCATATCAAGACGTCCGCAAAACATTCTTACCCAGGCATTGTGCATTGATGATGATAGCAAGCCGAAAACGAAGAGGTCTGTGTTTGGTATTATGTACACGCTGTCATTGACCATTACACGCTCTTTGCAGTAGATAAGCGGTACATATTTTCTTTTTTCGGAGGAATGACGGGGAATGACAATACTGTTCGAGTATCCGCCGTCAGTCACAACATATTGGCGCATTGTTGTCGCCAGCATATTGTGCGCCGTTATAAATCTGCAAGTAAGAAGTCCGCTTTCTGTTCGCTGTTCGGCTTGGTATCTTGTAAGGATCGGCGTTTCTGTTCGCCGTCTTAGGAGCATTGTCGGGCGTCGATCGTCAAGTCCTTCAGGGTAGAGATATATGTCGTCATATTCTGTCAGATAAGCGTTGATATGTGAAACTGTTCTTGCACTATCATGACCGTCATCGGATACTGTCATGAGCTGCTTGTCAGGCATATCTTTAGCACTGAAAGCCGTTATAACACAGCTCAGGTCTATCTTTGAGTTTGATATATCTGATACCCAGCGAAAACTTTTGTATGCCCAATTTATGTGCATTTTGTACTTGTCAGTCACAGGCTCCCAGATGAACTGTACCTGCGAGCCTTGACAAACAGAATTGGTAGTTAGGAACGCACATTCTGTTCGTGGATGAGCGGCACAATACTGTGCGGCTTTAATTATCCAGCCTGCAGAGTAGTCTACTGACGCTGAAGCGGAGTCGGCAAAAAGCTGTGTTTGGCTGAAAGACTGTTCTTTGTGGTTAAACATGAATGGTGGATTTCCTACGATATAGTCGGCGGAAATTTTATCCCAGTCAAAATTTAGAGCGTCTATGCAGCGTATATCACCACATTCGGAGAGGTCAATGGGAGATAGGGGCGTTTTAAACTGTTCGGCATAGCGCTTCTCCTCAAGTCTTGCTGTGGCAAACAAAGCTGTTCGGCATATGCAGGCAGCTTCTTCAGAAAGCTCCAAACCATGAAAATTTCTGGTACTCAGAGGCTTGACCGATGATATTCCACGGGAGGCTATAAGACGCATTGCGGATAGCCCAAGATAGGACTCGATAAGAAAATTTCCGCCGCCGCAGGCAGGGTCGAATACAGAGATCTTACCGAGCTGTTCGTAAAGCACAGCGATTTCTTCGGCACTTTTTGTTTCCGAAAATTGGTCAAGGAGCTTGTCTATCAACAGCTTGTCGATAACACGGTGAACGTTACGCAGTGAGGTGTAGTGAGTCCCTGTTGCACGCTGATCAGAACGGCTTAGTGCAGCCTGATGTACAGCTCCCATTATGCTCGGATTTACGTCGTTCCAGCTTATACGGCAAAGCTTCTTCATAGCGTGGTGAGTATCCTCCGAAAGAAAAAGTTGTTGTGGTTTAGCCATGAAGGGCGGCAGGGAGGCGATAAGCTGCATAAATCTTGACGGAAAAGACGAAGCTTCAGAGCTTAAAACAAGCTGAGTAAAGGGCTTTCCCAGGAAAATTCCACTTTCCTCACAGTAAAAGCAGAAAATGAGCTGCAAAAGAAAGTTTCTCACGTCATCAATGCTGTTCTTGTCTGAAACAAGCTTGCGAACAAGGTTTTGTAAGTCATATAAAGTTTTGTCTTTTATCATAACATATTCTCCTAACATAAATTTTTCTTTTTCGGATAGATAAAACTAAGTGGGTCATAGATATGACCTGTCAAAATTGCCCCTACCCTTAAACATAAAATGGGGTCCCGCTCGTTTTTTTTCACAATTTTTCACATAACCCCTTGACAAATTCCCTAGATGGTGATAGAATTTATGTAAATTCAGTGATTTTCTAGGGGTTGCTGGGTTATGAGTTTTGTGAGGACCGCTTTGGGCAGCGGTCCTTTTTTTGCACTTTTTTCGGATATGCCCAGTAACGAACTCAAAAACATAGTATCTGTTCTCTCCAAAGTCACCGCATGATGTGACCTGATAGCGCTTGTGTATGACTTTGAGAGAAATGAGCTTGTCCACTATTGCCATTAGCTCGCTGCGTTTCATACCGAGCATTTTGGCAAGGTCTGAGTAGCTGTGGAAAAACATTTTGCTGCTGTTCTGTTTACATTTACAGAAAGCACAGTAGCACCTGAGTTCCTTTGCTGTCAGACGTTTAGCTGCCTTTCTGTCCACCCGAAAGAAACGAGATCCTATCTCTGCAAGAGTGTATGTATATGTGCTAAGATGTCTGTTAGCTTTGACGCAGCGCTCTCTGGATATGATAACGCCTGATGTAATGAGCCTTTTAGTTGCCCTTGCTACGGACTCCACACTTATGCCGCAGGCTTCTGCTATTGTAGTCTGCTTCACCTTAACGTATATGCCGTACAGGTTTTTGTTTCCGTAGGCTTGTGCCATAGAATAGAGAAATGCTGCCACAGCAAAGTCTGATGGCAGCATTTTCTTTTCTACAAGGCTGTTCGGCAGGTAATAGTAGCTGAATTTCATAATTGACCTCTTTACGTTATGTTTGATAAAACAGTTTGCTGTTTCTTCCTGAGTATCATATTGCTCAGCATTTCAAACTGTTCGTCTGTTATAGTGCTTCTGTTTTTGATCTTGGCTCTGTTGAGGAGCCTTTCAAGGGTATCTATGTCAATCTCCTGCATAGCTCTGCTCCATTCGCCGTTTGTAGCTTCATCGATAGCTTCAAGAGCGGCTTTCTGTGGAGATATCACCACACTGTCAGGTGAGTCAACAAATCTGTTCGGGATAGCTGTTGCTGGATGCTGGTGCAAGCCATCATCACTACTGTTCTTTTCGGACAGATGATCCTCCTGACCAGCTTTTTGAGGCATAAGTATTTCAAACGGAATAAGGATCTCGACGAGAGCTTTTCCTTCCGAAGAAAAAGCTATATCGTCAAGCTCTGCAGTGCCAAGATTGAGCTTGTAGAAGAACTTGAAATTTGACTCAATAGGGTACATACGGTGGTGCTTAACGATGGTGTCACCCTCTTGAAGAACGGCAAGCTCCGTCGGTGTTTTAAGCTGTTTCCCTTTATATGCTCTGTTCTCTGACAGCTCCTCTGAGAGCTTGCCTGAGTACGTCTTATACTGTACTGTTCTGCTTCCGAGAATGTTGCTGATGAACTGGTTAGTGTCAGGATCGCCTGAATAGATGTATACCCAGTTTGCACAGTTTTCACGGATAGTCTTGGAGTCGTCATGATACTTGGCGTCAAGCTGGCTCAAGCCCTGTATGTACAAGTGCCAGCCTATATTTCTGCTTCGAGATACAGTTATCTTATTATCCATACCAGGTATGGTCACAAGATTGCAGAACTCGTCTAGTATATAATTCACTCGGCGTGGCAGCGCTTTCATACTGTTTCTTGTGAGATATTCTACCATACTGAGATAGCTTTGATTGATAAACATTGAGGCTATGACGTGTCTTGTAGGGCGGTCATCAGGAATGATCATGTATATTGCAAATGGCTTTCCGCAAGAGATAAGTTCGTCAAGGTCTATGTCATTGCCTGAGGTCAGTTGTGCGATACCCGTGTCAAGACCAAATATGCGAATATTGTCCGCTAGGGTTGCGAATATGCTGGCTCTCATGTCGCCCTTGGCAAAATTTGATGTTGCATATGCTGCCTTTGCAAGGGACCCTACAGGCAGGCTCTTAAATATCTCGTCAAGTCTGTTCTTTGTAATTACGTTTCCGAATGGATCTGTTTCCTCAACCTCCTGACCATATTCAATAAAGAATTGATAAACAGAATACATATTGACCTTATCGAGCTTGTCATGCTTATATCCCTGCTCAATCATATAGAGTATCAGTGCTGAAAGCAGGGACTTTGCAGATGAGGGCCATATAGGATCTGATTTAGGATTGTTCGTTAATGTTGACGCCATTGTGTCGATATACTCGGATACCTTTGAAAGGTCAAGGTTGTTCTTTACGCAGTGTACATACTCATTGATTATGAATGTAAGTGGGTTCCACCGTGAAGATCTGTTCGTGTCTCTTAGATTTAATATGACTACGTTATAGCCTTCTTTTTTCATTATAGGGTAGGTGGAAGAAAATATCTCTCCCTTAGGGTCATTGAATATCATGGACTGTTTGTCCTTGCCACAGGCGAATACTCGTGCCTGCTGAAGAACGTGGGACTGAGTTTTACCAGAGCCAGTTGTGCCGATTATAAGGGAGTGGTTGTTCTTTGGGTCAACATAGAAATACCCATATTTGCAGGCTATGAGCGGTCCTGTTTTTTCAGCTTTGTAAAGCTCCTTTTCAGGTATTCTTATAAGGTTTTTGTTAAGTTCTCGTTTTGTTGCCCATCTGTCGCTGCCTTCGAGGTCTTTGTAACCTCTCTTTATTTCTATCTGTCGTGATATTTTTGCAAAGATAACCAAAGATATGACGAAAGATAAGAAAAAAAGATCGCTGACCTCAAGCTGCTCAGGCTTTGTCCAGAAATATTCTTTCCGAATAGAAAAATTTGCCCACATTTCACCAACATTGCCTTGATTGGTCTGAGCTGCCTTGTTTATAGCGGACAGCTCATCAAGCAGATTAAATACCAGACATACGACTCCTGCTATTGTCGCTGTGAGGATAATAAGAAGCAGTATCCGTCCTATTGTCTTTAGTATTTTATGCTCATCATTATTCATTTCTTATCCCCCTTGTCCTACCACGTGTGGTAGGGTGCATTATCGGCTATAAGTCTGACTTATAGCCTGTTTGTATTTCTGTTCCTGTTCGTCACGCTCAACCTGGGCAAGAAGCTGCTGAGCCTTTGTCTGCATATTACTGCAGACACGCCGCATGACGCTGTTCGCCGTTGCGCCAAGATGGAGCTTCATCCTTATCTGTTCATGACGCTCTGCAAGAATTTTCTGTGCATATTCGTTACCGTTTTGTGCAGCAAGCTTCATCCAGTAATCTGACTGGCGGTATTTCTGTTCTTCTCGGTACATCAGACCCAGCTTCAGCTGAGCCGACGAGTTATTGTGACCTGACGACTCGAGAAGATATTTTTCTGCTAACCTGCGATCGTAATGCTCCTTTTTCAGATAGATACAGCCGAGTGCGTACTGAGCGTATTCATTGTCTGCCTTGTCAGCACATGGCTTCAGATATTTCACAGCTTTTGTATAGTCAAGCTTTCTATCTGTAAGATACAGCTTTCCAAGTTTATATGAGGCATACAGATTTTCTTTTTCGGATGATGAAATAAGAAGCTGTTCTGCTTCATCAATGCGATCCTGAGAGAGATAGAGCTTGCCAAGAGCATATTCTCCAATGCCAAGCTCATCATCAGACCCTGCAAGGTACTGTTTCAGGAACTGTTCGGCTTTGCTGTCATCCCGCTTTTCTTCGGTCATGTATATCCGACCGAGAGCAAAAGCTGAGTAAACGTTGCCCTTCTCTGCAGACTTGATAAAAAGCTGTTCTGCTTCATCTATGCGATCCTGAGCAAGACGCAGCTTACCGAGCTGGTACTGAGCCTGATTGTTTCCATTGTCAGCAGACTCCAGGAGGTATTTTTCCGCTTTTTTCAGGTCAACGTCTGTTCCTTTTCCCTTTAGATACATAGTGCCTAGTCGATAGCTTATGCTGTCCTCGTGACTTTTCTCGTATATCGCAGTAAATCCAGCGAGTGCCTGAGCGTAATACTTTGCCGCCTTCTGTTCATCAGCTTTAACACCCTGTCCAAGCTCATATGCTTGTCCGATATTGAAGCTTGCAAAAGGCATATCACCTTTGCAAGCAAGAGCTTTCTCATAATAGCTGACTGCCATGGTCATATCCACATCGACACCAGAACCAAACTTATACATATTGCCCAGGGAGAAGTATGCAAATCTGTTCTCGCCTGCTTTTTCATAGTATTCTCTTGCAGCTTTGTAGTCCTGCACCGTGCCAAGTCCCTTGTCATACATCTTACCGACCCTGTAGCATAAGTAGGAATGCTGCCAGCTTGGAAGCTGTTTGTCCAATAGTTTCTGAAAACCATCAAGCGCCTCAATGTAGTTCTGTTCGCTGAGTGGGGAGAGATCGTAATTTTCATCTGACATTATGTGATAGAGCTTGCCGAGGTCATAAGTTGCAAGAACGTTTCCACTATCGCTTTCCTGGGCAAGTAATTCAAGCGCTGCAGGCAGGTCTTTTGGTAACTCCTTGCCGTCGGCTGTTCGAGAGCCGTACATGAGATCAAGCGCCTGCTTGTATCTGTCTGACCATTCAATTCTGAGCTGTGATTTCGTTTCTTTTTCGGAAGGATGAGCGTCCATAGAGGCATACAGTGAATTGTAATATTCCTCGTCAAGGCTGTTTGGCTGCGAATATTCTGGCATATCCATTATGACGTCTGTATCTTCATCGTACTGTGGCGGCAGAAACTGTTCGCTGTTTTCATTTTCGGAAGGATGAGCCTGCGGAAGGGCAGAAGCACGGAGCTGTTCGGCAAGGGGTGCAAGATCATCGAGAAGCTGGTTGCCAAGCTCCTTATGAAAATCTTCAAGTCTGTTCGGCTTGAAGGTAGCGTACAGATGACGCTCGCCCTCGCCGTAGATCTTTCGGAGATATTCTGTTCTGCTGTCAAGCATATCGTTGTACTGCTTCCAGAGGGAGCTGAGCTGTGGATCCGAGGCTATAACTGCGTCAACCGTTTTGTCTATATCGTCACGATATGCTCTCATCTTTGGTCTGCCGTATTGCCAACCACCCTCAGAGGGCAGCTTGTCGGCAAGTCTGATAAGCTGTTCAGCACAACCGCCGTATCCTGATGATAAAGCTGGTTTGATAGACTCCCTTTCAAGCTCGGTGAGCTGCCTGGAATAATCACTGCCAAGGACTCTGTTCACGATCTTTGACTTGAGCTTATCGAATGCTTTGACCTCGATACAATCCTTATCACGATATACCTTACAGCGGTCCTCACGCCGCTCATATTCGCATATGGAGAAATGTATGTGAATGTTATCAGTATTGGTATGTATCGCTCCTGTCCAATACACGTTGTCATTATCGAGCTTATTGGACGTTGATATCATGGCGTTGATACCCTCACGACCTAACTCCTTTATCCCATGGACATCAAGCTTGCCGTCGCTCGTCATTAACCCGTTCTCTATGAGAAAGTTGTTATCAAAGGATACCACGCCGTAATACTTAGGGCAGCCTGCGTCACGGCTCACTGTTTCGAGCTGACGGTATTTTTCTTTGTCACTTTCAGTTAGCAGGTCAGACTGCGCATTGAATAGTCCGTCTGATTTTTCTGAATTTGACATATAGTCGATGAAGTCCTTGTATTCGTCATTGAGGTGACGGGTCTTATCAAAGGCTTCTGGACGATCCATGTATTCCAGAAAGTCGTAGCCGCCTATTGCCCAATCATAGGTGAAACCCAGTGAGAATACTACTGCAGGTGTTGACATAAGACATCTCCCTATTTCTTATTGATCGCTTCAAGTCTGTTCTTCAACTGCTTCTGATGAAATTCGTTCTTGCTCTCCTCCATCCAGCGGCAGGGGAGATCCTCGGCTGAGAAGTAACCTTCGTCATCTGTGAACTGCATTTTCTCAATGAATGAGTTGAGCATATTCAGCAGGTGAAAATTCTGTTCCTGTATCTTGACGATCCTCCGCCTGATCTCCACGATCTCATCTGGATGTTCGGGCTTGTTTCGTGCAGCGTACTCCTCGATCGCCCACTTGACTATCTTCGACTCTGTGGTATCATTTTTCTCAGCCAGCTCCTTCAAAAGCTGGTTGCACTCCTCGGTGATAGCTATTGTTTTCTTCATTCTTTTTACCCTCTTTCTTGTTTCCATATTTGTGCAATTTTGGCGTTAAGACCACTCCAAGACCCAGTGAAAGACACAAGAGCATAAAGGTATGCCCCAGCAACCGTTGGAAAGCTCGGTAGTACCGAGCTTTATCCGTCCTAAAAGTGGGGTATTTTTGCACTTTTTTCTGTACAATGCCATACGCTTTCTGTACGTTGCCATAACTTTTCTGTACAATGCCATACAAATTCTGTAGCTTGCCATACGCTTTCTGTACGTTGCCATAACATTTCTGTATAATGCCATAACGTTTCTGTATAATGCCATACAGCATTTTCTCACTTTCTTTCCGAAAAACAAAAGAAAAGCACCTTAAATTCTATATTTTTTATCATTTTATTTGGTTTCTTTTTCGGTGATCTCAGAGTAGAATATCGCACGTATATCATTCATTGTTCTGAGCATATCCTGCATTAGGATCTCATTTTTCTGTAGTAAATGCTCTGTGTTTTTCTTCTGTTCGTCAATGCTTCCCTTGCATATTTCACGCATAACAGGCGGAAAAGCCCGAAGGAAAAACTTGTTTTCTGAGGCGAGATACATTGAAATGACATAGGTTATAAACTGATTACGTGAAGTAAATCCCTCCTCTTTTATGACCTCATCCATTTGTTTGACAAGCTGTTCGTCGGTTATTCTTATCTTCATTTCCATTGACTTTTACCTACCATATAGGCTGAATATCATTGGCGCAAATTCGGTAAGAGCCGTCATGCCATATTCTTAATTCGCCTGTTACTTTTACCGATACGCCTGTTGTAAGATTTGCTCTTGCGTTAGTTGCATTCTTATTGTCACATACATAAACCATAAATTCATCATAAATAATACGCCTATCCTGCTGAGCAGGACGTGGTACTTTTATCATAAATGTAAGCGCATAGCTTGAATTTGGTACTTCTGTGATGTTGCTTGAAAGAAAGCCTTTTACTGTGATCTTGTTGTTTTTGTTAGTGAAAGCCATTGTTTTTACCTCCGTTTTTATTGTAGATATTTCGTTATATATTCATATTCTGTGCCAAATTTCTTAGTTATTTTCCAACCCTTTGTGCTTGTTTTGAAAAGCTTCGGTGCGACGTATAAAAAGAAATATTGCTCATATGAATATGGGTTTATATCAAAAGTTAGCTGACCGCTGAGAACATTATCAAATGCTTTTTCGCCATTCCTGTCAATGCAGATCTCTTCGCTGTTCTGTGGCTGATAGATCATCATAGCACTTCCACAGCCGTTTGAAATATTGCAAAGCACAATGTTGTCATAATATACTTTCACCGTTCTGCGTGGATAGGAATTAATATTATCAATACAAGTTATCTGCATATATGTTTCATATGCGTCTATTTCAACGCCTGTTCTTCTTGCACCTATCAATGATTTCATAGTTAAAATGGCAATTACAACAAGCACAATTCCTATTATAGGGACTACCTTTGCAGGAGTTTCCCAAGGTATAATATCCGAAAGAGGGATAAGAACATAGCCGATTATGATCATTACAAAGGCTCTTGCTCTTTGTGCCTTAAAGTTTTCAGGAGCGGATGACAGTATTTCAGACTCAAATCTTTTGCGGTCTGCTTTCAATGGATATTCAAAGAGTAATTCTTCATTCATAATATTTACCTCTATTCTACAGTTATCATACAGCTTGCTGATACTGCTCTGTTATCCTCAGCTCTTGCCGTTATTATTGCTTTTCCTTTTGCTTTTGCGGTAACTCTGCCACTGCTGTCTACCTCTGCAATATCTGTTCGGTTGGACTCCCAGATTATATTTCCCACAGCATTTGAGGGCGAAATGACCGCAGTAAGCGTTGTGCTTTCGCCTGCATTAAGCCTAACATCATTGTTGCTATAGCTGCTTTCAAGTCTTAGCCCCTTTATCTCAGGGGGTACATAAGCGGTAGTTGTTGTAGCTGTTGTTTGCCTTTGAGTTTGTCTCTCAGTCTGTCTTTGAGTTTGCTGTGGCTCGGTATAGTGGTCATTATCTTCATATCGCCTAGGCTCTGTTGTGTATACATATGGCTCGTCGATCTGCTGTTCATCATGATCTTGATTACTCTTTACAGCCACATTGGTTTTCTTTTTGGAAGTGCTTTCATGTGAATTTTTAGACGCTGTGCTTGTCGTGGTTGTAGGCTCAGAACTCTCTGTTGTCATTGGAGTAGTAGTTGTTGTAATAACAAACGTGCCACTTGGATCTATGACCTTATCAGCCGCAGAGCTTTCTTCAGTGGCAGTTACAGGTGCTTGAGTTGTATATGTTTTATACTCATTTTTAGTCATTTTGAGCATATCTTGTACATCTATCTGCACATAGCTGTCATACTTTTTTCCCTCATGAAAAGCACCTTTGACTACATCACCAAAGTCATCATAGGTATCTTGATCGTAATAATCAGGCTCTTTTGATATAAAATTGACCTTGATATAATAAAGATCCTTGTCAAAATCGGTGCAGGTAACAAGCTGTTCTTCGTCTGAATTGTCCTGCGTCTTGTATGTAAGCTTGCTGTTAAGTTCGTCTTTAAGCGAATAAGTTATCGAGTATATCTCAGGAATACTGTTTGTGGGAGAGCCGACCATAGCCTTATATTTGAATGTGAATACTATCTCATTGGTGTCTGTAAAGTAAATGCAGTTGTTTATCTTTACCGCATAGCCACCCACCGAAAGAGAATTATCATAGTCAACAGAGCTGCTTTCACGTTCCTTTGTGCCATTGAACGCAAGAATAATGCCAATAACAATCATGGTAAATACTATAAAGATACCGTATATGATATTTGAACTCTTAGCATTTGTCACATTTACCACGCTCCTTTTCGTTTGCCTATGTATTCTTTTATGAGCCTGTCAACAGCCATAAATACTATCTGATATAGCGTGTCGCTGTCTGTAGGTTTATACCCAAGCATATCGAAAACTTCATTTGTGAATGCTTTATGGAAGTGTTCTCTTTGCTGCATTATAAGCTCACCGTATTCTTCGTCAGAATATTCGTGATAAAGTTCTTCAAAAATCCTGTGTACTATCTCCTCGCTGTCACGTGAGTTTCCTATATAAAGCATGGTTGCGTCATCAACATAGCGCTTGCAGTGAAGTTTGTTTCGTCCTGATCCCAGCGACAAGAGCAGCTCACCAGGCTCAAATTCAGCCGTTGAATTAAGCTCTGATACTGTAAACTGAGGGAAAAATTCGGGCAACTGCCGGAAACGCTGTCAGGCGGTCAGCAGCAGAGAGCAGCGATAGCAAGAGCCTTAATGACAAAGCCGGCGATTGTCCTCGGAGATGAACCGACGGGCAATCTGGATTCTGTGACCAGTATGGAAGTTGTGGGACTTTTGAAAAATTGTGCAAAGAAATATCATCAGACTGTGATCCTTGTGACACATCAGGAAGAAGTCGCACAGATGGCGGATCGGATCATAAGGATCGAGGACGGGAGGATCGCAGAATGATTCCGAACAATAATCAGGAGATTCTGTCCATGCTGGCAGAGAAATTAAGGAAAAAGAACCATGGGCGTAATATGGTACTGCTCTGTGCGGTGGCCA
>ENA-UEOR01001079-UEOR01001079.1-human-gut-metagenome-genome-assembly--contig:-NODE-1079-length-16719-cov-4.920082_pt1 | contig 16719 bp, 17 predicted proteins | sample MGYA00242887_ERZ507890 | MGnify/ENA primary metagenome ERZ507890 (study PRJEB26167, sample SAMN06115431) | human gut metagenome | host: Homo sapiens | place: China:Guizhou | collected 2014-10-21...
CTATAAAGGGTCAAAATAAGGGTCAAAGGGCATGACAAAACCCTGTAACCGTTGAGATTACAGGGTTTTGTGTGGCGGAGAAGGAGGGATTCGAACCCTCGAGACCCTTTAGGAGCCTACATGATTTCCAATCATGCGCCCTCGACCAACTAGGCGACTTCTCCATAGCTGTGTCCAGCGCTTTTCCGCTATGCACTTGTTGTCTTGAACAGACAGCGATATTATTATAACAGAGACTTTAAAAAAGTCAAGCCCTTTTCTGCATTTCCCTTGAGAAATTTGCGCTTTTTGTCGGAACTCTTGCGGCGAGCGGCTTTGCGCCTGCCAAGAAAGCGACAGATTTTCCACAGCGGTGAGGAAGCGTGTGCGCAGGCCCCCCAAAAAAGGGTGCTGCGCTATTGAAATCAAAAAGCTTCAGAACAGTTGTAAAGCTCTGAAAATAGACTCAGCAGAGAGAAAAGTCTTTTTCTACACGCTGAAGCGGCATGGCAGAACGCCATGCCGCTTCATGATGCTTGAAAACTTACTTGTGGTCAACAGCGGACATGTGACGGATCAGCTCCACCATCTTGTTGGAGTAGCCGCACTCGTTGTCGTACCAGGAAACAACCTTCACAAAGGTGTCGGTCAGAGCGATACCGGCCTTCTTGTCGAAGATGGAGGTGCGGGAATCGCCCAGGAAGTCAGAGGAAACAACTTCCTCATCGGTGTAACCCAAAACACCCTTCAGCTCGCCCTCGGAAGCGTCCTTCATGGCCTTGCAGATATCCTCATAGGTGGCGGGCTTAGCCAGCTTGACGGTCAGGTCCACAACGGAAACGTCCAGAGTGGGAACACGCATGGACATACCGGTGAGCTTGCCGTTCAGCTCGGGGATGACCTTGCCGACAGCCTTGGCAGCGCCGGTGGAGGAGGGGATGATGTTGCCGGTAGCAGCACGGCCGCCGCGCCAATCCTTCAGGGAAGCGCCGTCCAGCAGCTTCTGAGTGGGAGTGACAGAGTGAACGGTGGTCATCAGGCCTTCCACGATGCCGAACTTGTCATTCAGAACCTTGGCAATGGGAGCCAGGCAGTTGGTGGTGCAGGAAGCGTTGGAGACGAAAGTCATGTCGCTGGTGTACTTATCCAGGTTGACGCCGCAGACGAACATGGGGGTGTCATCCTTGGAGGGAGCGCCCATGATGACGTGCTTGGCACCGGCGTCGATGTGGCCCTGGCAGAGCTCCTTGGTCAGGTGCTTGCCGGTGCACTCGCAGATGTACTCAGCACCCACGGAAGCCCAGGGAATGTCCTTGACCTCCATAGAGGTGAAGACGGGGTACTTCTTGCCGTTGACGATCAGACCGCCGTCATAAGCCTCGACAGTGCCGGGGAACTTGCCGTGAACAGAGTCATACTTGAGCATGTAAGCCATGTACTCGGGGTTCATGAAGGGGTCGTTCAGAGCGACGACCTCAACATCGTCATGAGTCAGGGCAGCGCGGAAAGTGAGACGGCCAATGCGGCCAAAGCCATTGATACCAATTTTCGTGAGCATGGGAAAACTCCTTTCAATATTGAAAAAACTTTAAAAGATTAAAGAATCGTTTGCGCAAACGATTATTTCTTTGCTTTCACCATCTTATCATGGACGATAAAAAATGGCAATCAGCATTTTGCATAACATTCTGAGAGCATATTGGGCAAAATGGCGAGGATTTGGTTGGAATTTGATGAAAAAGCGAAAAAGTAGAAGAAAGGAGCCAAAAAAGACTTGACGTTATATGAAGCGGGGGCGTATACTGTAAAATGCAAATGATTACGCAAACGCAGAAAAATTGCGTAAAGAGGTGAACGATCATGAAGGTGACCATCAGCGATGTGGCAAGGTTGGCAGGTGTTTCCACCGCCACGGTTTCCCACACCATCAACTCGACCCGCTACGTCTCCGGCGAGACCAAGGAGAAGGTCTACCGGGCTATCGCGGAGCTGGGCTACACGCCGGACGCCTCGGCCAGAAGCTTCCGGACCGGAAAGAAAAAAACCATTGGATTTATCGTTCCGGATATTTCCAATAAGTTTTTCGCAACAATGATCGAATCCGTGGAGAATTATCTCTCCGCCCACGGATACCATCTGATCATTGCCAATACAAAGGAGAACCCAGAGCGGGAGGAGACCAATATCCGCCTGCTTTCCGCGGGACTGGTGGACGGTCTGCTCATCGCCAGCACCATGGAGGACTTCGGCCGGTTCGAGTCCCTGATCCCCGCCGGATTTCCTGTGGTGCTGGTGGACCGGACCTTTGATACAAAGCGGTTCCCGTCGGTGAGCGTGTCCAATTTCCAACCGATCTACCGCAGCGTCTGCCGTCTGGCGGGCAAGGGCGACAAGCGGATCGGCATGATCGGCGGCCTGCCCCGGCTGTCCTCGACCAAGGAGCGGATCGCTGCCTATCAGGAGGCGGTGGTGGACTGCGGCCTGCCTCAGGATGACCTGCTGATCCGCTACGGCAACTCTATGGAAAACAGCGCCCAGTCCTGTCTGGATGAGCTGCTGGAGCAGAAGTGTGACGCGCTGGTGGTGGCCCAGGGCCTGATGGCCTCGGAGACGGTGATCTACCTCCACAAGAAGGGCTTCAAGCTGGGAGAGGACATCGACCTGGTCACCTTTGTGGATTATGATTCGGACATCAATTACCTGTATTCCAACCAGATGGATTGCATCATCCAGCCGGTGGAAAAGCTGGGTGAGACTGCCGGTGAACTGATCCTCCAGCGGATCGAGACGCCGGATGCCCCTGCCTTTGAACAGGTGCTGACTTCTACCTATCAGCCCTGCGGCATGTAATAAGAAAAACGTTTATGCCCCGTCCCGGATCATTCCGGGGCGGGTTTTTGTCTTGACAGGACCATACGGGTATGTTATGGTTGGAGCGTCTCCGGAAAGTGTTTCTGACCGGCGACACCATGCCCGCATACCGTTCTGCCGGTGAGGAAGCTCCGAACCGAAAGATGAGGAAGGACAAAATCGTTATACATTTGTCATCCCCTCTGCTGAACGGCAGGGGGGATGTATTACTTTATGAGAAGGAGAGACCGCTGTGGAAGCTGTGGAAACGCGGGTGGCCGTCATTGCCATCATTGTCCGGGAGGGCACGCAGGTCGCGGCACTGAATGACCTGCTGCACCAGTACGGACCGTATATCGTGGGCCGCATGGGCGTACCCTACCGGGAGAAGGGCGTGAATATCATCAGCGTGGCCATGGATGCCCCCGGTGACGTCATCTCCGCCCTGTCTGGAAAGCTGGGCCGCTTGGAGGGCGTTACCGCCAAGACCGTCTATGCCCCGGCAGGGAGCGTATGAAAGGAAGAAAAGCCATGAACTGGAAGAAAAAACTGTTGGCGCTGGGCCTGTCTCTGGCCCTGACCCTGTCCCTGACTGCCTGCGGCCAGAAAACCTCCGAACCGGAGCAGCCGGAGGAACCTGCCCAAACGGAAGAACCGGCGGTCGAAGCGCCGGATGGTACAGAGGCAGACACTGCCCATTTCAGAATTGCCGCACTGAAAGGCCCGACTGCTATGGGCCTTGTGAAGCTGATGAAGGACAATGATGAAACGATCGGCGCCCTGCTGAGCTCTGCCAAACCCTACGAGGGTGAGGTGGGCAATCTTTACACCTTCACGCTGGCCGGCTCTGCCGACGAGGTGACCCCGGCCCTCATCAAGGGCGACCTGGACATGGCCTGCGTGCCCGCCAACCTGGCCGCCGTGCTGTACGGCAAGACCGACGGCGCGGTGGAGGTGCTGGCCGTCAACACCCTGGGTGTGCTGTATATCGTGGAAAACGGGGGAACGGTGCAGTCTATGGCGGACTTAAAGGGCCAGACCATCGTGGCCGCCGGTAAGGGCAGTACCCCGGAATACGCTCTGCGGTATCTGCTGACGGAAAACGGCATTGACCCGGACAAGGATGTGACCATCGACTGGAAGAGCGAGCACAGCGAGTGCGTGGCGGCGCTGGCCTCCGGGCAGGCGTCGATTGCCCTGCTGCCTCAGCCTTTTGTCACCGTGGCCCAGACCAAGATCGAGGGCCTGCGGATGGCCTTGGATCTGACGGCAGAGTGGGACAAGCTGGACAACGGCTCCGCACTCATCACCGGCGTCATCGTGGCCCGGCGGGATGTGGTGGAGGCCAATCCCGGCGCGGTGGACAGCTTCCTCCAGAATTACGCCGCCAGCGTGGAGTGGGTGAACGGCAACACTGCTGAGGCTGCCGCCCTTGTCGGCGAGTACGGCATTGTAGATGCCGCTGTGGCGGAAAAGGCTCTGCCCTATTGCAACATCGTCTGTCTCACCGGCGGTGAGATGAAGGACAAGCTCTCCGGCTATCTGAAGGTGCTTTCCGAGGCGGAGCCTTTCTCCGTGGGCGGCACTTTGCCCGGGGATGATTTTTACTACGGCGGATAAAACCGAAAAATCCGCGCAGGCAGAGCTCAACGTGTCGAGAAATTCTTTTCTCCCCGCTGAGCAAGTTTTCAGAACTTTTATAGAGTTCTGAAAACTAAGAATTTCAATGGCGCAGGGAAACAGGCGAAGCGCCGCCGATGGCGGATCAAGCAAGCCTGTTTCGAGGAAGACTCCCAATCAGCGGATATGAAGTATCCGCTGATTGGCTTGAGCCGACGGTGTATCCCTTCTTGGGTTATCTCCGCGCCAAGAGCCGCCTTGCGGCGGTTGCGCTCCGAAACGCGCCTGCGGACGCAGTCCCGCGCACACCCTTCACCCGCAAGGGGTATGCAGCATCCGTAAAGCGGCGGAGCCGCTAACGGCTGCCCTACCTTACCATCGCGGAGGATTTATCACTTTATCGACAGTCTCAGGCAGAGCGACACTCGGCCTGTATCTGAATCTATGATAGAAAGGAGCGCCGCCTATGGACAGGAAAACAGACCTCCGCCTGTGGGCGGTGCTTTTCTGGCTGGCGGCCTGGCAGATCGCGGCCATGGCGCTGGCGGCGGTCTATCCCCACGGTGAGCTGCTGCTGGCCTCTCCCGCTGATGTGCTGCTGCGGCTGGGGCAGCTGGCCGTTACCGCCGCCTTCTGGCGGACGGTGGCCTGGTCCGCCGTCCGGATCTTCGGCGGATTTCTGCTCGCCACGGTGTTGGCGGTCGCGCTGGCGGCACTGGCGGCGTGGAAACAGTGGTTCCGGGGGCTGATGGCCCCGCTGGTGGCGGCGGTCAAGGCGGTGCCGGTGGCGTCCTTCATCATTCTGGCGCTGGTGTGGCTCAACAGCCAGAGCCTGTCCCTGTTCATCTCGGCGCTGATGGTGCTCCCGCCGGTGTACCTAAATGTGCTGGAGGGCATCTGCCGCACGGACCGTCGGCTTCTGGAAATGGCCCGGGTGTTCCGCGTCCCCCTTAGGCGGCGGCTCCGGGGCATCTATCTGCCGCAGGTGATGCCCTATTTCCGCACGGCGGTATCTTTGGGCCTGGGCCTTTGCTGGAAAGCCGGGGCAGCGGCGGAGATCATCGGCTTGCCCGCCGGGTCCATGGGAGAGCGGCTATACACCGCCAAGGTCTACTTCCAGACGGCAGATCTGTTTGCATGGACCGTCACCATCGTGGCGGTGTCAGTGGTATTTGAGCGGCTGTTTTTGGCGCTGGTGGACCGATTGATGGGAAAGGCGGGGCTGTGATGGAAATCAAAAACCTATGCAAAGCCTACGGAGACCTTCCGGTGCTGGAAAACGTGTCCTTTACCGCCGGTGTGGGAGTCACGGCCCTGTGGGGGCCGTCAGGCGTGGGAAAGACCACCCTGCTGCGGATCCTGTTGGGTCTGGAAAAGCCAGACAGCGGTGAACTGATGGGAACGGCCGTCCGTTGGAGCGCCGTTTTTCAGGAGGACCGCCTGTTAGAGGGACTGGACGCCTTGGGAAATCTCCGGTTTGCGCTGGGGACGGACTACGAGGAAGCGAAAGCGGCGGCCATGCTCACGGCGCTGGGCCTGACCTGGGAGACGGGCAAGCCGGTGCGAGAGTGGTCCGGCGGCATGAAGCGCCGCTTGGCTTTGGCCCGGGCGTTGCTGGCAGTATCAGACGCCGTGGCGCTGGACGAGCCGTTCACAGGGCTGGATGAGGAAAATCGCCGGAGAGCAGTGCTGTGCGTCGCCGCCGCGGCGGAAACCAAGCCGGTGATTTTGGTGACCCATGACCGGACGGAGCTGAACCTCCTGCGGGCGAATATTGTAAATCTATAAGTAAGAAACCCGCCGCTGACTTTTGTCAGCGGCGGGTTTTTGCTGGATTCAATTTCCAAAACCGTTTTGCTTGAGGTGGCGGCGCATATCGGCAAGGGCCCACACCAGACTGGCGCCCAGTGCGATCCCAAGGGCATAAAGAGCGGTCTGGCGGGCAAAGTCCGCCGACAGATCCATGTCCTGCTGAACGGCATAGTACATGGCGTAATAGAGGGGCCGCCCCGGCACCAGCGGGATCAGCAGCGCGGGGATCAGAAACAGCGTGGCGGGCGCACCCATAAACCAAGCCAGAAACTCCGCATACAACGCGGCAAAGGCGGCGGCGGTCAGGGTGGGGAGCAGGATACCGGACCAGATCGAGGCGGCCGCCAGATAGACGCCGCAGGTCAGCAGACCCCCCAGAGAAGCGGCGAACATATACCGCCGACGCAGGTGGAACACCAGACAAAAACCCAGCGCCCCGGTAAAAGATGTGAGAAGCTGCACGATCACAGTCCGATCCCTCCCATCAGTAAAAAGGCGCTCATGAAGCCCATAGCCAGTGCCCCGGCCCACAGCAGCGTTTCGATGAGCCGCATGGCGCCGGAGATCGGGGAGCCTACCATGGTGTCCCGGACGGCGTTGGTCATGGCCAGACCGGGGATCAGCAGCATGATGTCACCGATCAGGATTTTGTCGGCGTGGAGCTCCGGCAGGAAAAAGGCGCACAGGGTAATGCTGATGCCAACAGCCAGAGCGGAGAGCAGGTTGAATACCAAGCGGTTGGGGCACTGAGGGCCAAAATGCCGCTGGAGGCGACAGATCACCAAGCCAAACAGGGCAGCCACCAGACCATCCGTCATGGAACCGCCGAAAAACAGGGCGCAGCTTCCTGCGGCCAGCGCACTGCCCAGGTAGACCAGCAGTGGCTTGGGGGCTTCTGCCGTGATCTGGGCAACTTCCCGGCGCAGCTCATCCAGCGGAATAGGATCGGCGCAGCACCGGCGGCTCAGATCGTTCAGCGCTTCCAGAACGGTGAAATCCGTGCCGCCGGGAGTCAGGATCCGGCGGGTCTGGGTGATGTCCCGCCCGCTGGGCAGCGTCATGGTTACCACGATGCTGGAGGTGATGACAAAGGCATTCATCCGAACAGCCCCGTAGGCCGTGCCCATACGGGTCAGAGTGTCCTCCACCCGGTTTACCTCTGCCCCTACGGCCAGAAGCGCTTCCGCAATGTCCATGAGACAGTGCAGCAGGACCTCCGGCTGCGCCGGGACAGGGATCTTATCTGCGTTCACGTCACTCAAAAGCCGAAGAGCATAGAGCGATCAATGTCGGCCAGACTGTGGGCACCGCACATGGCCATGGTGTCCGCAAGCTCTGCCTGAAGCTTGTCCACATAGGCCTGCACGCCTTCCTGAGCGCCGCCGTAGACCGCGGTGACGAAGGGGCGGGCGATGAGCACCGCATCGGCACCCAGAGCCAGAGCCTTGAACACGTCCATGCCGGAGCGGATGCCGCCGTCCACAAAGACCTTCATCTTGCCGCCCACAGCGTCCACAATGGCGGGCAGGACCTCGGCGGTGGCGGGGCACTGATCCAGCACACGGCCGCCGTGGTTGGAGACGATGATACCAGCGGCACCGGCTTCCAGTGCCTTTTCCGCACCCTTCACCGTCATGATGCCCTTGAGGATAAAGGGCTTGCCTGCCATGGCAGCGATCTCCTTCAGCTGATCCATGGTCTTGCTGCCGGCGGGGGGAGTCATCCCCTTCAGGAAGGGCAGACCGGCGGCGTCAATGTCCATGGCGATGGCGCAGGGATCAGCGGCCTTTACCAGGTCCATCTTCTGCCGGACGGTTTCCAGATTCCAGGGCTTCACAGTGGGAACACCGCAGCCGCCGTTGGCTTTCAGGGCATCCGCGGCGCCTTCCATGACGGCGGGATTGGTGCCGTCACCGGTGAAGGCGAGGATACCGGCTTTGGCGCAGCCCTCCACCAGTACATTGTTATAGCGCAGGTCGTCATATTTGTCGCTGTAATGCATAGCCACGGCACCAACGGGGCCGGCCATTACGGGGATCGTCAGCTTGTGGCCGAAAAAATCATAAGAGGTGTCCACATCACCGTTTTCGCAGATGGTGTCCATGTTGACGCACAGCTCCTGCCACTTCTGGTAGTTGCGGATGGCGCCGGTGCCCAGACCCTTGGCACCGGGACCGGGGACCGTGTTTTTGCAGGCGAGGCCGTTGCACACAGGGCAGGCGTGGCATTTGCCCATGCAGGTCCGGGCCTGCTCCAAAACTTCCTGATAAGTCATTGCAGTTTCCTCCTGAATCGTATAGCTTTGTAAAAATCCCGTTAAAGATCAAACATATTCCCGATTGGCCTCATTTTACAGCAGGCGGCAGAAAAATACAAGTCGGTAAAATGTTGAGAGCGGCGGAACTTTTTGGCGGGAATTTCGTCTATATAAGTAGAAGAGCGGCACGACCGCTGAAAAAGGAGGAGGCGCCATGAAAAGAAGGTTATTTGTCTGTTTTCTTGCACTGACCATGCTCCTGAGTCTGACTGCCTGCGGAGCCAGCAGCAAAACTGCGGCTTCCGTTGATTCCAGCGCCAACGACCACCCTGCGGAAAGCCCCGCCGTGACAGAGGAGAAGGGATATTTCGACGCTGACACCAACGGCTATGATGACGAGGGCCGGGACAGCGGCGGAGGTGTTCTGGAAAACCAGAAGATCATCTACACCGGGGACATCAATCTGGAGACCACGGAGTTTGACGAGGCCGTCAAGGCGCTGGCAGCACTGGCGGAGGTCAAGGGCGGCTATCTGGAGAGCAGCACCGTAGGCGGCGGGAGCCGGGGCTACCGATGGGCGGATTATACCGTCCGGGTGCCCTCCGCTCAGTTTCAGAGCTTTCTGGATCAGGCCGGGGAGCTTGCCCATGTGACGTGGCGGAACACCAATTTGGAAAATATCACAGAGACCTATTATGACACGGCGGGCCGCCTGAAGACCCAGCAGATCAAGCTGGAGCGGCTGCAAAAGCTGCTGTCCCAGGCGGAAAACATGGAGGACATCATCACCATTGAGTCCGCCATTTCCGAAACAGAGTGGAATATCGAGGACCTTTCCGGCACCCTGCGGCACTATGACGCGCTGGTGGACTTCGCCACCATCAACGTCCATGTGTCGGAGGTCTATAAGTATTCCGACACGGAGGAATTGCCGGAGAATTTCGGAGATCGCCTGAGCAGCGCTATGAGCCGGGGCTGGCATTCCTTTGTGAACGGCATGGAGGACTTCGCCGTGGCGCTGGCGTACAGCTGGATGTGGCTGATCCTGTGGGCGGTCATCATCGTAGCGGCGGTGGTCATCTTGCGGAAGATCCGGCGGCGGAGCGGAATGAAAAAACCGCTGTTCAAGAAGAAAAACGATGTAAAACCGGATGACAAGTCCGGTGATACCTGATAGACTAAAGGCAGCGGGAGACCGCTGCCTGAGACTGCCGATAAAGTAGTAAATTCTCCGCGACGGTAAGGTAGGGCAGCCGTTAGCAGCTTTGCCGCTCTACGGATGCCGCATACCCCTTGCGGGTAAAGGGTGTGCGCGGGAAACCCAAGAAGGGGAAACGGGCGAAGCGCCGCCAGCGGCGGATAAAGCGAGCCTGTTTCGAGGAAGGCCCCCGGTTTTCGGGGGCAAAGCACACGGAAACCGGCTGGGCCGACGGTGTATTCCTGCACCATGCGGGGAGAAAAGACTTTTTCGACACGCTGAGGCAGCGGGAGACCGCTGCCTTTTCTGATATTTTAGGAGGGATCGTTATGAAGCTGACCTGGCTGGGACACGCCTGTTTTCTTTTGGAGGAGGACGGCTATCGCATTGTATTGGACCCGTATACCGGCGTGGCGGGGTATCCGCCTTTGCACATACAGGCCCACGCCGTTTTTTGCAGCCACGGCCATTTTGACCATCACGCCACAGACTGTGTGGAGCTGCTGCCAGAGCGGGAAAGCCCGTTTACGGTCCGGGAGGTAGAGACCTTTCATGATGACCGGGGCGGCGCGCTGCGGGGGACCAACACGGTCCGAATTTTTACAGCCGGCGGCCTGTCTGTGGCCCACCTGGGCGATCTGGGGCACCAGCTGACGGCGGAGCAGGCGGCGGCCATCGGCCCGGTGGACGCCGTGCTGGTGCCGGTCGGGGGTGTTTACACAGTGGATGCCGCCGGAGCAAAGGCGGTGTGCGATGCGCTGCATCCTCGCTGCGTGGTGCCCATGCACTACCACCACGCGCCCTACGGCCTGACGGAGGTGGACAGCGTGGAGCCGTTTCTGGAGCTGTGGCCCGCAGAGGCGGTCCACCACCTGCAAGGAGCGGCGTTTGAGCTGACCGAGCAGACTGCCGGGGTCATGGTTCCTTCGTTTTGAAGAATAGCTCTTGACAAAACCATGAATACTATGTAATATAGTTTTGAAAACTATATTACACGGCAATGAGGTGATCGTATGGTACAGAACAGACAGGTGACCCTGTTAGGGGATTCCATCTTGAAGGGAATTCAGGTAGATCTGGGTGACCGGCGCTATCGTACTCATAATGAGATCAATGTGGAGGCACTGGAATCGGAATTTCAGCTTTCCATTCATAATGACGCGCACTTTGGAGCCACGGTCCGCAAGGGCAGCCGCTTGCTGGACCGGATGCTGGCCCGGAAACTGCCCTGCGACATGATGGTGATGGACTTCGGCGGCAATGACTGCGACTTCCGTTGGAAGGAGATCGCGGAGGACCCCACGGGGGACCATCAGCCCAACGTGCCGCTGCCAGAATTTGTGGAGCTGTACCGGGAGATGATCCGGCGGGTACGGAGCCACGGTATCCGGCCCATCCTTACCAACCTGCCGCCGCTGGACAGCGAGCGCTTTTTCAACTGGTGGTGCGGAGATCTGGATAAAGAGGCTGTGATGCGCTGGCTGGGAGACGTGGGCAACATCTACGTCTGGCAGGAGCGGTATTCCCGTGCGGTGGAGCGTCTGGCCCGGGAGGAAAATGTGCCGCTGGTGGATGTCCGTGGAGCCTTTTTGGACTACGGCCATCTGGAGCAGACCCTCTGCGCCGATGGTACCCACCCCAACACCGTCGGTCAGGGCTTGATCACAAAGGCGTTTCAGGATTTTGGCCGGGGGCTGCGGCTGGCCGGTCAGACCGTCTGACAGAAGGACAAAAATACGGGTCGGTTTTGAAAACCGACCCGTATTTTTTACAGCTTTTTGAAGATGTGGATGCGGAAGGATGCCTGACAGTCCAGATTTTCCAACGCTTCCATCCGCTCTACGCCCGCCTTGGGGGTTTTCCAGCAGTAGGGCGTCATACGGAAGAGGGATTGGATATCCGCCTGATTTGCCAGATGGAGGGTGAAGTCCACCGGAACGATGGCCTCATAGGTGAAGCCCTCGTAGGGAGTTTCTTTTTCCTCGTTGGGGTAGGGCGCATCGTAGAGGACCCGCTTCAGCTCCCACAGATGGTCGGCGCCGGGTACCACATAGAGAAAATGGCCTCCGGGCTTCAGGACCCGGCGGAATTCGTCAATGGCCAGGGGGGAGAAGCAGTCCAGCAGCAGGTCTGCCGTTTCATCCGCAAAGGGAAGATGATAACAGGAGGCCACCGCGAATTCCACCTGCTTTTCCCGTTTGGCGGCCAGCCGGAGGATAGATTTGGAGATGTCGATACCGGCTATAGCGGGCGTTTTCCCGGCGGCAGTCAGGGCTGCCCGGATGCCGGCAGTGTAGTACCCCTCTCCGCAGCCAGCATCCAAAATCACCGGATGCTCGCCCACAAGCGGCAAAATCCGGCTACAAAGTGTATTTAAAAGCGGCGCATAATACTTTTTGGATAGGAAATCCCGGCGAGCTGCCGACATAGCCTTGTCATCGCCGGGATCGGCGGAGTGCTTCTGATTGGGGGGCAGCAGATAGGTGTAGCCTTCCTTGGCGATGTCATAGCTGTGTCGGTCAGCGCAGCGGTAGACCCGTTCCTCCCGGTCCAGCGGACCGCCGCAGACAGGACAGCGGAACAGAGATTTCATACGATCCCTCCTATGCGTTCAGATCTTGGGTCACGTCATGGATCCACTTGCCGCTGCGGATCCGGTGCAGGCCGAAGGGAACCTTCAAAGCGGATTCCGTGGCCATGATGAAGCAGAAGATGGCGATGGGAGCGTGGAGCACCAGCCCCAGCAGCACCAGCAGCGGCAGGGTGAAGCACCACAGGGGGAGAACGTCGATCAGCATGGCGATCCGCACATCGCCGCCTCCCCGGAGAACGCCCACGATGCCGGTGGTGGCAAAGGCGTGGAGCGGGGCAGAGATGGAGTAGCAGATCATCATGGTCACGCAGAGAGACGCTGAGGCGGCGGTCATGGAGAACAGAGGCAGCACGTGGGGCTTCAGCACGAGCCAGAACAGCAGCTGCTCCGCTATTGCGACACCAAAGCCGGTGCAAAAGGCCACAAAGGTCAGGGCCTGACCAATGGGATAGGCGTTTTTGCCGCCCATGCCAACCTCCTTGCCGACGATCACGGCGGCCGCCGCTGCCACGCCGAAGATGGCTACCGTCACCATCTTGTCGATGTTGCCCGCCACGGTGTAGGCGGAGATCAGGTCTGTGCTGCCCGCCATGTGGCCCATGATGACGGTGTAGAGTGAGGTGCCGGTACCCCAGAGAGTCTCGTTCAGCAGCACCGGCGTGGAGAACTTCACAAAGCTGCGGAAGGTGGCCTTGCCGGGCCGGAGAATACAGGCGGGCAACAGAGGCATCTGCTTGCAGTGCAGGGCGTAGACAAGGGAAATGACAAATTCCACCACACGGGAGGAGAAGGTGGCGATGGCGGCGCCGGTGATCCCCAGTGCGGGCAGACCCAGCTTGCCGAAGATCAGAATGTAGTTGCCTACGGTGTTGCAGACGGTGGAAATGGCGAATACCGTCATGCCGAAGCGGGGATTCTCAATGCTCTGCTGCATACCGATGTAGATGGAGGAGAGGGAGTTGAGAATATAGGAGAAGCCCACGATGCGGATGTAGGAGGTGCCCAACTCCACCAGACGGGCATTGTCGGTAATGAGCATCAGCACCTGTCGGGGGAACAGACCCATGGTCAGAGCGCAGAGGGTGGAAATGCCTCCTGCCACAAAGAAGCCGATGCCCATGACCCGGTTGATGGATTCCCGATCTCCCCGACCCCAGAACTGGCTGATGAGCACGCGGGAGCCGCTTTGCAGACCGAAAACGATGAGCTGGATGATATAGATGGGTACATTGGCCACGGTGACGGCGGACATCTGCTCCTGACCGACCAGACCCACCATGAAGGTGTCCATGAAGCCAAGAGAGGTGGTGATGAGGTTCTGAAGGACCACTGGCAGAGCCAGTGTAAAGACCCGGCGGTAGAAGCCGGGCTCCCGGCGAAGATAGCTGAAATTCATAAAATGAAATTCCTTATTCAGAATAATAAATGGAATCCATATTTTGTCAGGGCGTGTACCTGACAAAACATACTTTGCGGTTCACAAGTGTGCGAGCGTAGCGAGCTCTCCAGAGGGGCGTCTCTTGCAGCTTTGCGGCAATTCACCTTCTGCATAGCAGTGAACCGTGTGGGGAATTCTCAAGGGGGAGTCTGCTCCCCCTTGAGATTTTATAGCTTTATAGCATGGGCATCCGGTGATCGTGATGATTCCGGAGGGCCTCCGCACAGGCGTCGATCTCGGCGAAGGTGGTCTCGGGGCCGAAGCTCAGCCGGATGACACCGGCAGCCACCCGCTTAGGCAGGCCCAGAGCCGACACGACCTGACTGGACTTGCCGTGATGACAGGCGGAGCCTGCGGATACGCAGATCCCCTGACTGCCAAGATCGTTTACCACATTCTGGCTGGGCCAGCCCGCCATGGAAACAGACAGGACATGGGGGGCCTTGCCGCTACCGATGATCTGGAGGTCCGGAATGGCCGTCAGCTTTTCCACGGCGTAGGCCTTGACCTCTGCCATGTGCCGGAGCTTGTCCTCCAGATGATCCCAGCGGAGCTCCACCGCTTTGGCGAAACCCGCGATCTGGGCAGTGGCCTCCGTACCGGAGCGCAGGCCCATTTCCTGACCGCCGCCGGGCAGCAGGGGCCGGGGATTCCGAACCCGGGGGCCGATATAAAGAGCGCCGATGCCCTTGGGGGCGCCGACCTTGTGACCGGAGATGGCAATGAAGTCCGCTCCCAGAGCTTTGGCAGAGAAGGGGACCTTCAAAAAGCCTTGGACCGCGTCGGTGTGGAGCAGGGTTTTTTCGTTGACAGCCTTCAAACCCTTGGCGATGTCTGCAATGGGATAGATGCTGCCCAGCTCGTTGTTCACCATCATCACGGACACCAGCGCCGTGTCCGGCCGCACCGCCGCCAGAACGGATTCGGCGGAAATGTCGCCGTTTTGATCCGGCAGGATGGTCGTGACCTCCCAGCCCTCCTGCTCCAGCTGCTGGCAGCAGTTGAGGACGGCGTGGTGCTCCACGGCGGTGGTGACGATGTGGCGGCCCACATGGCGGTTCTGCCAGCAGGCGGCCCGGATGGCCCAGTTGTCACCCTCAGTGCCGCAGGAGGTAAAGAAAAGCTGGTTTGCTTCGCAGCCTACGGCTTTGGCGATCACAGCCCGCCAATCCTCCACGCTGCGGCGCATTTCCTGTCCGAAGGGATATTGTGCGTTGGGGTTGGCGTACTGTTCTGTCAGCACGGTGTACATGGCGTCCGCCACAGCCTTGGGGACCGGCGTGGTGGCGGCGTGGTCCAGATAGATCATAAAAAATCCTCCTCTTGCCCTATTCCGAAAATAAACGTATAATGGGAGGGAAATCACGGGAATCCCCCCGGAAATCTCTTTCAATAGCGTAATTATTCATTATATAAGAACGATTCTGAAAACGCAAGGAGAACCTATGAAAGTTGCCATTTACACCCTTGGCTGCAAGGTGAATCAATATGAAACGCAGGCTATGGAGCAGACCCTCCGGGCAAAAGGACATCAGGTGGTGGAATTTTCCGACGAGGCCGACGCCTATGTGGTGAATACCTGCTCTGTCACCGCCGTCAGCGACCAGAAGTCCCGGCAGGTGATCCACCGGGTACAGAAGCAGCATCCGGCGGCGGTGGTGGCAGTGTGCGGCTGCTATCCCCAGACCCATCCGGAGGATGTGCGGAAGCTGGGGGCGGATCTCATCGCCGGTACCGGCGACCGGGAGGGGTTCGTTTCCCTGCTTGAGGAGGCTGCCGCCGGAAAGAAAAATCTGGAGGCCATTGACAAGTCCTTTGAGCGGCGGGTGTTTGAGGTGCTGCCTGCCGGCGGCATGGAGGGCCGCACCCGCGCCATGCTGAAAATCGAGGACGGCTGCGTGAACTTCTGCACCTACTGTATCATCCCCTACGCCCGGGGACCGGTGCGCTCCCTTTCGCTGGAACAGGCGGTGGAGCAGACGCGGCAGCTGGCGGAGGAGGGCTATCGGGAGATCGTGCTGACAGGCATCGAGATCTCCTCCTGGGGCCATGACTTCAAAAACGGCCAGAGCCTTATCGACCTGCTGGAGGCCCTGTCCGCCGCGGCGCCGGAGGTGCGCCTGCGGCTGGGCAGTCTGGAGCCCCGCACTGTGACGGAGGACTTCTGCCGCCGGGCAGCGGCTCTGCCGAACCTGTGCCCCCAGTTCCACCTGTCCATGCAGAGCGGGTGCGATGCCACCTTGAAGCGGATGAACCGGAAGTACGATACCGCCCGGTATCTGGAATCCGTGGAGCTGCTGAACCGCTGGTTTGACCGCCCCGCCGTTACCACGGACCTCATCACCGGCTTCCCGGAGGAAACGGAGGAGGAGTTCGCTCAGACCTTAGACTTCATCCGGAAGTGCTGCTTTGCCCAGATGCACATTTTCCCCTACTCCATCCGTCCCGGCACCCCGGCGGCCAAGATGGAACAGGTACCCAAGGCTGTCAAGGAGGAGCGGGCCCGCCGGGCGGCGGCGGTGGCGGAGGAAATGCACCGGAGCTATTTGGAGGGCTGCGTGGGCCGGACGTATCCGGTGCTGTTTGAGCAGCCGAAAAACGGGAAATTCTTCGGCCACGCCCCGAATTATATGGAAGTTTTGGTGGACGGTGCGGAATTGCATAATGCGCTGAAAAATGTGCGGATCATCGATGTGGACGGCGAGGCCCTGTTGGGAGAAATCGTGGAACAGGAGGCAGAAACATGAGGATCGGCAGTCACTTTTTCGCCTATCTCTCCCGGATGCGCTTCATCCAACGCTGGGCGCTGATGCGGAACACAGCCCCGGAAAACGTGCAGGAGCACAGCCATCACCAGCAAAATATAAGCTTAAATATCAGCTTATGTGCCTAATATCAACCACAAATAATATTTTAAAAAAATTGGAGGAAATATAATTATGGATGGAAATACCGAAGATTTACAAAAGTTT
>ENA-UEOR01001085-UEOR01001085.1-human-gut-metagenome-genome-assembly--contig:-NODE-1085-length-16679-cov-16.551801_pt1 | contig 16679 bp, 13 predicted proteins | sample MGYA00242887_ERZ507890 | MGnify/ENA primary metagenome ERZ507890 (study PRJEB26167, sample SAMN06115431) | human gut metagenome | host: Homo sapiens | place: China:Guizhou | collected 2014-10-21...
TGGTAGCTGTCGCCGAATCCGCCTGGACTCCTGCCAAGTCGAAGGAATGCAGCCTCTTTATGCAGAAGCTCCCTTACTTCCTGCGATTCCTCGGTGAAAAAGGCATCTACTACTTCAACCCCTTCAACCCCGAATCTACACCCGAACCCAGTGCACCGGACAAGGACGATGTGTTGAAGAATGGATAAGATATAAAGCACTGTCTTTTGCTGTCTGCTTCAGCAGACGGATGAATAAATATCCGGCTTTTCCAGTTCCTCTGTGGGGTTTACCCTCCTTTTTGGAAAAAGTGCAAAAAAGGGACAGGTCGGGGCTTGCCGGAAAATGTCTCTAAACAATTGATTACAATATATATAGTAAAGTCTTTTATCTACTGGTGGAAAGTTCATTTTCTGCCCTGTTTTTAGGGGTAGCTTTTGTCCTGCTTTTGCTTGTATATTATTGGGAATAAATAAGATAGGAGGCTTTTTCAAAATGACAAAAAAACGTACGTTTAAATTCGTCATAATTATATAACAAAGTTAGCAATAATCGGCGAGATATGGAAAAGTAGAGCAAAGTTATTGAGAAATAGGCTTTTGAGAAAATAGTTTCTGTAACCAGATGACGGGAAAAGTTAAGTCTGAACCAAGTTAAGACTTTGCTACGTTACCGATTCGTCATCCTGCATAATTGGTGGTATCGGAGCTTGGGAAGAATAGCGAAATACACTATTATATAGTGAGTTACTGACAACTTACGCAACAATTCCGGTAACGGATGATAATTGCGCCGTTCCTCTGCGATTTGCGTATTGACGAAGATGGTGGCATGAAGATACAAATGATGTCTTTCCCTTGCCGGGGCATCCCCCGGCAAGGGAAAGAAGTAATGAATCATCAAATCATCAGTCATCAGCGATTGTGCAACCCGCATTGCCTTCGCTTGTACCTGATGGTATTGGGCCTGCTGGCTTTGTGGGAGGGCCGTTCGGAGGTCGTGTTGGGGTGTTTGGGAGCCCTGTTGACACTCTCGGGGTACGGGGATACGGAGAGAGACATGACGGGAAGCGGAAACAAAAACAGCAACTCCCCGTCGTTGCCGGCTGGGGGTTGCTGATGTATGCTGCGGTCTCCTGTTTCTGTTAGCGTGAGGGAGGAGGATTAGAAACGTCTTTTCTTACGAGCGTCGCGTGCGGCGGCAGTCCGTTTCCACGGGCGGTCGCTGTCGCGTTCGTCTTTGCGGAAGGTGCGGTCCGAACGGTCTCCACCCCGGCGTCCACTGTCTTTGGAACCCCGTTTGCCTTTGTAGCCGTCATCGCTGCGCCGTCCGCCGTAACTGCGTTTGCCACCGCGTCCGCCTTCTTCTTTTTTGCCCTGTGCAGGTTCGACGGAGATGCGCCGTCCGTCCACTTCGAACCCGTTCATGCTGTCCATCACGCGCTGGGCTTCACCCTCTTCCACTTCGAAGAAAGAGAAGTTTTCGCGCAGGTCGATCTTGCCGATGCGCACCTTGCCCGGCACACATTTGTTGACCAGTTCGATCAGCTGGTTCGGATATAGGCCGTCGGCCTTGCCGAAGTTGAGGAAGAAACGCGAATAGCCCTCTTCGGCCGCATGTGCACGGCGTTCGCCCCGTTCGCTGCGAGAGGAACGTTCGTCTACCTGCTGGATCTCGTCGGCATCCTTGTAGTAATCGATCATACGGTTGAATTCGAGCGAAACGACACGTTTGATGATGTCTTCCTTGTCCAGCCATTCCAACTTGCGGTAGATTTGGGGCATCAGGGAGGCGATCTCCTCCTCGTTCACCTTCACCTTTTCGATCTGGTCGACGAGGTTGAAAAGCTGCTTTTCGCAGATAGCATGTCCGGTAGGCATTTCGCCTTTCTCGAATTTCTTGTTGATGATCCTTTCGATCTCGCGGATTTTGCCTTTCTCCTTCACGTGGCAGATGGAGATGGAGATACCCGTCTTTCCCGCACGGCCCGTACGGCCACGGCGGTGCGTGTAGGATTCCACTTCATCGGGCAGGCCGTAGTTGATCACGTGTGTCAGATCGTCCACATCCAGGCCGCGGGCAGCCACATCGGTAGCAACTAAGAGTTGGATGTTTTTGACGCGGAACTTCTGCATCACGTAGTCGCGCTGCGCCTGGCTCAGTTCGCCGTGCAGCGAGTCGGCGTTGTAGCCGTCCTGTATCAGTTTGTCGGCGATCTCCTGCGTCTCTTTGCGGGTACGGCAGAAGACGATGCCGTAGATGTTCGGGTAGAAGTCGGCGATGCGTTTCAGAGCCAGGTACTTGTCGCGTGCCTGTACCATATAATAGATATCGCGGATGTTCTTGTTTCCTTCGTTCTTGTTGCCGATCACGATCTCCTTCGGATTCTTCATGTACTTCTTCGTGATGTTGGCGATCTCTTTCGGCATGGTGGCCGAGAAGAGCAGCATGTTGCGGTTCTCCGGCACTTCGGCGAGGATGGCGTTGATGCTGTCGGTGAACCCCATGTTCAGCATCTCGTCCGCCTCGTCCATGATGACGTTCTTCACCAGGCTGAGGTCTACCGTCTTGCGGTTCATCAGGTCCAGGAGGCGTCCCGGAGTGGCTACGACCACGTGCACGCCACGCTTCAGCGTCTTGATCTGGCTCTCGATGCTGGAACCTCCGTACACCGGGAGGACCTTCAGGTTGTCGATATACTTGGAGTAGTCGTTCAGGTCGTCGGCGATCTGTAAACATAGCTCACGAGTGGGACAGAGTACGAGTGCTTGGGGGTGGTATGTAGTCACATCGATTTTTTGCAGGATCGGAAGGCCGAAAGCGGCTGTCTTTCCCGTACCTGTTTGTGCTAATGCAATTACGTCGTTGTCATCTCCCAGTAGGAAAGGAATCACTTCCTCCTGTACCGGCATGGGCGATTCGTAGCCCATTTCTTGAATTGCCTTCAGTATTGGTGCGGCAACTCCTAATTCTTCAAATGTTTTCAAAATGTGATATATGTATATATAATAAATTCAGAGTGGGGACAAAGGTACGCAAATAATTTGGATACCGGTTAGTTTAGTATGATATCTTTTAATGTATCGCGCTCTTTTTCCGTGAGATGCAATCCTTTCGACAGATATTTGTCGGTCGAACCATATTCTTTCTTTATTTTATGGAAGGCCAGATCCAGCCATGTCTCGTTTGCACCGAGCAGCACGGTGATGGTTTCCTGGGCGTCCGTATTGAGGTTGCGTGCCATATAGGCAAGGCTGCGCAGGTCTATGTGGTTGTTGGAAGCCATATAGTCTTTCATGATCGTTTCTTCCGGCACATCGAGGGCTGTCAGCAGCATGGCCGTCAGGAAGCCGGCACGGTCTTTTCCCATCGAGCAGTTCACGAGGATCGGGTAGTTGTCCTTGTCGAGAAAGACTTTCAGGGCTTTGCCGAATTGTTCGCTGTTGTCCGTCACATAGCTGATATAGGTGTCCTGCATATACACGAGCCCGTCGCCTTTGCGTATGCGTCCTTCTTCCAGGCGTCGGGTGATCTGTTCTTTGCCTTTTACCGGGATCGGGATGGAGATGATGTTCGCCCCTGCATATTTTTCCGGAGCGAGGGCTATTTCGTCTTCTCCCCGTAGGTCGATGACAGTTTTGATCTTCAGGTTATCCAGCCGGATCGTGTCGTTGCGGCTAAGTGCCTTGAGCTCGCCCGAGCGGAATATCTTGCCCCAGCCAGTCATACGGTTCCCGTGTTCGCTGAAGTAGCCACCTATGTCGCGCAGGTTCTGGACGCTGTCCATCTGTACCGAGCGGGCGCCGACAGTGCGGTAATATTTGTCGTTGAAAGACAGTAGGAAATATTTGCGGGTGATGTTGTCGTTCGTGATGTAGGTCACTCTCCCGTCATTGATGTCGGCATAGCTGCACGGTCGCGACATGTCGAAGGAGTTGGGGGTGTCGGATACATAAAGTTTCATCGTCCCGTCGGTATGGGGGGCTGTTTCCCATTTGATAATATAGTTGCCGATGTCGTCACGCAGGCATATGGCACGAATTTCAGGTGCTCTGCCGGAGCTGCATCCTGCCAATAAGGCCACACTGGTGAACAAGAAAAGAATCCGTTTCAATATCATACTTCTACTACTCATGCAAAGCAAAGATAGTGAAAAACACGTGTCTTTATACCCCTTTATCTTCCCGGTTAATGATATTTAAGACTGGGAGAGGTAGGAGGTTGCGAATTCTTTAGAAATGTAATTGTCGTAGCTGCGGCAAACCTCGGTTGCCAGATCGATCCCGCACCGGATGATATTCGCCCATGTCTCTTTCGGGAGGGTGGCGAGGTCACGGTGACGGACATTATTTTTTAACAGACCGTAGAGGATGCCAGCATTGAAGTTGTCGCCGGCTCCGATCGTACTGACCGGGCGGATGGAGGGCGAGTCGAAATGAAGGCGCAGGTCGCCGTGGTAGAGGTTCACGCCTCCGGCTCCGTGAGTGGTGATGAAACGGTCGCAGTAGAAACGGATATGGTCGGTGTAGACTTTTTCACTGTCGGCCTCCCCGAAGATATTGAGGAAGTCCTCGTCCGAGCCGCGTATGATATCGGCATATTCGAAGTTTTCGAGCAATGTCGGGGCGAGGTGTATCGCTTCATGGGCGTGCGCCTTGCGGAAATTCGGGTCGTAGTAGAGGATCGCCTTGCGCTGGCGTGCATAGTCGAGAAATTCCACCATCCGTTCCCTAAGCGCCGGGTTCAGTGAGTAATAGGAGCCGTAGATGAAGATGTCGTCTTCGTTGATCTCCGGCAGGGGCACGTCGAGGCGTTGCTTCGGATAATCCTTGTAGAAAGTGTAGTCGGCATTGCTGTCGTTGTCCAGGAACGCGAGCGAAATCGGGCTTTTGCCATCCGGGAAACGGTCGACGTAGCGGGTGGAAATGTTGTTTTCCTTCATGAAGTCGCGTATGATGTCGCCGACATGGTCGTTTCCCACTTCGCTGATGAAAGAGACAGGTACACCCAGGCGTCCTAACGAGATGAGGCCGTTGAAGGTCGATCCGCCGGGCACTGCCGTATGGGGTCGGTTGTTCCTGAAGATGATGTCGAGAATGGTTTCCCCGATGCCGATTACCTTCCTCATGCTCTTTATTTGTTTACGGTTTTACACTGTTCGCGGCTTTTCGAACCCAGGTAACCGCCGTGATGCCGTTTGGCATAGTCGGGATAGCCGAAGTTGATGCGTTTCATGGTGCCGACTACCAACAGGTCGCCTATCACCGTCATGACCGTGGTCGATGTGGTGGGGGTGAGGCCTAAAGGACACACTTCTTTCGGCGCACCGGTCGGCAGGCAGATCGTCGCTTCGGCTGCCAGCGGGCTGTCGGGGTTGCCGGTGATAACGATAAACTGCATCTCCGGTACGAGACCGCGTGTCAGCTCCACCAGTTCGAGCAGTTCGCGTGTCTTGCCGGAGTTGGAGATGAGCAGCATGACATCGTTCTTGCGGACGATGCCGAGGTCGCCGTGTTGTGCTTCGCTGGGATGCAGGAAGTAGGCAGGCGTGCCGGTCGAACAGAAGGTGGTCGCGATGTTCATGGCGATCTGTCCTGCTTTTCCCATACCGCTGGTGATCAGATTCCCTCCGAGTTCGTGTACATGTTTCACAATGAGTGTCACAGCCTCTTCATAGCCGTCGGTTATCGGAATATTGCGTACTGCTTCAGCTTCCTGTTGCAGAATGGATGAGATTGCTTCGTTTATCATAGCCTTTAAAATGATTCTATATGGTGTTATGAACTTAACAAAGTGCAAAAGTATCTATTTTAATGATACCTGCACATGGAATGACCTATATTTTTGTACTTTTGTGCCTCCTAATGAATGGATCATGGAAAAAGATTACTTCTCACATATTTTACCGAACGGTTTGCGTATCGTACATCTTCCTTCTGCATCCCCGGTGTCGTATTGCGGGTTTGCCGTGAATGCCGGGACACGGGATGAGGAAATGGATGAATTTGGCTTGGCTCACTTTGTCGAACACATGATATTCAAGGGGACGGAAAAGCGTAAGTCCTGGCATATCCTGAATCGGATGGAGAATGTGGGAGGGGAGCTGAACGCCTATACCACAAAGGAGGAGACTTTCGTCTATTCTATTTTTATGGAAGAGCATTTCCGGAGGGCTTTCGAACTGCTGTCCGACCTGGTGTTCCATTCGCAGTTCCCGGAGCAGGAGATCGAGAAGGAGGTGGATGTGATCCTGGACGAAATCAATTCATACGAGGACAGCCCTTCGGAACTGATCTTCGATGAATTCGAGAATTTGCTGTTCGACGGACATGCGTTGGGACATAACATCTTGGGAGACGAGCAGTCGCTGCTCGGTTTCGGCAGCGAGTCCGGCAAGTCGTTTATGAGGCGGTTCTATGCCCCCGAAAATATGGTGTTCTTCTCGATGGGCCGGATTCCGTTCAAGAAGATCGTGCAGATGGCGGAAAGCACCCTGTCGGATATCGCTTTCCCGATGGCGGCACGTAACCGGACGGCACCCGGCGAGCTCCTTCCCGTCAGCCGCCAGATACACAAGGATACCCATCAGGCGCATGTGCTGATCGGGGGACGGGCATACAGCATGCACGATGAGAAACGCCTGCCGTTGTTCTTGCTGAATAACCTCTTGGGAGGGCCGGGCATGAACAACCGTTTGAATGTCTCTCTCCGGGAAAAGAACGGGCTTGTCTATAACGTCGAATCGAACGTGACTTCTTATACCGATACGGGGCTGGCAAGCATCTACTTCGGGACTGATCCGAAGAACAAGGAGAAGGCGATCAGGCTTGTTTACAAGGAACTGGCGAAGCTGCGTGAGGTGAAGCTGACCGCGACCCAGTTGGCGGCGGCCAAGAAGCAGGTGATCGGACAATTGGGCGTCTCCGGCGATAATCGGGAAGGCCTGTTTTTGGGGCTGGGTAAGAGCTTTCTCCATTATAACCGCTACGACACCCTGCCGGAAGTCTTCGCCAAGGTGGAGAAGCTGACCGCCGGAGAGATACGAGAGGTCGCCAACGAGATCTTTGCACCTGAACGGTTGTTCAGTCTGATCTACCAATAAGAAGCGTTTACCAGCATTCCGCCTTGTCCTTCAGTTCCGGCAGCTTGTTCTTGTCGAACACAGGGCTCTTGATCCCGCTACGTTTTTGAGCAATGTAATCGTGCAGCAGCAGGAAGGCCTGTTTGCTCAGTAACGAGATGGCGAACAGGTTGCAGATCGTCATGAAAGCCATCGTGATATCCGCCAGGCTCCAGGCGAGTTCCAGGCTTGCTAACGCCCCGAACATCACCATACCGCCGACCGCCAGACGGTAGATATAGAGCACGCTTTTTTTCGGTGTGATGAAACGAATGTTCGCTTCCCCGTAATAGTAGTTCCCGATAATGCTGCTGAAAGCGAACAGGAAGATCGCTACGGCAACGAATATCCCTCCGGCTTTTCCCACTTCGAGCGTCAGGGCATGCTGTGTCAGTTGTACCCCGTTTACCGAACCGTCCAACGGCGCCCCGCTGAACAGGATGATAAAAGCCGTGCAGGTACAGATCAGCAGGGTGTCGGTGAAAACACCCAGAGTCTGGATCAATCCCTGTTTGACCGGATGTGTGACGGATGCCGTGGCCGCTACGTTCGGAGCCGATCCCATACCTGCCTCGTTGCTGAACAGGCCGCGCTTGATCCCTTGCATCAGAGCGGCGCCGATCGTACCGCCTGCCGCCTGTTCCCATCCGAAAGCGCTGCTTACGATCAGTTTGATGACGGCCGGCAGTTCCGTTATATTGAACAGTACGATCCCCGAAGCGAGCGCCACGTATCCCAATGCCATTACGGGGACGATCACGCTGCTGACTTTGGCTATTCGCTGGATTCCTCCGAAGATAATGGCAAGTGTCAGTACGGTCAGTACCGCACCCACGATCCTCGGATCGAAACCGAACGAGCCTTGCATGGCGGCGCAAATCGTGTTGCTTTGTACCGAGTTGAACGCGAAACCGAAGGTGACGGAGATCAAGATGGCGAACAGTATGCCCATCCAGTTCAGTCCCAATCCGTATCGCATATAGTAGGCAGGCCCCCCGATGAAGGATTCTTTTCCTTTCCGTTTGTAAAGCTGTGCGAGTGTAGATTCGACGAAAGCGCTGGCCGAACCTAACAGGGCGATGATCCACATCCAGAACACTGCTCCCGGACCTCCTACGGCTATGGCTGTGGCTACTCCCGCCAGGTTGCCTGTCCCGACACGGCTGGCAAGCGATACGGCGAATGCCTGGAAGGATGAGATGTGCTTTTCACCTTCATGGGCTTTGTTGGCGGAGTCACCGAGCACACGTATCATCTCCCGGAACATACGGAACTGGACGAAACGGGTTTTGAAAGTGAACCGGAAGGCGCATCCTAACAGCATGATAATTAAAACATACGACCATAGGAGGTCGTTAATCCCGCTGATCCAGTTGTTCAGTATTTCCATTTGGCAGTTTATCGTCTTGATAATTACGTGAATATTGAGATGCAAACCTAAAGAAAATATTCTGTATGGACAAGAATATTAAATTTTGCACACACAAATAAATATTTTCGTATCTTTGAAAGATTATTAACTAAGGTGTGAAATTATGAAGGCAATAGAACCGAGTCTGGTCAAAGACAATTTTATAGAGATCATCGGAAAAGAGTGGATGCTGGTAAGCGCCGGCGACAAGGACAAGTTCAACATGATGACGGCGAGTTGGGGGGGCGTAGGCTTCCTGTGGAACAAGCCGGTAGTGTTCGTCTTTATCCGTCCGGAACGTTATACCCGCGAGTTTGTCGATGCGAAGGGAGCTTTCACGCTGTCCTTTTTAGGAGAAGAGCATAAAACTGCCCATAAGATTTGCGGGGCGAAATCGGGACGGGATATCGACAAGGTGGCAGCGACAGGTTTGACGCCTTATTTTACCGATCTGGGTAATCCTTGTTTCGAGGAATCGCGCCTGACGCTCGAATGCAAAACCCTTTACGTGACTAAGATGGATAAGGATCATTTTGTTGATCCTGCCTTATACGAGAAATGGTACAGCGCAATGGCAGGGAATCCGCATAACGTCTATGTGGCGGAAATCTTAAATGCTTGGGAGAGATGATCTCCCGTTCGTATGGATATCCGGATTGATTAGTTTGATTTGCTTCAGATAAACCATGGTTCTCTATTTTCAATTAAATTGTCTTTCTCTTGTCATATCTTTGCAATATGTATGCTTTTCCTTTGCCCGCGGAAAATAAAAAGAGTATACTTATAGACACAATAAATAACACTGCTTCGTTTTTTATAATAACTGATTTACGTGTTTAGGCTTTATGTCTCAGGGATGAGGGGTAAAGCTTGTTTTTGTGTGTTGCATTTGGCACTTGTCATGCTTCGATGAGCGACAGGAGGACACCTGTGTCAAAAAGTTGGACGTTTGGGCGTCCAAAAATTGGACGGTTGGCGGGAGGTGTTTTTGAAATGCTTTTGATAGTCTGAATGTTACATTTCTGGCACGTCGTTTGCTTTCTTTCTGTCATGATGAATGCACAGATAACGATCAAACGAGGTTTGTCTCTTTTTCTTTTCGTCTTCCTGGCTTCGCCGGGAAACCTGCGGGCGCAGTCCGGCTGGACGGTGGACGACTGCATGCGCTATGCCGTCGAACAGAACTACCGCGTGCGGAACAGTCGCCTGGATACACGGATTGCCGGGGAAGACCTTGCTGCCGCCTATGGTGATTTCCTGCCCTCAGTAAGTGCTACCGGCGCATTGGGCAAACGTTTGGGGCGTTCGGTGGACCCGAAAACGAACCTCTATACTTCCTCTTCCTTTTTAGAGAGCACGATGGGGCTGAATGTCTCGCTTCCGGTGTTCGACGGCTTTACGCGCGTCAACCGGTTGCAGTTCCGCAAACTGAACAAGCAGATCGGCGGCCTCACGGAGCAGATCGAGGAGAACCGGATTGCCTTCGAGGTGATGGATGCTTTCTATCGCCTCTGCTTCGATAAGAAGATGTACGAGCTTGCTGTCGAGCAGCGGAAGTTGAGCGAACGCTATCACGATCAGATGCTCGAATATGTGGATCTTGGCATGCGTTCCTCTTCTGATTTGCAGGAGGTGAAGGCGCGCCTGCAATCTGATATTTACCAGGAGACGGTGAAGGCGAACGGTTGCCGCCTCTCGCTGCTTGCCTTGAAGGAACTGCTGAATATGCGGGATACCGATACGCTGGCGATCTCTCCCGGCGGGGAGGGCGAATTTCCCGTGCTTCCTGTACTGGAATCCAACGAGATCTATGCCGCCTCCGAAACATCCCTGCCGGAATTCCGGGCTATGGAACTGAGGGAGAAAGCTTCCCGCAAGTCACTGGCAATAGCGTCCGGGGCTTTTTCTCCTTCCATCAGGGCGGAATTCAGCCTCTATTCCGGTTGCTACGACACGGAACGGGATGACCTGGGCGAGATCATCCCGATCAAAGACCAGTTGAAGAATAACATGAACAAATATATCGGCGTGAGCGTCTCGCTGCCTCTGTTCTGCGGACTTTCCCGCCTGACAGATGTCCGGAAGGAACGTTTCCGCCTGCAAAGGATACGGAACGAGAACGAGCAGCAACGCCTCAGCCTCTACAAGGAGATAGACGACGCCTGCCTTTCACTCCGGGCTGCCGCCGAGGAACACCGTCAGGCGGTCGAACAACTCCGCACTTCCACCGTCACGCTGAAAGAGAGCGAGGAGAAATGGGAGGAGGGGATGATCTCCGTGTTCGAACTGATGGAGAAGCGGAACCTCTATATACTGGCCAAGGCAGAACTGTCGCGCACCCGTTTGCAGTATGAGTTGAAAAGCCGCACGGTAGACTTCTACCGCACAGGCTCATTTTTAGGAACCGAATAAATACAACAAGAATGGCAATCAATAGCATGGACACCCGTATTGAGCGGAAGTCCCGGTTTAAGAAGAAACACATCTATTCCTTGATAGGAATTGCCGTCGGGCTGCTTTGCCTGCTTTGGCTTCTTTTTCGTGATACTTCCTCTTCCCTGAAAGTGGAGAAAGAACGCATTACGATCGCTACCGTGCAGAAAGGAGAGTTCAACGACTACATCCGGGTTATCGGGCAGGTACTGCCGGATCGTATCATCTATCTTGACGCCATCGAGGGTGGGCGCGTCGAAGAACGCCTGATCGAGGAAGGGGCGCAGGTGCGGGCGGGCGACGTGATCCTCCGCCTCAGTAACCCGCTCCTGAACATCGGCATCCTGCAAAGCGAAGCCGACTTGGCCTATCAGGAAAACGAACTTCGCAACACCCGTCTCAGCATGGAGCAGGAACATCTCCGGCTGAAACAGGACCGTATCGGCCTGAGTAAGGAATTGGTGCAGAAGGAACGCCGTTTCAGGCAATACGAACGCCTGTATAAGAAGAACCTGCTGGCCCGCGAAGATTACTTGCAGGCTGAGGAAGATTATGAGGCTGCTCTCGGACAGTTGGCCGTTGTGGACGAACGGATCGAGCAGGACGACCTGTTCCGCAGCAGCCAGCTACAGAGCCTGGACGAGAACATCCGGAATATGAAGAAGAGCCTTGCCTTGGTTCGCGGGCGACTGGAAAACCTGAAAGTGAAGGCTCCCGTCGACGGGCAGTTAGGAAACCTGGAGGCCCAGATCGGCCAGTCCATCGCCCAGGGCGAACGTATCGGCCAGGTGATCACGCCCGAACTGAAGGTGGAAGCCAAGATCGACGAGCACTATGTGGAACGTGTCATGCCCGGTCTCCCTGCGAGCTTCGAACGTGAAGGAAAGAAGTACGATATGGAGGTGACGAAAGTCTATCCCGAAGTGCGGGAAGGACAGTTTCGCACCGACCTGCATTTTGTCTCCGGCCGGCCGGAGAATATCCGTGCCGGGCAAACCTACCACCTGAACCTGCAACTGGGCGATCCCGTGCAGGCGGTGATCGTCCCACGTGGTAGTTTCTACCAAGCAAGCGGCGGCGAGTACATGTATGTGGTGGATGAAGAAGGAAAGACAGCTCGCCGCCGCCCTGTCCGTATCGGCCGTCAGAACCCGCAGTATTACGAGGTTGTGGAAGGGTTGCAACCGGGAGAGAAGGTGATTATTTCCGGATATGACTTGTTTGGTGAGAATGAACGATTAATTTTACGCTGATGGAATATTGGTCTCAAGTAATCAAAAGCCAACGGGCGCGGAAGTCTCTTTCCGCCCTGAATGTGTTCGGTCTTTCCGTTTGTGTTGGCGCGGCGCTGCTGATTATGCTCTATGTACGGTTCGAATTGAGTTTCGATTCGTTCCACGACGGGGATCGCATCTACCGTGTGGAGAGCCGTCTTTATGAAGGGGCAACCTTGACGGATAATTGGGCGACGACTTCTTTCGGGCATGCTCCCGCCATGTATCGCGAGATTCCGGGCATAGAGCAGTATGTACGTGTGACGGCACAAGATCGCGGACAAGAGGTGACGTTCGGTGACCGGCAGTTTATCGAAGAACAGTACTGTTATACCGAACCGGCTTTTTTCGATCTCTTCAATTTCCCGATCCTCAAGGGGGAGAAGGGTGGACAGTTGGTCCGTCCGAATACGATGGTGATTACCGAAAGTGCTGCACGTCGTTATTTTGCCGGTGGTGATCCTATCGGCAAAGTGCTGACTTTCCGTACATCTTCGTCCGAACAGCATTTCGAGGTGACGGGCGTGATTGCCGATATGCCTTATAATTCGCATCTGCATTATGACTTCCTGTTGTCTTATTCGACTATTCCGGAGGCAAGGCGCGATATTTGGTATATCCACGGTGTCTATACGTATGTCCGGCTTGAACCGGGAAAGAAACCGGGCGATATTGAAGCGGCTTTCCATTCCATCTCTGAAAAATATAAGACGGCGGCATTGAAACATAAGGACTGGAGGGTCGAACTGGTTCGTTTGCGGGATATTCATCTGACTCCCCGTAAGTCTTATGAGAAAGAAGCGAAAGGTAGTCGTATGGCTGTACGTATCCTTTCGGTGATGGTAGTCGCCCTTTTACTGATCGGCTGGGTGAACGCGCTGAACCTGACGGTTGCCCGTTATCTGGAACGTGGCAGGGAGTTTGGTATTCGCAAGGCGTTCGGGGCTTCCCGCCGGCAGGTGATCCTGCAAGGATTACTGGAAGCAGGGTTGTTGAACTTGTCGGCTTTGATCTTGGCTCTCGGATGGGTCGAGGTACTGTTGCCTTTTGTCTGCCGTTGGGTAGGATTGGATTTTGCTGCCGGCGCGTTCCGTTTGCCGGAATTCTGGAGTATGGCGGCAGCGTGTTTTATAGGGGGAACTTTGTTTACCGGACTGTATCCTTCATTCCTGCTGACACGCATCCGTCCAGCGGATATCATGCGAGGAAAATTACTGCATGGCCGTAAGGGAAACCGGATGCGGAAGATGTTGATTGTGGCTCAGTTTCTTGCTTCTTTCGTTCTGGTTTCTGGTACGTTGGTGGTGATCGGACAGGTTCGTTATATGCAGCAGGAGACTTCTTCCGCTTCTTCGAACCGGGTACTGGTGGTGAAATATCCGGCTTTTACCGATGATATGTCCGTCAAAATGGAGAGTTTCAAGAAACGGTTGGGACAGATACCTTATGTTGTCCGTGTCTCTATTTCCGGTGCTGTGCCGGGCGTTGAGGTGGCGAACTACTTTACCAATCGTCCTTACGGCAGCGATCCATCCGAAGTGAAGCTGATACAGATGTTTGCTGTCGATTATGATTATCTGGCGCTTTATTCGCCGGAAATGCTTTGTGGACGTGGTTTCTCGGAAGCATACGGCAATGAACGAAATAAGGTCGTCCTGAACGAAGAGGCGGTGCGTCTGCTTGGTTATCCTTCTCCGGAAGAGGCGTTAGGAAAGCAGTTGGAGATGGAAGTGCTGGAAGATCCACTCGAAGTTGTCGGGGTTGTGAAAAATTATCATCAGCAGTCGCTTGCGGAACCGTATAAGCCGATCCTCTTTTTCCTGAAAGAGCGGATCCCGTTTATTGCGACTCCTTATATATCCGTCAAGATGGATGGCCCAGTCAATTCTGACCGCTTGGCTGAAGTGGAACAAATGTACCGGACTTATTTTCCGTCTGCCCTTTTTTCTTATTTCTATCTCGATGATTATCAGGATAGCTTGTATAAGTCGGATCGCAATTTCGGTTGGATTTTTGCCAGTGCGTCATTATTGGCAGTCTTTGTGGCCTGTTTGGGATTATGGGTCGTGACGCTTTTTTCTACTCTGGCACGAGTGAAAGAGGTTGGGATACGGAAGGTTTTGGGAGCCGGTAAAATAAGTCTTTTTGTTGTTTTGACACGTGAACTGCTACTTCTTACGGTGCTGGCCACTGTATTGGGACTTCCTGTTTCTGTGGTTTTGATGAACGGATGGCTGGAGAGTTATGCTTTTCATATCGTGTTGCCTTGGTGGGTGTACGGAGTCGTATTTGTGTTGTTGATGTGTATTGCTTTCTTGACGGTAGTCAGACAGGTGTGGCGTGTGGTTCGGTTGAAGCCGATGCGTATTCTCAGGAACGAATGATTTAAATAAATATAATATGATTAAAACAGAGAATCTGTCTATGGTCTTCACCACCGAGGAGGTGCAGACGAAAGCATTGAACGAGGTGAACATCGAGGTCAAACAGGGTGAGTTTGTGGCCATTATGGGACCTTCTGGCTGTGGCAAGTCGACCTTATTGAATATCTTGGGAACGCTTGATTCGCCGCCTTGGAACCGGCACATAAGATCACCCGGTCTGCCTGAAAACTTTTTCCCTCCGCACAGATCTTAAATCCATTTTTTTCTCTGCGGATCTCCAGGCAGCGGACACCGGTATGCACCTCCACACCGGTTCTCTCCAGTTCTTCCTGCAAAGTCTCTGCCACAGAAGAAGCCTGATCTGAATTGGGATAAATATAACCGTTTCTGTCCTTTGGATAAATTCCCATCTCCTGAAAAAGCTCCAGAATCTTTTCTGCCGGGAACTTCTGCATGACCTTCCACGGAAATTCCGGATCATCTGAACGGTAACCCTGCGGTGTCTGCACCCGGTTCGTATAGTTGCATCTTCCGTTCCCGGTCACCAGTATCTTTTTTCCGGTCATCTCTTTCTGTTCCAGCAGCAGCACATCAGCTCCCTGCTCTGCCGCGGTAACCGCAGCAGTCATTCCCGAAACTCCGCCACCGATCACTGCGATCCGATTTTTCTTTTTCATTCTGCTCCCTCTCACGCCTGTTCAATCTGTTCCCGGCTGACTACCCCTGCATCCAGCAGACTCTGCAATGATTTCAGGATGCTATTTTCGTTGATCCTGAAAAGCCACGGTTGGGTGTTATGCCCTGACGGTGCTTTAATGGCATACTCTACCATAAACAGGAAATCGGGATTTTGAGCATGTATATTTATATTTCCTAAAACCATGATTACTAAACTTATTATATTTTTTATATATCATATCCATTTATCAACAATCAAATTAATTCCTTTTTCTAACTGTTCCCAACTATCATCGGTCTTAAAATCGTAACCATTATAAACTTTTCCGACATCCCCGAACATTGCTAAATAGGTAATAGAACTACTAATCATTGTTGCCAAAAACTGAATTTGAGAAAAAGGAACACCGGAAATACGACTAATAAATTCAATCAATTTAATCCCGTTTTCCTCTCGCTTCCGCCTTATTTGTTCTACTATCGGATTATTGACAGACAATTCCCAACGGTATAGGCGTATCAGCATTTTATCCTCCCTTAACTGCCGAATTTGTTCCCGGAACATATCTTTAACAAATGCATTTAGTTCATTCTTCCCGGGAATCTCTGTCGGAATATTTACCCAATAATCTCGCTGCATGATATATTGGGCTATCAAATCTTCCAATGATCCGAAATAGCGGTATATCAACATCTTTGATACTCCGGCCCTTTGTGCTACGGCATTTACCCCTAAAGACTCAAGTCCGCTTTCCTCTATGATTTCACCGACTGCCGTAAGCAAACGCTTTTCTGTAGTTTCCCTGTCTTTTTCTATTTTCATTTTCTTACTGTTTTTATATATGTTACCGTTCAGTCACAAATATATGTTACTCCATAGTAACACACAAGTGGTTTTCAATTTTTTTATCGAAGAAATATTAATTGGACTAAAACACGGCAGCGGTTAGGCTTAATTTCTGAAACTTTTGCAACCATTGCAACTATTAACCGGAAAAGTAGCTCGCATCAACTTTTCTACTTCAGAATCGTTACATGATAAGAAAATTCAATTTCAAATTGAAAGTAAATCAAATTGAATTCATAAACATTATTATTCAATCTGTTAAACTTTATTGCAAAGTTAACTGGGAACAAGAATTGTTTTATTTTTACAGTCAAAAATAGATCTGATATGCACCATTCAAACCATAGAATCGGTTTTAAATCCAAATTCGGGGCTATAGCAGCTTTAGCAGGTTCGGCAGTCGGTTTAGGAAATATCTGGAAATTTCCCTATGTGGCAGGTACAAACGGCGGAGGAGCTTTTTTACTCGTCTATATATTCTTTACCATAGTTCTTTTCTCCTTTTCATTATAACATGGTTTTTGTGCAAAGAGCTGTGCCCTATCAGCATCTC
>ENA-UEOR01001090-UEOR01001090.1-human-gut-metagenome-genome-assembly--contig:-NODE-1090-length-16621-cov-6.101306_pt1 | contig 16621 bp, 18 predicted proteins | sample MGYA00242887_ERZ507890 | MGnify/ENA primary metagenome ERZ507890 (study PRJEB26167, sample SAMN06115431) | human gut metagenome | host: Homo sapiens | place: China:Guizhou | collected 2014-10-21...
ATATCATAACCTACCATATCTTTTCCTCCATAAATTGTCAGACCTGAGGAACGGCCTTGTGTACCATAAGACCAAAAACATCCTTGCCACCATGGTGGGCGAGGTGTTCGGCACCAGCATTCTGGGCGGCCTGTGCGCTTACCCGGTGGCCATCTTCCTCATGGGCAAGAGCGCCGGCGACATCGCGTTCTATGCCTACATCGTGCCGTTCCTCATCTCCACTGCAGTGGGTTCCATCATTGCGGGCGTGCTGGTGTACAGCCTGCAGCGCTCCGGCGCTCTGCACAGCATGCAGAAGAGCCTTTCCTGACGGAGGGGCACCCGAATGTTCAAAACAGAATTCGAGAACCTGCGCCGCACCTGCCCGCTCATCCATAACATTACCAACTACGTCACCGTGAACGACTGCGCCAACATGGTGCTGGCCTGCGGTGCTTCGCCCATCATGGCCGACGATGCCGCCGAGGTGGAGGACATCACCACCATCTGCGGCGGTCTGAACATCAACATCGGCACCCTGAACAGCCGCACCATCACCAGCATGCTGCTGGCGGGCAAAAAGGCAAACCAGCTGGGCCATCCTGTGGTGCTGGACCCGGTGGGTGCGGGTGCATCCCGCCTGCGCACCGACACGGCTTTCCGCCTGCTCCGGGACGTAAAGTTCACCGTGATTCGCGGTAACATCTCCGAGATCAAAACGCTGGCCTCCGGCGCGGGAACCACCAAGGGCGTGGATGCCGATGTGGCCGATAAAGTTACTGAGGAAAATCTGGATTCTGCCGTGGCCTTTGCCAAGGCCTTTGCAGCCCAGACGGGTGCCGTTATTGCCATTACCGGTGCCATCGACATCGTGGCCGATGCCCACACCGCCTACTGCATCCGCAACGGCAATGCCATGATGAGCAGCATCACCGGCACGGGCTGCCAGCTTTCGGCCCTGACGGCGGCGTTCGTCACCGCCAACCCCGGCCATCCGCTGGAAGCCGCTGCAGCTGCAGTGTGCGCCATGGGCCTTGCGGGCGAGACCGCCCACAAGCGCCTGACCCCGCTGGACGGCAACTCCACCTACCGCAATTATATCATCGATGCCATTTACAATATGACCCCGGATCAGCTGGAAGAAGGAGCAAACTATGAAGTGCGATAAGCAGAACATGCTTCTGTATGCCGTCACCGACCGCGCATGGGTGGGAAAACAGTCCCTCTATGAGCAGGTGGAAAGCGCCCTGAAGGGCGGTGTCACCTGTGTGCAGCTGCGTGAAAAAGAGCTGGACGACGAAGCTTTTCTGAAAGAGGCTGTGGAGATCCATGCTCTGTGCCAGCGCTACGGCGTGCCGTTCTTTGTGAACGACAATGTGGACATTGCCATCCGCTGCCACGCCGAGGGTGTGCACGTGGGGCAGGAGGATATGGCCGCAGCGCAGGTGCGCGCCCGTGTGGGCGAGGGAATGATGATCGGCGTTTCCGTCCACAGTGTGGAGGAAGCACGGGAAGCCGTCGAGCACGGCGCAGACTGCCTTGGCGTGGGCGCGGCCTTTGCCACCCACACCAAGACCGATGTGGACGTTCTGCCCCACGAGACCCTGAAGGCCATCTGTGATGCCGTGGACATCCCGGTGGTGGCCATTGGCGGCATCCACAAGGAGAACATCCTGCAGCTCAAGGGCACCGGTGTGGATGGCGTGGCCCTTGTGAGCGCCATCTTTGCAGCAGACGACATCGAGACCGAGTGCAAAGAGTTGAAAGCCCTGTCGGAGCAGATCATCTGACCGATCCCGCGGCAAACCGGGGACACCACCTTGGGCCGCGTTATAAAATTCATGGAGAAAACCAACATGAAAAGCGTATTTTGCGCAGGTGCCGGCATCCAGAACGTTCTGTTTTTTCTGAATGACGGCTGCCTTTCCCTACCCTTGTATGACCAGCACCCTGCTGTTCAGAGATAAACTGTCATTTGGAGGAACAGAGCGTATGCAGACTTATACCACTCAGATGGATGCTGCCCGCAAGGGCATCATCACGCCGCAGATGGAGATCGTGGCAAAGAAGGAATACCGCACCACCGAGGAGATCCGCCAGTGGGTGGCCGAGGGCAAGGTAGCCATTCCGGCCAACAAGCACCACGAGTGTTTGAACCCCGAGGGTGTCGGCTCCATGCTGCGCACCAAGATCAACGTGAACCTTGGTGTCTCCCGCGACTGCAAGGACTACAACGTGGAGATGCAGAAGGTGATGAGCGCCGTCAACATGGGTGCGGAAGCCATTATGGATCTGTCCAGCCACGGCAACACCCAGCCCTTCCGCCAGAAGCTGACCCACGAGTGCCCGGTGATGATCGGCACCGTGCCGGTGTACGATTCGGTCATCCACTACCAGCGCGATCTGGCTGAGCTGACCGCACAGGACTTCATCGATGTGGTGCGCCTGCATGCAGAGGATGGTGTGGACTTTGTCACCCTGCACTGCGGCATCACCCGCAAGACCATCGAGCAGATCCGCAAGCACAAGCGCAAGATGAACATTGTCAGCCGCGGTGGCTCTCTGGTGTTTGCATGGATGAGCATGACCGGCAACGAGAACCCCTTCTACGAGCACTTTGACGAGATCTGCGAGATCTGCGCCGAGCACGATGTGACCATCTCGCTGGGCGATGCCTGCCGTCCCGGCTGTCTGGCTGACGCCACCGACGTGTGCCAGATCGAGGAGCTGGTGCGTCTGGGCGAGTTGACCAAGCGCGCATGGGCACACAACGTGCAGGTGATGGTGGAAGGCCCCGGCCATGTGCCCCTGAATCAGGTGGCTGCCAACATGGAGGTGCAGAAGAGCATCTGCATGGGCGCACCCTTCTATGTGCTGGGACCCCTCGTCACCGATATCGCCCCCGGTTACGACCACATCACCGCTGCCATCGGCGGCGCTGTGGCTGCAGCCAGCGGTGCAGCTTTCCTGTGCTATGTGACCCCCGCCGAGCATCTGGCTCTGCCCAATGTGGACGATGTGAAGCAGGGCATCGTGGCCTCCAAGATCGCTGCCCACGCCGCCGATATCGCCAAGGGCATCCCCCACGCCCGGGACATCGACGACAAGATGGGCGATGCCCGCCGTGTGCTGGACTGGGATGCACAGTTCGCCTGCGCACTGGACCCGGAGACCGCAAAGGCTATCCGCGATGCCCGCCTGCCGGAGGACGACCACAGCGACACCTGCAGCATGTGCGGCAAGTTCTGTGCCGTGCGCAGCATGAACAAGGCGCTGGCCGGTGAGTACATCGACATTCTGTAAAAATCTTCTGTTTTGCGCGCAGCAGCGTGCATCTTCCTCCGCCGCCCGGTATGACCGCCGGGCGGCTTTTGTGTTGTAATTCCAAAAAGATTGTGTTAAAATAACAATAAGGCGCTGATTGCAAAATTGGTGGTCATGCTTTCTATCCCGTATCGCTGGTTTTTCTATTTCTACATAGAACAAGCAGAGGTCCGGGAGGAAACTTTTTTTGAAAGTACCCTGCCCGGAGCCTTGAAGGCGAAGGGAGGGATATCGAATGAATCTGCTGGAGACTCTCGCATTGCTCACGTTCATTCTCGCGTTGTTGAGCTTGGTCGTGGATGTGATCCGTCTGACCGTTGAGGTCATGGCAAAGTTTTCCCAGATGAAAAGCGATGATAACAAAAAAGATTGACCGCCTCACAGTTCCCCAACTCGAGCGGTCAATCTTTTTGACTAACGGGATGGAAAGCTGACCTTTGCAGTCAGCGCCCCTTCTGTTTGTAGTATAATCGAAGCTATGTGATTTGTCAAGTTATCCTGTTCCATCGATTATTTCTATCAATATTTTAGATTTTACAATTCTTCTGTACTGTACTATAATGAAGTTATCGTCTTCATTCCATTGATCTACAGGAGGAATCTGCCTTGCTGGTAAATCTTATCGAATCCGTCTATCGCCTGCTGTGGGGCGATCTATTCACCATCCCGCTGGGCGGCGGCATCGGCATTTCCTTCATGGTGGTGCTGCTGTTCACGGCGGGCATCTGGTTCACCTGCCGCACCCGTCTTTTGCCGGTGCGGCTGTTCCGGGATATGATCGCCGCCGTGTGCGAGAAAAAGCAAGGCAGGAACGGCCTTTCCTCCTTCCAGACGCTGGTCATTTCCACCGCCACCCGCGTGGGCATGGGCAATCTGGTGGGCGTGGTGGCCGCTGTTTCTGCAGGCGGTGCCGGTGCGGTGTTCTGGATGTGGATCACTGCCATTCTGGGTGCGTCCACCTCCTTTATCGAATCCACCCTTGCCCAGAAATACCGCCAGCCCGACCCGCTGTACGGCGGCTGGCGCGGCGGACCGGCCTACTATCTGCATGTGCTGGCGGAGCGCAGGCGCGGCAAAAAGCTCAAACGCTCTGTGGTAGCGGCGCTGTTTGCGGTGTCTGGCCTCATCTGCTGGTGCGGCATCAGTCAAGTGATCTCCAACTCGGTCAGTTCCGCGTTTGAAAATGCGTTCCATATTCCGCCGCTTACTACCACACTGGTGCTCACGGCCATTGCGGCGGTGATCGTGCTGCGCAAGAATGCCACCGTGAAAAGTCTGGATGTGATGGTGCCCATCATGGCGGTGTGCTATTTTGTCATCACCGTGGGCATCGTGCTGTTCAACCTGCCCAAGCTCCCGGCGGTGTTCGGGCGCATCTTTGCGGAAGCGTTCGGTCTGCGGCAGGCCGTGGCTGGCGGCTTTGGTGCTGTGCTGATGAACGGTGTCAAGCGCGGCCTGTTCTCCAACGAAGCGGGCAGCGGTTCGGCACCCTGTGCAGCTGCCGCCGCAGAGTGCGACGACCCGGTCAAGATGGGCTTTGTGCAGGCACTGGGCGTGCTGATCGATACGGTGGTGATCTGCAGCTGCACGGCTTTTTTGATGCTGCTGGTGCCGCAGGAGATCACGGAAGGACTTGCGGGCATGGACCTTTTGCAGACTGCCCTGCAGTACCATCTGGGCGGCTTTGGTGTCGTGTTCATTGCGGCCACGCTGGCGCTGTTCAGCTTTTCCACCTTTCTGGGCGTTTTGTACTATGCCCGCGGCAATGTGGCCTATCTGTGCGGCGACAACTGGTGGAGCCAGACCGTGTATAAGCTGATCGCGCTGGCCATGCTGGTGATCGGCGGTATGCAGGCCTACACGGTGGTGTGGGATCTGGGCGACGTGGGCATTGGCCTGATGACCATTTTCAACATGATAGCCTTGGTGCCCATGGCAAAGGAAGCGCTTGCCGCCCTGAACGACTACGAAAAACGCAAAAAACTGCAGTAAATAGCAAAGGCCCGGCTCCCTGTAACATGGGAACCGGGCCTTTCAGGTTATTTTATTGCAGATCAGATTTGTTTAAAAGCAGCCCGCCTGCCAGTCCCACCGCTGCAGGCAGCACCCAGCCAAAGCCCATGCTGCCCAGCGGCAGAGCGTTGGCGGCGGCAGATACTGCCCCCAGCGGCAGCGCAGCGGCGATGCTCTGCAGGGCGGTCAGGCCCATGCACAGCGGATACACCGCCCGGTGCTTTTCAAGGCCCGGCATAAAGGAAAGCAGGATCAGCACGATGGCTGCGGGATAAATGGCGTTCAGCACCGGAGTGGACAGCCGGATGATGGCAGCAAGGCCGAGGTTCGATACCAGCATACTGGCCACAGCAAAAAAAGCGGCAAGGGCAGGGTAGGGGATGCGGGGCAGAAGCTGATGAAAATACTGCCCCACGCAGGCGATCAGGCCCACGCAGGTGTTGAAGCATGCGATCACAAAAATGGCCGCAATGAGCACAAGGCCCGCCCGGCCGAACAGCTGCTGTGCCAGAGCGGTGAGCACCTCGGCACCGGTGGCAAGGCCCGGATACACCGTGCCGGTCTCGGCCCCGGCGTGGCCCAGCATGGCGTAGACCACCAGCATCAGCCCGCCTGCAATAAAACCGGCCCGGATGGTGCCGCCCTCCACGGCACGGCTTTCTGTGACACCCCGGGCGCGGATGTTCAGGGCGATGACCGCGCCAAAATTCAGCCCGGCCAGCGTGTCCATGGTCTGGTAGCCGTACAGGATGCCCTGCACAGCGGGCAGGGCTGCGTACTCTGCGCTGGGTGTGCCGTAGTGTGCCGCCAGCGGATGGATGAGACACCCGGCAAACAGCACCACGATGAGCACGATCAGGCAGGGGCAGAGGATGCGGCCCAGCCAGTCGGTAAGCTTTTCCGGCCGCAGCGCCACCAGAAAGGCCGCTGCAAAAAACAGCACCGAGTAGGCCAGCTGCAGCCCGGTACCGCCGCCTATCAGCGGCACCAGCATCTGGAACGAGGTGCTTGCCGTGCGGGGAATGGCAAGGCAGGGCCCGATGGAAAGATACACCAGAATGGTGAACACCATGGCGAACACCGGATGCACCCGGCCGGCAAGCTTATCCAGACCGCCTGCCCGTGCCACAGCCACCACGCCCGCAATGGGCAGGCCGACGGCGCTGACGGCAAGGCCCGCAAAGGCAGGCCAGAGGCTGGTACCGGCCTGTGCGCCCAGATGCGGCGGGAAGATCAGGTTCCCGGCTCCGAAAAACATGGAAAATAGCGTAAAACTGACCAAAAGCAGGCTTTTGCCGGAGAGCTTCTGCATAGGACAGACACCTCATTTCTTTCTTGCATCAAAGATGACAGAGATTTATACAGTTCAGTTTATCGTTTTATGCATTTCATGTCAAGAAAGAAAAACATGAAGAAAAGTAATGACAGGCATGATAAGCTCTTATGCATCATGATGCACGGGTCATTGGCGTTTGGAAAGAGATATGGTATTATAATGTGTAATGTAGAACTGAGCAGGCCATCAGGGCACTTTCTCCGCGAAATTAGGGGCTTCCAGCTCCCGCCCTGTTGCCTTATGGCAACAGGGTCCTATCCTCGGATCATTCGCTGAAGAAATTCCCTGCCGTCATGCATTTATTTGTAATCAGGAGCAGGTAAGTTTATGAAGCGACATAAACAATTTTTTCAGCGGCTGGGCGCTGCGGCCTTTTGGCTGGCGGTGTGGCAGTGCGCCGCCATGGCGGTGGGACAGGAGGTGTTCCTTGTTTCGCCGGTGCAGGCGGTGCGCACTCTTTTGCAGCTTTTGCCGCAGGCAGAGTTCTGGCAGCGGGTGGGTTTCAGCTCCGGGCGCATTCTGCTGGGTTTTGGGCTGGGCGTGGCCGTAAGCATCGTGCTGGCTGTGGCCGCACAGGCGTGGCACACGGCAGATGTGCTGCTTGCTCCGGTGCTGCAGCTGGTCAAAGCCACGCCGGTGGCAAGCTTTATCATTCTGGCGCTGGTGTGGGTGCGGGGGGCATCGCTTTCGGTGCTCATCAGCTTTTTAATGGTGCTGCCCGTGCTGTACGGTGCGGTGCGCACCGGCATCCAGAGCGCAGACCCACAGCTGTTGGAGATGACGAAGGTGTTTCGCCTTCCGCTGGGCCGACGGCTGCGGGCGGTGTGGCTGCCTGCGGTGCTGCCGGCCTTCCGGCAGGGATGCAGCGTGGCCCTTGGCATCTGCTGGAAGAGCGGCGTTGCCGCTGAGGTGATCGGACTGCCCAATGGCAGCATCGGCGATGCACTCTACCGGGCCAAGATCACCCTTTCCACCGGGGAGCTGTTCGCATGGACGTTTGTGATCATCCTGCTCAGCGCCGGGTTTGAAAAGCTGTTCCTGCTGCTTCTGGACTGCGTGACCCGCGCCGTGACCGGGGAGGTGCCGCAATGCTGACCATCGAGCATCTGACAAAACAGTTCGGGAAGAAAACGCTTTTCCGGGATCTCTGCCTCACGGTGGAAGGCCCGGCGGTGCTGTGGGCACCCAGTGGCTGGGGCAAGACCACATTGCTGCGCATCCTCATGGGGCTGGAAGAACCCACTTCTGGCATAGTACAGGGCGTTGGCCGGATGGCAGCAGTGTTTCAGGAAGACCGGCTCTGCCCGCAGCTGACAGCTGTGCAGAACGTGACGCTGGTATTGCCCGGCAGTGCAGAACAATACAAAGAGCAAATCATAAAAGACTTTCAACAGCTTGGCATGGATGCTGCCGCATTGGCCCTGCCTGCAGCACGGCTTTCCGGCGGACAGAAGCGCCGCACGGCTCTGCTGCGGGCTTTGTGGGCCGCCAGCGATACGCTGCTGTTAGACGAACCCTTTACCGGCATGGACCCGGACACCCTTGCCGCTGCTGCGGCTCTGCTGCGGGAGCGCTGCGGAGAAAAGCCTGTCTTGCTGGCTACCCACGACCGCGAAGCCATCCGCCTTCTGGGCTGGCCGGTGGTTGAGCTGGAAGATGCCTGAGCCTGCATCGATCCTATAGAATGAAAAATCGGAAAGACCAGAACGGCCTTTCCGATTTTTTGCTGCTTGGAATATTTTACTGAAAAATACGCAGGGGATACGGCGAACTGCATCAGTTCAGCAGCTTTGCCGGGTCAAGGTACTGCTCACCCTGCAGTACTTCCAGATGGATATGCGTCTCCTCGGCGCATTCGTTGGGAATGCTGCCTGCACGGCCAAGTATCTGGCCCACACTCACTTCATCGCCGGTCTGCACCGTGGGGCCGGCAGTGCCGCACACCCGCCACAGGTGCCCGGCGCTGTCCTCGATGCACACCACACTGCCCCAGCGGCTATCGGTGTCCACGGCGGTCACCTTACCGGCGGCGGGAGCACACACCTGCGCATCCTGCGCACAGGCGTAGTCCACACCGTTGTGGGTGCGCCAGTCGCCAAGGGTGCTGCTGTACACCAGCTCATCGCCGCTGTAGGCGTTCAAGACCCTGCCCGAGACGGGCTGCGTGGAGGCAGGCGCAGCTGAACTGCTGGCAGGCGAGGATGCGCCCTGCAGTGCGGAGGGTTCGTGCACCAAACCAGAGCCAGACTGCGCCCCAGAAGAGGACGCAGAGGATGCGGGCTTGGGTACATTTGCCGCAGATTCTGCGGCGTCGGTCACGGGCTGCTGCCATACATCGTCCTCCTGTGGGTCAAGGGTGAGCTGCGGCTCCGGTGCAGGTTCTTCCTGCGGGGTCGTCAGGTCGTCGTAGCTCTTTTTCAGTTCATCCCGCACGGTGCGCACTGCCCACACGCCCGCCGCTGCGGCTGCGACGAGACAGGCCAGCAGTGCCAGTGTAAAGCCCCTGCTGCGCAAAAACTTTTTGATCTGCTCCATTGTCGTTACTCCCATCTGCTGCATTGTGTACGCATTGCTTCTGGGCTTAGTGTGGGACAGCAGGGCAGGTTTTATGCATTCTTTTATTTAAATGCCCTTCGCGTTGCTCTGGGCATATTTAGAGGAAATGATATTTTATAAATAGCAGCCCAGCCAGACCTGCGGGTCTGGCTGGGCTGCACTTTCACAGGAAGGGCCGCAGCCGGAAAATGCATCTTCCCTCTGTGGCCTTCTGTGTTGATACCCAGAGCGAAGCGGAGGATATTCTAAATGATATTACCAAACAAAAAGGCCCTCCCTTTTCGGGAGAGCCTTTGCAGATCAAAAATCAGTTGCGGCGGCGGCTGTTCATGCCCAGCAGACGCACAACATACAGGAAGATGTTGATGAAGTCCAGATACAGAGTCAGTGCGCCGTAGATGGAAGCCTTCTCAGCCAGCTCGCCGTCATAGGCGTAGTAGGAGAACATCTGGCTCAGCTTCTGGGTGTCGTAGGCGGTCAGCAGCATGAACACTACCAGACCGACAGCGCTGTACAGCACCGTGGTAAGGAAGCTCATGCCGAACAGCATGCCCACAAAGCCGGTGATGATGAGCGCGAACAGGCCCATCATCAGCTTGGGACCCCAGCCGGACAGATCCCTGTGGGTAGTAGTGCCGTAGACCGCCATCAGGCCGAAGTACAGCGAGGTGGCAAGGAAGGCCAGCACCAGAGTGCCCAGATCAAATATCAGGAAGTAGTAGCTCAGCACCATGCCGTTGAGCAGTGCATAGGCAAAGAATGTGGCTCTTGCACCGCCCACCGACATGTTCTGCACGCGGGAGCTGAGCACATACACCAACACCAGCTCTGCGATGGTGAACACCAGATACAGCGAGCTGGAGGAAAAAATTGGCGAGCTGGGCTCGGTGAAGAGCGTAGAGGATATCGCAAGAAGCGAGCTGGGGCTGGCTGACCCCAATACCCTTATTCTGGATCTACAGCCGCAGTCTTAACCTTGTGCATCATTAACTGAAAATAGATGGAGGAATCACAGCATACTATGGAGTTAACCGTTGGAGCCATTTTAGAGGGTAAAGTCAAGTCTATCACCAATTTCGGCGCATTCATCTCCCTGCCGGAGGGAAAGACAGGCATGGTACATATTTCCGAGGTCGCCAATGCCTACGTCAGCGATATCCGGCAGCACCTGACCGAGGGCCAGGACGTGAAGGTCATGGTCATTGGTCTGGAAAACGGCAAGGTCAACCTGTCCATCAAGCGTCTGGAACCCAAGCCCCAGCGTGAGAACGGCGGAAATCGGAACGGGAACTACCGCGGCGCGCCCCGTCAGGACGGCGGCTACCGGCGGGAAAATTCCGCCCCGGCGCAGAACCGCCCCCAGCGCGCCCCCATGCAGCCCGCCGCCCCCAAGACGGCTGACCAGCTGTGTGAGGAAAAGCTGAAGGCGTTCATGTCCGAGTCCGACAACAAGCTCTCCTCCATGCGTGCGGATCACCGCACCAAGAGCAGAAGACGATAAATCAGGCTATCTTGTCCCCGAAGGCTGTGGCCTTTGGGGGCAAGGGGCTTGCCGCCTGCAGGCGGCTTTTCTCTGCAAGGCTTTTTAGGGTCTATCTGAAAACCGTCAACATGCCCAAACAGCGGGTCTTTTCCGCCTGCTGTACGCCATTTTTCCTTGCAATACACAAAGTATTCCTGCGGAAAAATGGCTTCATCAGGCGAAAAATCCCTCGCTGTTGGTCATATTTCCGGATTTCAGATAGACCCTAGGAAAATCACCAATCCGCCCGAAGGTCTTTTGCCAGAGGGAGCGTGTGGAATATTTCCGATGTGATGGATTTGTAGACATTCACATCCGTGGTTTTCCGCAGCTGTTTGCCCAGCTTTTCACTGCCCTCAAAACGGCGCAGGAGGTAAAACCAGTTCTCTTTCAGACGGAACATGGCGTTCCGGGCGCCGCCGAAGTCCCGGGTGTAGACTTCCAGCAGTTCGCCGAGAAAGCTTTCCAGAGCCGCCGCCGTAGTGCCGCCGGGGGTGAGCATTCCGGGGTCGCCGATCAGACCCCGGCCGATCATTACGGAATTGATCTGAGGGTATTTCTTCTCAAAATCCCGGATTTGGGCGGGAGTACACAGATTTCCGTTGTAGCAGAGCCGGTTTCGGCTGTTTTCCACGGCGTAGTCGAACCAGTCGAAATGAATGGGGCTTCTGTAGAATTCCTGCCGCACCCTTGGGTGGACGGTCAGCTCCCGGATGGGGTAGCGGTTGAAGATGTCCAGCAGCGCCGGGAATTCCTCCGGCGTGTGCATTCCCAGCCGGGTCTTTACGGAGATGGCAATGGGACACTTGGAAAACACGTCGTCCAGAAACCGATCGAGGGCTTCCGGGTCTGTCAGCATCCCCGCGCCCTTGCCCTTGGCGGTGACCGTCCCGGAGGGGCAGCCCAGATTGAGGTTGACTTCGTCATAGCCCCGGTCGCGGATGACTTCCGACGCCCAGAGAAAATCCTCCGGCACCTTGGTCAGCACCTGAGGGACGGCGGCAAAGTCCACGCTGTCCGCTTCCGGCAATTCCCGGCTTTCCCGTTGGGTAAGCTGGCGGTGGACGGTGGGGGAAAAGAAGGGCATATAATACCGGTCAACCCCGGGGAAATATTTGTGGTGAAGACGGCGGTAAACGCTGTCCGTCAGCCCCTCCATGGGGGCGAGATATACAGCAGTTTCAGTCTGCCTTCCGTGCAGGCACGGCGCAGGGCGGCATTCTCCGTTTCGTCATTGCTGCTGTTCAGCGCACCGGCGCTGATTCCGTTGGCGCATAACGCCTCCACCTGGTCCTTCATCAGCGAGATGAGCGGCGAAACGACTACCGCGGTTCCTTCGCGCAGCAGGGCGGGAAGCTGGTAGCATATTGATTTTCCACCGCCGGTGGGCATTAGCACAAGTGCGTCGTTTCCGTCCAGAATGTGACGGATAATCTCTTCCTGCAGGGGACGGAAACTGTCGTATCCGAAGTATGTTTTAAGCGTTTGTAGCATAAGCAGTGCCGGTATCTTTTTGTCAGGGGACAAAGTTACATTAATTCTTGCATAAAATGCAAAAGGAAGTGGCGTTCAGTCAAATAACTTAATAATTAAGCAGTTGTGTTAAATAAGCTTGTAATTAAACGTATCCTGCTTCTTTTCAAGCTTTTTCGTTGTTTGTGTATTAAAAATATGTACGGGAAAAGTTGCGTATTAAAAAAAAATGTTAGACTTTTGTGTAATCTAAGGGAAACTCCTTTGGATTTCCGTATTTAAACAACCCTAACCAGTTAATTCAATGAGTGATTTAGAAAAGAATGCACAGGAGGAGGCTACAAAGAAGCATCCCTATAACCTGCGCGAAAAGAAAGAAAAGAAGGCTGCCTACCGTTCCTTGATACGGCCGGAACTGGCAGACGAGCTGTACGACAGGATACTGAATATCATTGTCGTGCAGAAGAAGTACAGAGACCCCAATTACTCTGCTAAGGATTTGGCGAAAGAACTGCAGACCAATACCCGTTATTTGTCGGCAGTGGTGAACTCCCGTTTCGGCATGAATTATTCTTGTTTGTTGAATGAGTACAGAGTGAAAGACGCTTTGCATTTATTGACAGATAAGAGATATGCTGACAAGAATGTTGAGGAAATCAGCACGATGGTAGGTTTTGCCAATCGTCAGTCTTTTTATGCTGCATTTTATAAAAATGTAGGAGAAACTCCTAACGGTTATCGAAGCGGTTAATAATGCTATTTTATCCGGAAATAAACGCCAACCGGATAAAATGGTGAGTTTAGTAGCTGAGAAAACAGATAAACAATTTAAGGTGACAGTCAGTGATGAAGGAGAGGGGTTCGATTATGAAGTTATACCGGATCCGACTTTACCGGATAATATCAATAAAATAACCGGTCGTGGGCTATATCTGATGAAAACTTTGTCCGATGAGTTAATATTTGAAAACGGAGGTTCTACGGTGACTTTGGTTTTTAATTTGTAGTGAATGTGTGTGTCAGCGTTTTTATTTTGTGGGAAAGATTTCCTGGGTTATAATAACGTTTTTAAGCTATTTCAATGAAAGAAATTTTGTTTTATAGAGAAGGAAAAGCAGACTATCCTTCTTTTTTTTCTGATAAGCTGATATGTAAATGGATCGAGGTGATTGCCGGACATTATAATAAATCGGTAGGTGCTATCAATTTTATTTTTTGTGACGATGATTATATACTTGCTGTAAATCGTCAATATTTGAAACACGATTATTATACTGATGTTATTACTTTCGACTATTGCGAAGGAGATGTACTTTCGGGCGATGTATTCATTAGTTTGGATACAGTGAAATCGAATTCCGAAATGTTTTCTACTTTTTTTGAAAATGAGTTCTGTAGGGTGATTTGTCATTCAGTTCTTCATTTAATCGGATTTAAAGATAAAACGGATGTCGATAGTAAGGAAATGCGTAAAAATGAAAATATTTGCTTAGATCTTCTTAAAACGCTTTAAAATGGCAAATCTTTTACCGGATTATGATGTAATTGTTGTCGGCGCCGGACATGCGGGTTGTGAAGCTGCCTGTGCAGCAGCTCATTTAGGATCTCATACCTTATTGATCACCCTGGATATGAATAAGATAGCTCAGATGTCTTGTAATCCAGCGATAGGAGGTATTGCTAAAGGTCAGATAGTGAGAGAAATAGATGCTTTGGGAGGTTTGACCGGTATAGTGACTGATCAGAGCTCGATTCAATTCAGAATGCTGAATCGTTCGAAAGGTCCTGCTATGTGGAGTCCTCGTTCACAATGCGACCGGATGAAATTTTCTGCTAATTGGAGGTATCAGCTCGAGCATACGGATGGTTTGGATATGTGGCAGGATGATGTAGTAGAGTTGGTAGTGAAAGATGGGCAGGTTTACGGGGTTAAGACAGCCTTGGGGGTCGTTTTTAATGCGAAACGGGTGATTTTAACCAACGGAACTTTTTTAAACGGCCTAATGCATATAGGTCGGGTAAGTTTCGAAGGAGGCCGTATTTCCGAGCCGGCTTCTCACGGTTTAACAGCTCAATTGTGTAGCTTGGGATTCGAAACGGGGCGGATGAAGACCGGTACTCCTGTCCGTATAGACGGAAAAAGTATCGATTTTTCTAAATTGACCGAACAAGGCGGGGATAATGATTTTCATTGTTTTTCTTATTTGCATTATGATTATAGGAATACTCTGATCCAAAGGCCTTGTTATATGGCTTATACTAACGAAGCTGTACATCATGCTTTGAGGCAGGGGTTTACCGATAGTCCTTTATTCAACGGCACTATACAGAGCGTTGGTCCTCGTTATTGTCCCAGCATAGAGACTAAATTGAATACTTTTGCCGATAGGACCAGTCATCATTTATTTTTGGAACCGGAGGGAGAAACTACTACAGAGTTTTATTTAAACGGTTTTTCTTCTTCATTGCCCTGGGATGTACAATTGACCGGTTTGCGTTTGATTGAAGGTTTCGAGAATGTAAGAATTTTCCGGCCGGGTTATGCGATAGAATATGATTATTTTCCTCCTACACAGCTTTATCATACTTTAGAGACTAAATTGATTCAAGGACTTTATTTTGCCGGTCAGATCAATGGAACGACAGGTTATGAGGAAGCAGCAGCACAAGGATTGATGGCCGGGATCAATGCCCATTTATCTTTACATTCTTCAGTTGAATTTGTATTGAATCGGGATGAAGCATATATTGGGGTACTCATAGACGATTTAGTGACGAAAGGAGTGGATGAACCTTATCGTATGTTTACTTCCCGGGCAGAATATCGTATTTTATTGAGACAAGATGATGCGGATATGCGTTTGACACCTAAGGGATTTCAGATTGGTTTAGTTACTAATAATAGACATAAGATATATTTGGATAAAATAGAGAAGAGAGATTTGTTAATTGATTTTATTAAGAATTTTAGTGTTAAACCTGATGAAATCAATTCTTTTCTACTTTCATTGAATACAGCACCTATCCGACAAGGAATGAAGTTGGTGGATATTCTTAGTCGTCCTCAAGTGGGATTATTGGCTTTGATCGATGTTTTACCTTCGTTGAATAATTTTATCGGGGAATTTGTTTTGCGTGATGAAATCATTGAAGCTGCTGAAATTTCTATAAAATATTCGGGATATATCGAGCGGGAACGAATGTTAGCCGATAAATTATCCCGTTTAGAGAATCTAGTCATTGCTGGAAAATTTAATTACGAAGAACTCACGAATTTGTCTATTGAAGCTCGTCAAAAATTGTCAAAGATTCAACCTAGAACAATAGGTCAGGCTTCTCGTATAAGTGGTGTGTCGCCAGCTGATATTAATGTTCTTTTGATATTGATGGGACGGTAAAGAGGCGAGGACGTGGAGATATTGCCACAGCATTTGCAGCGTGTAAACCCGCAGTATGGTTACGGCTTTGAAAATGGAAGTGGAAACACAATAAAAAGATGCAGCAATTGTGGATATACAACTACAGAGGACTTCGAATTCTGTCCCAAATGCTGCACCAACGGCATGCATATTGAAATAACCAATGAAAATGAAATCTAACACAATATGAAAAAAACAAGCAACTGCCACAAAATACATGGGTCTTTTAGAATCCCCTAATCCTCTAAAAATAGAACTAATAATATTGTAAGCAGTAATAAAAGGAATTCCAATAAAACATATTTTTAAATAAAGTGTTGTTTCTTGAATCGCTTCTACAGGTGTAGACATAATAGAAACAATCGGATTAATAAAGAATAATAAAATCAAAGTAACAATCAGAGATAAAATCATAAAGATCATGATTGTATTTCCAACAGTCATCTTTTTTTCTTCTTCTTTTCTTTCTTTTTTTTATTATTTTTGATTGATTACTTTTATCTTCGATAATAATAACGGATTCCCGGTCTTAATATTATAAAAAAGGCCGAGAATCCTGAAGATATCTGTAAGTAATCTATAGCAGTTGCCCCCAATCGGAAGAGCCATCAGCCCCATCAGATGATGGTAATCCAGACGGATTCATTCTTTTCTCTCGCTTCGCTGATGCATTTCATCAGGCGATGCAGCCAGATACGGGAGTTCACCACCATACCCTTTACCCGTGAGACCTATACCTTCCCTGAACTGAAGGTGAAATATAAGGAGTCTAGCGAAGAGCATCAGAATCCTGACAATGAGAACGATAAGTATATGGACACAGGTACTGCTTACTGCGATACTACCGTATGGTTGCCTGCCGGTACTTATCAGGTTACCTCTTATACCACCTACGGCAAGACAGGTGCGGTGAAGACCAAGTACGAAACCCAGCCTGTAAAGGGTGAGGCGTTTATCGTAGAGGATAATCAGCTCAATGATAAGGCTCAGGTGCCTATC
>ENA-UEOR01001092-UEOR01001092.1-human-gut-metagenome-genome-assembly--contig:-NODE-1092-length-16609-cov-6.179410_pt1 | contig 16609 bp, 22 predicted proteins | sample MGYA00242887_ERZ507890 | MGnify/ENA primary metagenome ERZ507890 (study PRJEB26167, sample SAMN06115431) | human gut metagenome | host: Homo sapiens | place: China:Guizhou | collected 2014-10-21...
GCAGGAAACGATCGGACTTGGGTATTTTCTGGGTACGAAAGCCATTTTACAGAGCTTTGAAACAACGTCATAAGGGCCAGTAGTTCAGTGGTTAGAACTCCCCGCTCATAACGGGGTTATCGCGGGTTCAAGTCCTGCCTGGCCCACCAAAAAAGCACGAAGGTTCCGGCCTTCGTGCTTCTTTTTTGCTCATTCGTACAGCTCCTTGCTCATCTGGTTGCGAATTTCTTTGCGCCGTTTGTCATAGACCTGCGTGTAAATTGCAAGGGTGGTACTGGGCTGTGCGTGTCCGGCTTCTGCGGCTACTGTCGCCACACCGATCTCCGGGTTGGACAAGAGGATGCTCACAAAAGTGTGCCGGAACATATGAGGATGCAGCCCTTCAATGCCTGCCCGCTGTCCGATTCTGCGAACCAGTGCGCCATAGCTGTCCGGGTTGATGGGGAACCCATGGTCATTGCAGATCACGAAGTCCGTCCCCCGAAGGGCAAGGAGTGAGGGTGCATACTTGCTGCTTTTCTTATCCAGACTTTTCTGCCAACTCCCTCCCATCAATTTTTTCTGGGACTTCCAATACTTATAATATTCTTTGAGGAAGTCCATGTACTCCGGTGCAACGTCCACATCCCGGATGTTGCTTTCCTTGGTCGTTGTCAACTGATACCCAAAATCTTTGAATACCAGAAGCGATTTAGAAATATGTATCGTGCATTCTTCAAAGTTGACATCTTTCCATGTCAGTCCAGCCAGTTCGCCACGGCGCACACCAGAATTGAGCAGGGACAGAACGATCACCTGTTCCAACATGGAACTTTCCTTTAAGGTGTCCTGAAGCTGCTTGATCTGGTGCTTCTTAATAGTGTCTACCGACCTGCTCCGGCTTCCCAGTGCAGGAATTTTGTGCATGGGATTCTTCACACCGTAATTTTCATCCGCATATTCCAGTGTAGAACGAATGAACAGAGCGTATTCTCTCATGCTCTTTCTGGTCATAGGTTTTGCAATGGTTTCCACATCAAAAGCATCGTCCACTTTACAGCCCAGCGCAATCGCCACCTGTTCTGCTGTTTTAATATCAACTGTTTCGCTGCGAAATGCCTTTTCGATGGTTTTTGCTCCACAATCGCATCTTTTAGCTAACTTCGGACAAGATTCCTTTTTCATCTCCAGACCACGCTGATTGATAACAGCATGGGTGCGGCACCGTGCGCCGCCAATTTCGATTTGTTCCAGAACCCAATCACAATCCACCTTTTTGATGGAATCAACGGGCTTCTGTGCAAACTCAGGGAATTGCTGAATCTTCCGAAGGTAGTTTTCCTTGCCCCTCGTTGTGTTCGCCTTATTACGATGGCTGTCATAATCGCCCTCTAAGCGAGCAGAAGGAGCAAGTCTTGCCTTTTTGGATTCTATGTACTCCTGCGCCACTACTGCAAAGGTCTTTCCGGCGTTGCTGGCTTCTTTATCGGCCTTTTCCTGTTCCAGCCGTTCAAATTCGGCAGCGGCAGCTTTCGCAGCGGCGTTGCGCGCACGAGCGTTTTTCAGTTCGGTGGGGTCAAAATCGAACCGACCATAACGGCGTTCAATTTTGCCGTTCACCAGAACATTTGCGATGAGTTTATAATAACGAGGCTTCTTTTTGGGTTCTCGCAATTCAAACGATGCCATATATTTACCGTCCTTTCTGTGTGGTGGTTATCTCTGTCACGATGAGTATAGCAGTTCGGGCGGTTAATTTTTAGGATGTCACAGTTTACGCCCGCATCCTTGACAAATCACAAAGTTGTCGTTCCACTGTTGAAATAGTCAGCCATCTTGCCAAGGTTGATGTACCACTTGATGCCTGACTGGAACGCCATGCCCGGCACTTCCCGGCAAAGGCGGCGGATGTAATATTCAGGCAAGCCCATACGCTGGCTTGCCTGCTTGATGCTGACGATCTGCGGCAGGACAACTGCTTCGCTCTGGATTTCCGGCGATACCATCACTTTTTCATTCATCGGCATTCCTCCTATCCCATTCATTGATTTCTAAACTGTTCATCAGGGCTTCTTCGATCCGGCGCATTTCATGCCGCGTAGTCTGTCCTAAGAAACGCTGTATGCGGCTTTTGTCTATCGTGAATATCTGTTCCAGCTGAACCACAGACGGCTTCTCAAAGGCTGTATTGTGGGCTATCAGAACGTGCGTGGGCTGGTATTTCTTTTTCTTGGTGCGGGAAGTCACTGTCGCCACAATAAGGGTAGGCGCATAGCGGTTTCCTACATCGTTTTGCAGAACCACCACAGGGCGGGTGCCGCCCTGTTCGGAGCCGATGTGCGGCTCCATATCTGCATAGTAAATGTCCCCTCTGAGGTATTTCCAGTCTTTTGGTATGATAGCGATCAGACCTCCTATCCTTCTATATGTAGCAAGAGCCGCCCGTTTATAACAGGCGGCTCTTGCAGGAAAAAGGAGTATGCCGATAAAGGCGAGAGCATCAACGTTTTACAGGAAGGCTCAGAGAACGGCTGGAGCCATTGTAGATCTCCAGAATCTGCTTCATGTGGCGGTCGGCGGTGTTGCCCGTGTCCTTCCGTGCATTTTTGGTAATGGTTTTCGGATGCACCGTAGAAAGCCGTGCAATCAGACGCTCCCGGCTGTACTCATCCCGGTACATTGCCACAAAGCGGGTAACGCCGTGGAGGATGCCAGACAGGAAGGAATCGGAATCGCCCCACCATGCCTCCACGATGATCTTCAGGGCTTCCTGATAGATGTCAGAGCCATAGTTCTTGTAAATATAATAGGCAGAGCGGATGCAGTAGATCTTCCACTCGGCTCGGATGCCATCCAGTGCAAAAGTAGCACCGGTTGCTTCGGTGGCGGCAACAAATGCACAGGCATCCTCATCTTCTGCCACGATGTCAGCACGAAGCCGCTCACCTGCGGTCAGATCGGTGGAAATGCCCGTCTGAACAGCAAACAAAAGGGCTTCATCCTTTTTGGAAAGACCGTGAAAGACTTTGCAGAGAATCGGGAGGTCATGACCTCCGTTGCAGGCGATACGCGCTTCGATGGTGTTCTGACCATCAAAAACATGGTAGCGACCATCACGGTAGCTGACTCTCGGTTCGTTGGCAACGTACTCCGAAAAGGTGGCAGAGATCTCCTCCACCTTTCTGGTACGCAAAACACGCTGGTATTCAGCGCAGGGGGTCAAGAGTGCACTGTCGATGTAGCGCATCTCGCAAACACATTCGGGCAGCTTGGCAAGGTTCAGATTAGAAATCATCATAGCACTCTCTCCTTTATCGTCTGAAGATAGGCAGAAGTGTCATCAATCAGAAAAAGAATGGCACTTCGGCAGTCGTTGTCCTCAAAAACATCGGGATAGTCTTTGAATACGAGATTCCAGCGGCGGATAAAATCCTCCTTTGCGCCCTGAACTTCGCACATCATAATTGAGCCGTTCGCAACGGTCGTTTTATGATGGCGGTTGTCAATGGATTGCCGAAGTCGTTTTCGATCTTCGTTGGTAAGACAGCGTTTGTGACCTTGGATACTCCTTTTGAAATCCGGGGGTGAATTGCTTACCGGCTCAATTTCATCCTCGGTATGGACTGTATTGGAATCAGGAGCATCGTCGGCAGCAACATCGGTTTTTTCCGGGCTTGTCGGCTTTTTTGCTTTCCTGTCCTTCTTGGGTTTGCGCAGCTCCTTGATAATTGCCGGGATTTCTTCTTTTGGGGTTTGCGCCAAGGCAGTGATCTCGGCATCGGTAGCCTTGATATGCCCGGTCAGTATTTCCTCCATTGCACCGGGGACGGCAGCTTCAGCAGCATCTATACCGTTGGCGTATTTTTCTGCTCGCCGGACAAATTTGGGGCTGACACCATTCGCTTGTGCGATTTTTTCGCAGGTGCGGAGGTGGGTGTCCATGTGGTCATTTTGACCACATGGAGCAAATCGACCGCTTTGCTTATTGCGATTTTGAGGATTTTCACCCCAGTCAGATAACTTTTGGGATTCATAGGCTTTCCCCATCAAGAACTTCCGGCGTTCCGGGTCAAGGTTTCTGCGCCCCAACTGATTCTGACAAATCCATGCCAGTGCAGCATAACGGTCAGGCAACTGGATTTCCTTCACTTCAAAAGCGATTTCCGGGTGATGCTTGAGGATGCGATACCGGGAATGTCCATCCAGTATGTAACCGTTCCAGATGATGAGCGGATTCAAAAGCCGCCGCTCCTGAATCATATTCTGCTCTAAGATGTGCTCCTCCTCGGCGTTCAGCGGCGGGATCTTGCCCTGAAACTCCGGGTCGATCTTAAGCGCATTCAGATTCATCATCGAACCGTCCCTTCTTAAAGTAGGTGGATTTCGGGCTGGTGGGCTGGATGTAGTAGTCGTAGCCGAAGTTGGTCTGGCAGTAGGTGCAAGGCTCCTTGGTGAGCTGATAGGGGTCTGCACGGCGGACACGGATGCCACGGGTGTTCCGAAAGGCATTCAGGCAGCGGGGGCAGAGGGTGGTCAGGGTCGATTCATCGGTCTTGTGGGTAAAAGTACGGCTCATAATCATTACCTCCGTGTCATCAGAATGAATATTCGGTATGGAAAAAGCCCACTGCCTTGATTCAGAAGAATTCCGGTGGTGGGCTTTGAAGTTTTGCTTTAAGTTTTTCCAACCTATTTGTCCTCGACGCCCGTTGGATTTGGAATGCACCTCGGTAAGTGGGGACTTGCACCCACACTCCACATTGGCTTCTTCAGCCACCCCGTCTTCTTTATGACCGGGCCGCGAGTTACGGAAGTTTCATTATTTTGTCCGAGGGAATGATATTCAGTTTTCAAGGTACGCTTTACAGCTCCGGGCTTCTCCCCGTCTGGGGTGTTGCCCTTGCTGTGACCATAGTGTACCTGAAAACTGAATGCTTTTTTAGGACGTAACAGGTCCGCTTTTTCACTCTAAAACCGGACCTATCACGTCCGGTTTTGTATAAAATCATACACACTTACGTCTTGTTTTGTTTTGCAATTTTCAAAAATGCGATTTTGCTTTTTTTCAAAGAAAAAAGCCCTTCCAGATAGCAGCTCATTTGAGCCGACTATCCAGAAGGGCAGTCATGTGTAATTATAAATCGTCCGCAACAGCATCTAAGCTACGCGCGATACGATGCAATTTTGTACAGATTTTCTTCCTTAACAGTTCTTCTTCCTCAGAGGGGGACTTTCCCACAATCAAGTAGTCCAGCGTGGTACGAAAAGTCTCCTTGATCTCAACAAAAAGGTCAATCGACGGTGCTTCTTCCCCTCGTTCAATTCGACGGAGATGACGGTCACTGATATTCAGTTTGATTGCCAACTCCTCCTGCGTCATGCCGTTGACCTTGCGCAGGTACTGGATACGTTTGCCGGCGGCGTAAAAATCAAAGTACATAAGTCAGCCCTCCGACCACAGTGCAACGCAGTCGCAAGCTGCGCCATAAGGTCGGAGTGCAAAGATACAGTCGGCGGCGAACCAAGTTCTGGTTGCCGGGGCTCAGTTGGTACTCGATCAATCTCCTTTTCATAGTTCTTCGTCCTTTCTTTGTCGATGATGGCAAGTCGGGCGGAGTATGAAGGACGTACAAAATGTCCCTCATAATAGTAAAAGAGCCGAAACTCTATTGCTATCCATGTAAAATCAGGGAATCGTATTCAGCAAATTCAAAAAAGCTTCCTGCTGGTCAGGGCGAAGTATCGACCATTTCTCAATGACTTGCATCTGCTGGGGCGTAAGTGCCACCGGGACAGACTCACTTCCCTCTGCCTTTGCAAAAAACTCGGAAAGTGTGATCTGAAAGGCATCGCAGATCTTTACAAGCGAAGGAATGGTCGGGATCGCATTGTCATTATACCATGTAGAAATGGTGGAAGATTTCAGCTCGGCGTGAGTCGCTAAATCGTATAGCGACCATTTGCGTTCTTCACGGTAGGCGGTTATGGTATTCAGAATGTTATCCACCGCCACTCCTCACTTTCGTACAATAAACTTTTCGCTTATTATACCGTACTACGCACAAAATTATAATCCTTTTCGCCTCCATGTTCAAAATACCATGCTAATATATCATTTTTCATTACGTAATTATTAACACACGGGTCGGGGTTTGGCAAAGTTTCTTTGCTATAATATAGCATATTATACAAATCAAATACTTTCGCTGTAAGATTATATCCGTCTCTGACGGTAACTGATAGTTGCAGGTTGTCAATGGTTCCAGCATAGTCAGCATAATATCGCAACCAACCATATATGTTTCTGATTACTTGTTCAATTGGCCTATTTTTTATTCCGTAAGTAGGATCAAATACTATAACCTTTCCAACTGTCGCCTTTTTAATTAACTCTTCCAACCTATTAACTTCTGAATTTAATTCATTTAAAACGATAGAAATATTATTTGCTAATTTATCCCCCCAATCTTTATCTTGGTTATTTTGAGATGTTGTAAAAAAATCTATGGTGACATAAGTATCAGTTAGACTATTAAATTCTTCAATCACCTCATTTATTTTTTTGCATAAATTATTTAGTTGTTCGTAATACGAAATTTCATCTGCATATGCAGATGGAAGAACTCGATTAGACGGGAACCCGCACAACATATTGCCCTCCTTACCATATCGTCATGAAACATTGGGCTAATTCTAGATCGTGTACTATGTCGTTGTCAATGTTCAGAAAAGTTTCACGGTAAATGCGCAGAAGCTCTGCCTGGGGGCGCACGTACCCCGACTCGTTATGGTTCACCGTGTTCTCGTAGGTGCCGCTCGCATGCCCCGTACCTGTTCCCGAGTCGATGGTGACGTTCGTGGCGTACTGGAGATTCTTGATTTGAGCCGGGATCATCTCATTTGTAGGTGTGTCCTGGAACACGTCTGTCGTGTCGGACGTCGACGTGGAGTCGGTCGATGACGTTCCCGATGCCTTCTCCACGCGTTGAATGTTCCAGTCACCCAAAGGCTCCATGTTCTTGGCCAGAACTTCCGACTCATAGAGCTGGTTGTAGTAGGGCATTATCAAAAACATCGCATCACGCACGAACATCTTCCAGCGGCCCACGGTTTCCGCGCCAATCTCGCGCGTGTAGTAGTGGCGGATGATCTTGTTATTGAGCGTTTCGCGGTAGGCTTCCTGGAAAATCGGATAATCATCAAGCCCGATATCCGAGTAGATCAGAGGCCAATTAGCCTCGATGTTGTCAGCCAGCCGGGATTGCAACCCCTGCTCTACGATGAACCTAAGTTCTGTCGTGTACTTGCTCATTTTACTTCCCTCCCTTCAATGCATTCTTGACACGCTTCCAAAGCGACAGTCCCGACTCGCTTTCATCGTCAGAAGTCTCCATGCCTCCCGTCTCCTCCAGCTCGTCGCCAGCTCCCTTGATATAGGTGCCTGTCCGAAACTCTACGTCTATGTCAAGTCCGAACAGCTCGTTGACCTCCTTGCAGAACTGCTTGCGCGCATTTAGGCGCGTGAACCGCTGGGCCTCCACGTCGCCCATGTTGTTCAGAACCTCATCGGACACCATGCGCTCCTTCTTGTCGGAGTTGGTGTTCTCGATGCCGAGGAAGGTAAGCGCCTCATTCCAGATTTGGTGCTTGACGATCTGCACTTGGTCAGCCACGTACGGAGACACCGTATCGAGCACCTCTACACCGGTCAAGTCCAAGTCCTTATCTGCCCAGCACACTGGCATGAACCCGTCTACCTGGGCGAAGAGGTTCTGGAGCGAAAGGCGCTGCTTCTCCGTGCACTTGACGATGCGTGGCGTTTTCTGCTGGGCGATGTTCGTGTACACGGTACGTTCTGCCTGCCAGAGCATCTTGGCGTAAAGGTCGAGGGTTAGGAAGGTTGGAGTGCGCGTGTTGTTGTTGAAGCAGATCACCGAGTTGGTGATATCGCAAGGGATGTTGTTGTGCTTCGGATCAACAGAATACGCCGTTCGTTCCTTTGGAATGTTGTAGATATCGAAGCCGCCCTGGAGAAGTACCTGCATGATGGCGTAGCCCTCGGGGCTTCGCTGATATGGGTCATCCTTGATTGCCTCATCGTAGAGAAAAACGAAGGCCCCGTTGCGCAGAAGCCACCATTCCATCTGGCGTTCGTTGATCCCCTCGGGGAGGTTCTTCCATTCGAATACGCTGATAGCGAGGTCATACAGACGCCACATGTAAGCCAGGTAAGTATCCTGATTCAGGTAGTCGTTCTCCTGCTGTACCTTGTTACCCTTGAGCCCTTTGGGAATCCCTCCGTTCGGGAGGCGAGTCCAATTGTAAAGCGAATCCATTTATGCCCCCTAAACTATGCCGTTGGGCAGTGCGTAGTTTCCAATGTCATCAGTATGCCAGAATGTCAAGCCTCTGTCAAAAAGAGCGTTGATCATAGAGAGCACATCCGACGGGGCACGGCCAGTGACAGCCGAGCCGTTGGTCTTTACGTAGTTCCACGAAGTGCGGCCCGTGATGTTCGGCACCTTGTTGATAGACACGAGGTACCCGTACACCGAGAAGAAGTCATCGATCTGTCGTGCAATCTCGGCACGGCACGTGTACTTGCGGATTCCCATGGTGTACGAGCCGATATTGACAAGGCCCGCCGTGGAGTTTGTGCCACCTCGCGTTGTGTTCGGCTGGCGGCTCGCCTTCGAGATTGCCGCATAGGTGTTTACCATGTCCTGGCCGCCGTCGATGGCGGCGTTCGCCATTCCGGGAACGTCCAGGCGCAGGGCTGCATTTCCGACTGCCTGGCCTGCATCGATGCCTGCGTTCAGCAAAGGTAGCTCGGTTAGCGAATTCGTTTTCCACCCCATGATATCCACCTGCGACTGGCCGACGGCATTCGCGAACGCCTGGTATACCCAGTTGCACGTGGGGTACTGGTCAAGTTGGATGCAGCCTTCCACGAAACGGTTCACCCCGTTGTAGTTGACAGGTATATAGTAGAGGCGCGAGTTGGAATCGCAGCCGCCTGTCTTTTCCAAGGACACGGTTCCCGGGGTTCCGCAGAACTCCAGGCGGAGCTGCTGGGTTTGACCCGTGAAGTTCGTTACTTCCGCGTACTCGAACGGGTAGCAGAACATCTTGTTGTTCTTGGGCACGTATCCGTCCAGGTTGGTGAACCCGAGGTTGTAGTTCAAGGTGGTCGAAGGCGTGGGAGATGCGGCATCTACCCAGTAACCCCACCCGTTGTTCTTGGCAACGATATTGGGAATCGCACTTCGAGGAACCATGTACACCGCGCTGATGGCGTCTTGCTGGCCGTTGTTGGATAGTGCCGTCATGAATCCTTTTAGCTGATCAACCGTTAGAAACACCGAAAGGCTCGTTCCAGACACGACACCCATGTAGCGGTCGCCGCCGTTGTTCACATAGGTGCCATCCTTCAAGGGTTCTACGGCACTGGACACTACCATATAGCAATCCATGTCGTTATTGTCAAGTGCGCTGTAGGTGCATTTTAGCTCGCCGGGGTTGATACCTTCGTCTTTGATGTGCGCTCCGATAGAGTCATCGTTCACGTGCTCGCGCTCTACCATGCAGGACTTCACGGTGCAGTCGGGAAACCATGTTTGCATAATGTCGATTTGAAGATAGAGCCTAGAGGACGTAGGGTTAACGTACTCGATACGCGGTATGAACGAGTAGAACCAGCGCGAACCGTAATTCGCGTTTTGGAACATGCAGTAGTTCATGCCGTACAAAGATTCGGCATTGTACGGCACCACGAGCGAATTATCCATGCGCTGGTAAGTATAGTCATCGGTACCGTTTCCGCACATGGACATGATCGAGGAGTACTGCGCGTCACGCGAAGGGTAATAGCGAACATGCCGATACGACGGATTCCATGGAACCGTGCCGAAATGAATCTTCGAACTTGGCTGAAATGCCACGTTTCACCTCCTTAAAGAAAAGGGAGGGCATAAGCCCTCCCGTAACTGGGCTAGATCTAGACCCCCGTATTGCCGTTGACCGTGATAGTCGCGCTTCCGGCCTTCTTGGGATCGCCCACGCTCGTTGCCGTGACGGTAAGCGTCGCCGCAGTCTCGTCGGCAGCCACGTGAACCTTGCCGCCGTTGACGTAGGTGCCCGAGCTGGCATTGCCGGCAATCGACCACGTTACGTTCTGGTTGATGATGCCGGTGCCGGCCACGGTCGCCGTAAGCATCACATCCTGGCCCTTGTCGACGGATGCCGTCGTAGGCGAGACGGTCACGCCCGTCACGCTCCACGCCTGGGAGGTGTATGCAATGGCCTGGGAGAAGGGCGAGATGGAGAACGTCATCCAAAGGTGCAGCCAATAGTTCCAGTAAAGGCCCTGGCCGTTGTACTGCTCGGTCATGTTGCGGTAGTTGTCCCAAATCTGGAGGAAGGTACGGGACACGAGCACTGCCGGACAAGAGTTCAGGATGGCTACCTCTTCCTCGGTGAACTTATGGAAGTTCGGGTCAACCTCGCCGGTATCAGGGTCGGTGAAAAGCAGCGTGAGGCGCTCCCAATCGTGGCTTGCCAGGTCATCGACCGTGACGATGCGTCCCATAAGCTCGCGGTACTCGATATTGAAAGCCGTAGCCAGGACGTTCATGTTCATCGTAGCTCGGAAACGGGCATCCATGATCAGGTACTGATCCTCGAAGTCCGTGTGCGTAGTGACGCCAGACATGGTGTACTTCGTGGATTGGAACCGCAGAAGCTCGCTCATGGCCTGGAACTCGGTGGCGATGTCCACCGAGTTCTCCTTGGTGACTGCGGGGATAGCAACGGGCTGGATGTAGCCGCGCACAATCGCGTTGGCAACCGTGTACTTCACCATATAGTATTCGTCGGTGTTCGCCGCCGTGTAGAGCGATTCCACGATGCGGGCGATAAGGTCGGAGATGCCCGTCCAGGACAAGAACGCCTGGCGGAGCTGGTCGTTCGAGATCGTCCCCTTGTAGAACTTTCGATAGTTCATGCGATGGAAGGCAGCTCGCACATCCGGAATCTCGCGCTTGAAAACGTCACTCTCGGCCTTCGACGGCGAGTAGCCGAAGGGGCGCGCGATGTTGACGTAGATCTCCTCGATCGTCTCGCCGAACTCCAGCCAGCCCTGCTTCATGAAGTCCCAGGGATTGTCGTAGAGCTTGGAAGTAATGATGGTCATGCCGATTCGGTTGATCAGCGCGTGCAAAAATGCGTTGGCCGCAGGCTCGTAATTGGTAATATAGTCTCCGATGATGTGGATGGAATCCGTGGAGGAGTTGACCACGATATTGCCCTGCGCGTCGCGCGTGACGGCGTTGTCTCCGTTGGCCGCGCTTCGGGCAATAAGGGGTTCGGCCAGCTCCGGGTTCTCGGCAAGGGTGGCGCTCATGACGGCGACCGGGTCGATGCTCTTGCGGCTCGCTGCAATCTCTGCTTTAGTAGGCTTGGTAGGCATAGTTTATACTCCTTAGTCCTCGTAGGCGTCTCGCGCCTCGAACAGCTCGCGGAACGATTGCGGCGTCCCGTCTCGTTTAATATCGTTGGTCTGGTTGCGCATCACCTCTTCGCGGTTGGTTTCGCGGCCGCCGAAGAAGCGGTCTGCATAGCGCCGCTTCCATTCGTCGCGGTCGACGATAGCCTCGTCGCGCTCGGCAGCGATACGATCGCGCTCGGACTCTACTTCGGCGTACCCGTCCCGGTTGCCCCAATTCTCATCCAGGTCGGCCGCATCGCGGTCAATCTCGGCCGCCATCTCCAGCCGGCGATCTTCGTCCGGCTCCATTGCCAAATCGCGGAGCGTCGGCATGAATCGACTTGCCATAGATACCTCCTCATTTGTGGATAGTGAACATTGTATCTTCCAGTATTGTACCACCTTTCACGTCTTTCGGCTTTAACTTTCCCTCGAACGACGAACCATACTCGAAGTTCTCCATAGTGACATGTTGGTGGCACCGGGTAGGCATTCCCGCACAGTGGATAATCAGCTCGCCTGCCTCCTCGAAGCAATATGTTTTCGCGCGGAGCGCCTTGAAGCGCTCGAACTCGTGCTCGCGCTTCCAGGCGCCTAAGTCTGTAACGTGAACGCGGAACCCCCTCGGCGACTCGGTGCCGATGAAATAACACGAGTCGGTGTCAGAGTAGAGCCACCGGTCGTAGTTCGCTTGGGCAGCGGATATCGTGAAAGAGCGGGCATAGCTGGTGATGAACGCACCCACCGGAAGGTACACTCCTTCCTTGTATTCCTCGGGAAGGAGCTTGAACTTAACCACACCGTCTTCAAGGTATGGTGCGCGCGATTGCTTGACAGGGTTCGTCGCCATCTTTCCGTAAAGCGAGTTCAGCAGCAACTTTGCGATGGTGCGCATTCCCTCGTTGCCTTCGATCGAAGCCAGGGTCTTGACTTCCGTCCAGGTGTCGACGTAGTCGCGGAACAGGTATTTCGACCCCTTGAACTTGTAGCCTCTGATGTAGCGAATGTCATCTATTGTATAGTGCTTCTTCAAAAGCTTCAAGTCCACCTGGGTCAAGCACATCACCTGCGGGCCGTGGGAATCGGTAATATACTCGGTCGTGCCGAACATGCGGTTTCCTTTGAGCTGGAGACAGGGAATGAACCCGGGCTTGATTTTGAAGTCAGCTTCCACGTACTGGATATAGAGCGGGTATTCGGGGTCGTATACGTATTCCCCATCATAGACCTTAGGCGTGCCGTAGGGAAGAACCTCTCCGTGCGCTCCAGCCATAACGGAAGGGTAGAGCGAGTTAACATCGAACGAGCATCCGGGGCCGACGATTTGCCCCGCGAACTTAGGGTTGACCGCCGTGAAACCGCCCTTGTAGCACCCGCCTGCGCGCAAGTCTGCATCGTAGTCGGGTTCTGGAAACCAATCACGAAAACGGCGGCGTCCGCCTACCGACTTGGTGTATTCCTTGAATGCGTTCGAGCCTGCCGTCATCTTGGTCATTCCTTGTGAGTGCATGATATCGAGGGCCTGGGCTGCTATCTGGACGTCATGGGAGATATACTCTTTCTCCTCGGGCGTCAGCTCATGCCCTACCTCTCGGCATTCAACGTAGTCAAGATCAAGCTTCTGAATTTTTAATCCGAATGCCTTAGGGATTGCCGCAATGGGGAGGGGAATGATCTTCAGCGAGTCCAGAAACTCCACAGCTTGGGTCTCTGAAAACCAGAGCTTCAAAGAGTAGAATTGACCCATATCGGATATAAGGGATGTGAACTTCTTCGGGCCGCATTCTTCCTTTACCGGTATCCACTTCCACCCTGTGTTTAAGATATGGTAGAGTATGAACTTACCGTCAAACTTGAGGTTATGGAAGTACACGCGACTACCAGCGTGAACTTCGCACCAATCCATGAAAGTCTCAATGGTGTTTCCGTATTGAATATCATCGGGGTGCCCGACTTCGCAAACGGCCCACGCCCATACTCGGCAGTCATCGGCCGCAGTCGTTGTCTCGAAGTCGGCGGCATAGCTCGGCACATGTTCATCCTCCCAATCGTAACCATCCCAGCATAGGGTATCTAAAAGCTTATCCTCTATCATTTCCTGTAATCTCGTTCCAGTCATAAGCACCAGTCCAGTACTCGTAAATTCTTTTAAACTTCTCTTCTCTCGCCTGCGGCTCGTAGATATACTCGATATCAGGAGCTTTGTCAATCGCCCTGAAGAGCTGTTCAAGATTCCGTCCCGCCAGGTGCAAGATTATCTCTTCAACCTGATCGATGGCTGCGTCATAGTCCTCGAACCCTCCGAACACGTTGCGCATGGCACGCATGTAGTTCGAGTAGTAGCGCCTGGCCTTGTCACGGCTGGACATATTAATCTCACGTTCCATGTTCTGAATGAAGCGCCTGATGGCGTTCGAGGAAAGAGAGCCTATGGGTCTCTTGTCAGGAGAGAGCTTAGCCTGCTCCAGGCTCCCCATCCTGCCCTTGGGCTGCTCGATACCGAGGCGCTTTGCGCGCATGGACTTGGCCCTCTCTCGAACGCTGCGCAAAATCGAGTACTCGCCTCTCTCATATCGCGTGGTAATGGATGCGTCATCCTGGCGCACCAGCTCCAAGGCGCGGGGCTTGGTGATACGGTTCAGACGGTTCACCGTGTTATTTAGCGCACGCGAGGTTGTTATATTGGACTTGACTTCCTGGTACTTGACTTCGGGTGGGAGAAATTCAGCTGCACTCGGGTTGGTCTTGGCAGCTTTTCTAATCGCGTTGTTGTACCTGCGTACTGCGCTGTTCAGTCGCTTTCTCTGACTGTCAGTCCATGCAATATTATATTCTCGGCGCACAAGTAACACCTCCCTCTCGCATTGTCGTAGATGCGGAAGCCTCGGGTTTCAACCTGCATATAAAGCTGGATGACTGCTAGAATACTCACGTCGATGGTGACATGGAATCGCTTGGAAAAGCTGTCGTTCAGCCAAGGCACGCGAATATTGACTTTATCGTTGAACTTTACCAAGTGAGTTGCGCTGGAAAATGCGAAGTCGTATTGCCCATAGGTTCCGATGAAAGGCGTGTTAGATAAGTCGTAAACTACTCCGTTTTTAGTTTGCATGCTTTCACCTCCTTAGAATGGGTGTTGGCGGTGCCTGGAAACTATCTCGATGCCTGCTCTGTGCATGTAAAGGATAATCTCGGAGTCGTTGCAAGTAGAATATGCTCGAAGTGCTTCCTCTACCTCTTCGGGCGAGTCTCGCTTGAAATCGATCCGGTCATCCTTGGTGAACATATACTCGAACTTATCAGTAGACTCATGGTAGACATATATGCTGACACACTGGGGCACCGGCTTCGAACCCCACAGCTCTTTTTTGAGAACGCGCCCTACCGAGGAATAGACGAACTCCGACATTAAGTCTTTGGATGCAAGGTTAAGAAAGTCGCGGTTCACAATGTCTCCTTACAGGAAAGGCCGCCGTTTCAGGCGGCCTGTGTCCTTGATATGCAGGTGGGATTAATACTGGACGCTCATCGTGAGCATGGTTCCGTTCTTGACCTTCTCCTGCTTGATAACAACCGGGATAGGGTTCTCCCACGTGGGGGCACCGAACACGGCAATCAGCTTTTTCAGGGAGGAGAACATGCCAACTGATACGCATTCGTATGCCTCGCCCTGGTCATCGATAAGCACGATTCGAGGAGCCTTCTCAATCTCTCCGGTTTCCTCGTTCACAAGCTCCAGCGTCTCCGCGTAAAAGTCCTTCACCATGATCTTCTTGTTGATGAAATCGTTGATCTTGTGCTGCGGGTTGTTGGCAGCGTTGAAAACCAGGGCCTTCTCCTCGGGCGTGTCGCCCTTGACCGTGCAGATAGCGGTCAAGTTCTGGGCTTCCAGCTCGCGAACGTTGTACTCACGCAGGCCGGTGGAAACGTCGGCCTCGGACACGGCGATAATCTCGTTGGGCGCAACATCCTCGGGGTTTATCTCCTTGAACATAATTTACTCCCCTTCCTTGATAACGACGGCATTCTCGATGAACTTTTCAAGAGGCATGGCGTAGGTGTAAGTCGCCTGCGGCTCCCACTTGATGGTTAGGCCCTTCGGGAGCTTGGAGCCGATTGCCTCGGCCAGAACCGCGCGGGCCTCGGACTTGGTCATGGACACGGCAAGAGCCGTCGCCTGGGCCACGACCGACACTTCCGGGCCGTTCTCTCCGTCCACGAGGTCATAGGCGATGATAAGGTAGTCGGTTACAGTGCGGGTAATGTTTTTCATCTTGATCCTTTCATTTGGTTAACAACCCTGCATGTTCAATTTTAGGCCTGATCAGAGCGGATCGAATCGGCATCCCTTCTTTTCACAGAATCTCCATAAGGTATCGGTGTTGGAAAAAATCGGATTTTAGACTTTGATACGGGTTCCACGGTTGCCTGTGCACCCAAGATTGAATGCCTTGTCCTCGCTGCCCAATGTGAGAACGTATTCCTCGTATCCTTTGAATTGCGCTAGGATTAATACGTATATGATTGCCTCATGGTCGGTATCGGCGTAAAAGTCTGTATCTTCCATCGTACGTCCATTAAAAGGGGTGTAGATTTTCACGTTGTATTTCACTTGTGATCCTTTCTGTAGATAGCGTAGGCTGACCAAAAGATTATGATTGCGAGGATACAGATTGCGTAGTCGCTCATATCTTGAACATCCCGTCTATGTCGATTTCAGCGTCCTGTTTGAGAACATTGATTGCTGCCTTCACACGCTTCTTTCGTTCTGCTTTGCTGTGAGCATCAAGCCGCTTCTCAATGTCGAAGAGCACCTCGTTAAGGCCTGCATTTCGGCCTAGTTCGTATGCTGCATGGATGCTGTCAATCTTTCGGTGTTCAGCTTTTCTTTCAATGGCTTCATAAGGGACTTTTTAATGGTTCTCGGGACATTAGCATAATATTCACCGATATACCTACGAGCTTCTTTGATTTTCATGTTTACGCCTTTAACCGAAATACTGACAGAGTGCTGCGATTGCTATGATCATACTTGCCAACCAGGTAAGGCAAATCAAAGCGAAGAAGGTTCCGATCCAGAAGTCACGCCAGCTAGTCATTTATGGTTTCTCCACGAACGATACCGTCGAGCCGTATGAATGTCGT
>ENA-UEOR01001093-UEOR01001093.1-human-gut-metagenome-genome-assembly--contig:-NODE-1093-length-16605-cov-6.276924_pt1 | contig 16605 bp, 13 predicted proteins | sample MGYA00242887_ERZ507890 | MGnify/ENA primary metagenome ERZ507890 (study PRJEB26167, sample SAMN06115431) | human gut metagenome | host: Homo sapiens | place: China:Guizhou | collected 2014-10-21...
TGGAGGAAATGACCTGCACGCTGGGGGCGCTGTACAGGTAGGTAGCGCCCTCGATGGGAGGCAGAGCGATGACTTCGGCGTCGGGGACATTCTGCTTCAGGCGGACGGTCAGCGTCTCGCCCCACAGGCCGCCCCAGTACGGGAAGCAGCCGACGGTACCGGCGTACCACTCATCACGGCAGGCGCTGGTGGTGTTGGTGATGGCTTCCTGGTCGATCAGGCCGGCGGTGTAAGCATCCTGCAGGTTCTGCAGGGCGGTCAGCATGTTATCCTGTGCCATGCCGTCGACCCACTTGCCGTCAACTTTCACATAGTCAGCGGTTGCGCCCTGGTAGAACTCAGGCAGTGCCTGGGTGCTCTTCAGGCCGGGGGCCGTGTAAGGTGCGGTGCACTCCGGGATCTCGTTCTTAAAGCGGGTCAGCATCTCAATGAACTCGTCATAGGTGGTGGGCACGTCCATGCCGAGGCGGTCCAGCCAGTCCTTGCGGACATAGGTCACGATGGCGGAAGGCGTCTCGCGGGGGACGCCGTAAATCTTGCCGTTGACGGTCAGGGCGTCCCACAGGTTCTTGTCGACCTTGTCATACAGGCCGCTCTCGTGGACGAGGTCGGTCAGGTCGGCGATAGCGCCCTGCGCGGCGTAGTTGCCCAGCGTCTCGCCGTTCAGGTCAAAGGTATCGGGAACCGTGTCAGAAGCATAGGCCAGTTCCAGCTTTTTGGTGTACTCGTTGTTATCAATGAAGTCCAGTTCCAGGTCGATGCCGGTTTTGGCGTCAAACTCAGCGATCCACTGCTCGGAGCCGTCCTCCTGGTGCATACCGTCATGGACCCACCAGACGAGCTTGTCGGGCTTCTGGGCACTTTCGTAATAGGAAGCAGCCGTGGCGGTGGTGTCAGCAGCAGAGCTGGAATCCGTGGTGGTGCTGCCGGAGCCGCCGCAGGCGGCCAGCAGGGAGGCTGCGCAGGCCGTGGCCAGCAGCATGGAAATCTGTTTTTTCATGGTTTTTTCCTCCGTTTGATATAGTTCTATTTTACCTGGCGGACTACTCCGCCGCAAGTACGAGTTTTTAGCCCTTGACAGCACCCAGGGTAACGCCCTTGGTGAAGTATTTCTGTACAAAGGGATAGATGAACAGGAATGGCAGCACGACCACAACGACCGTTGCCGATTTTAACATATCAGCCGATAGTGTGATGGCTGTGCCGGAAAGGCCATCTTCCAGAATCAGGGAGCGGACCTTGACCTGGAAGTTCTGCCAGTTGGGGTCAGTGATGTAAAGGATGAAGTGCATATACTCGTTCCACAGGCCGACCGCGATGAACAGGCCAACGGAAGCCAGTGCAGGCTTGGACAGCGGCAGCATGATGCGCCAGAAGCAGCCGAAGGGCGAGCAGCCGTCAATGGTGGCGGATTCAAACAGTTCGTTCGGGATGCTGGCAAAGAAGCTGCGCATCAGAATGGTGTTGTAAGCCGAAACGCTGCACGGAATGATAACGGCCAGCATGTTGTTCATGAGCCCCAGGTTCTTGATGGTCAGGTAGGTGGGGATCATACCGCCGCTGAACATCATGGTGAACAGAACCATGCGGCCCATCAGAACATGACCGGGCATATCTTTCTGGATCAGGACATAAGCACCCATCGTGATGATGAACAGGCCGGTAACGGTACCGACAACGGTGGTGAGCACAGAGACCAAAAACGGGCGGTAAAGGCTGGAGGTGGTCAGGATCATCTCATAAGCCGAAAAATCGATCTTGCGGGGCCACAGGCGCACGCCGTAACTGGTGGGGTCGATGGAATCAACGATCACTTTCAGCAGCGGTAGCACCATCATGCACATCAGGATGCCCAGCAGCAGGATATCAAAAATCAAAAAGATCGTGCGGGCACGGTAGCCCTTGGCAAAAGAGAAACGGTCTTTGGAATTGATGCCGTTCATATTACAGTACCTCCTCGCCTGTCAGCTTTTTGCTCAGCTTATTGCCGATGGCAACCAGCAGGATAGAAATGACGGATTTGAACAAGCCTGCTGCCGTGGACAGACCGTACTGCGAACCGGAAATGCCCATGCGGTAAACATAGGTTTCCAAAACGTCCGAGGTGTTGACGACCATGGAGTTCTGCAATACCCACACCGGGTCAAACAGGTTCAGGACCTTGGCCAGGTTCAGGATAAAGACGGTAACAATGGTGCCGGAAATGGCGGGCAGCGTTAAGTAGATCACGCGCTGGAAGCGGGTTGCACCGTCCAGAACGGCGGCTTCGTGCTGCTCCATATCCACGCCGGAATTGGCCTCGAACGAATGGAGGCTGACGCTGACCTTGTGCAGAGCCTGGGCCGCAAGCAGCTCGCGCTGCCGCTTCGGCAGGAGCGTCCCGTTTGTCGTCAGCACGACGCGGAAGCCCATCCTGCCCGCAATGTCCAGCAGCTCCGGCAGATCGGGGTGCAGCAGCGGTTCGCCCATGACGTGGAAATAGAGGAAGCGCGTCTGCCCGCGCAGCGCCCCGGCAAGGTGCGTGAATTGTGCAACGGTCAAAAACGCCGCCCGCCGCGTTGTGCCGGGGCAGAACGAACAGGCGAGGTTACAGCAGCTGGTGATCTCCAGATAGACGCGCGAAAACGGCATGATACGCCTCCAAATTCGGGAATATCTATAGTATATCAGCCCAAAGCCGCGGCGGCAAGCACGAAAGACGTGACAGCGCGCAAACGGCATGGTATAATGAAAATATGTGGACTTTAGAAGAAATTCGCGAAGAATATGACCGGCTCGACCGGTATCTCGGCATCGACACGCGCCTCATCCGCCTCTCGTTTTCCAAAAAGATGCGGCGGCAGCACGGCGTCTGCTGCTTCCGGGGCGACCGCCCGACGGAGATCCGCCTGGCGGACTTTCTGCGGCAGGAGGACGCCGTCTTCTGGGACACAGCGCGGCATGAATACGCGCACGCGGCCGCGGCGCTGCTCACCGGCAATCTGTGTGACCGCCTGGTCTCCCTGCTGCGCCGCCGCGTGTATCGGGCCGGGGATTTCTCCAACGAGAGCTTTGCCCTCATCATCGCACTGCTCATGCCCGCCACGGTGGACTGGTATGTGGTCATTATGGCGGTTCTGGCCGGTGTCCTCATCGGCAAGGAGGTGTTCGGCGGCTACGGCAGCTATCCCTTCAACCCCGCTGCTGTGGGTTACGCCGTGGCGGCGGTGTCCTGGCCGGAGCAGGTGTTCCGCTACCCCCAGCCCTATACCAACATCCCCCTGTGGGATGCCACCGGCGTGCCGGTGTCCAGCACCATCTCGGATACCCTGCGCAGCGGCGGCAGCCTGAACATCGGCGCAATTTCGCTGGTGCTGGGCGAGTACGCCGCCCCCATGGGCACGGGTGCCGCCCTCATCCTTCTGGCCTGCGGGCTTTTCCTCTGGCTGCAAAAGGATGTCCGTCTGGGCGCTTCTGTCAGCTTTGTGGTCACCTGTGCCCTCATCGCCTTCCTCTTCCCCCGTCAGGTGGGAGTAAACGGCGTGGACATCGCCCTGCGCCTGCAGTGTGTGCGGGATGAGCTGCTGACCGGTGCCATGCTGTTCAGCGCGGTGTTCCTGCTCAACGAGCCCTACACCTGCGCCCATCACCATCTGGGCCGCATCCTGTACGGTGTGCTGGTGGGTGCGATCACCATGGGCTTCCGGTATTACGGCGTGTACGAGACGGGTGTCTGCTTTGCTCTGCTCACGGTCAACAGCATTTCCGGCTGGATGGACCGCACCGAGAGCCGCCTGTACCAGCTGATGCACCGCCCTGCGGCCGGAAAGGAGGGCGCTGAATGAAACGCTCCATTGCAGAACTGATCACCCGTGATCCTGAAAAGTTCGCCCACCATGACCGGGTGTTCAAAAATAATCCCGTTGTCATGCAGGGCATGGGTCTGGCTCCGCTGGTGGTGCTTGCCACCACGGGCAAAAATGCTTTGATGCTGGCCGTGGCTGTGGCCCTGCTGCTCACGCCTTCCCGGATGCTGGCCTGCCTGGTCAGCCGCCTGTTCCCCCTGCGGGATGAGCAGCCTGCCCCGGAAGAGCTGGAGAAAAAGCTGCTGCCCCGGGCGCTGGTGTACAGCGGCAGTGCGGCGGTGGTCTACCTTGCCGCTTATCCCATCCTGAACGCCGTGTTCGGCACCGACCTGCTGATGCTGGGCATCTACCTGCCCATGCTGGTGGTGGAGCCCTTGCTGACCTACCGATTTGGCCGCGTACAGGAATCTATGCACAAGGCTGTCTCCAAGGGTCTGCGCATCACGGTGGGCTACGCGCTCATCCTGTTCATCGTGGGCTGCCTGCGGGAGTGGCTGGCGCTGGGCAGTGTGTTTGGGATCCAGCTCAGCCGCTCTGTCCTGCCCATGGCATCCATGCCGGCAGGCGGTTTCATCGTGCTGGGCGTGGTGTGTGCCGTCTGGCGCGCGCTGGCCCGCAAACACAAGGAATACCTGAAAACTGAGGCGCGCGGCACTCTGGCTGCGCACCCCCGGAAGGAGGTGCAGGATCAGTGAGTGCTGTGATGAATACCATCGGCGTGGCCTTTGCCTACGCCGTGCTGGCCCTGTTTGCCCAGAACGCCATCTTTACCCGTGGTCTGGGCGTGTCGCGCCTGATCCAGCTGGTGGGCGACGAGCGCACCAGCAGCTGGTGGTTTGCCCTGCTGCTCTGTGTTACCCAGACGCTGGTGGCCCCGCTGGCGTATTTTGCGGGCAGCCAGATCGTGGATCTGCCCTACCGTGCCCCGCTCCGCCCGCTGCTCTACCTGGCCTGTGTGGCGGTGGTCTGCATCTTTGAGCACGCCATCCTGCGGGCGGTCAAAGGCCCCCGCAGCGGTCTGCTTATCCGCATCCTGCCCATTGCCGCCGTGAACAGCGGTGTGCTGGGCACCGCGCTGGTGGAGCGCACCCAGAGCTTTACGCTGGCGCAGTCCATCGGCTTTGGCCTGGGCAGCGGCCTGGGCTACCTGCTGGCTGTGATGCTGGTGACCGAGGCGGGCAACCGCCTGCGCAGCAAGGCCATCCCCGAAGCATTCCGCGGCCTGCCCATCACCCTGATTTATATCGGTGTGCTGGCGCTGGCCATCTACGGCTTTACCGGCCATTCCGTGATCCTGTAAGTTGACCCCAAGGAGGGTGGTTGATTATGGCAAGATATCCCAAACGCCAGAAGGTCAAGCGCTACCGGCGCAGCTTTTACACCCGCGAGATGCGGCTGAAAAAGGGCATCGGCATTGCGGTGCTGGTGGTGGCCGTGCTGGCAGCGGCCTGGGTGGCTGCGCCCCATGTGCTGGACTGGGCCACCCACACCTGGTATACCGTGGTGCGGGATCGTGACCTTTCCGCATCCAGTGCCGTCAGCGAGAGTGCATCCTCCGGGGCACAGAGCACCGCTGCCAGCGAACCGGCAGCTTCCTCGGTGCCGGAAAAGGAACCGGAGCCCGAGGTCAAGGGCACTGATATTGTGACGGGCCTGTGGGCAGAGGTGGATGTGACCACTCTGACCGACGAGGCCGCCATCCGCTCCGCCGCCCGGCAGCTCAAGGCACAGGGCATGACCTATGCCATCCTGACCCTGAAGGACACCGCCGGGCAGGTGTATTACGCCTCCCAGACGGCGGTGGGTGCCGCCAACGCGGCCCCCACGCAGGTCGAGCTGACGAGTGTGGCATCCATCTTCAAGGAGGAGGGGCTGGTGCCGGTGGCGGCGCTGAATGCCTTCCGTGACCCTGCCGGTGCCCGGGCCGACCGCGCTCTGGCCATCCGGTATCAGGGGCAGGAGTACCTTTGGCTGGACAACAAGGCTTCCGCCGGAGGCAACCCCTGGCTGAACCCCTACGCCGCGGAAACCGTGCAGTATATCGGTGATCTGATCGCCGAGGTGCACGCCGCCGGGTTTGATCAGGTGCTGCTGGAAAATGTCCGGTTCCCCTCGTCCACCAGCGCCAAGCAGGACTATGGCAACACCAACGGTGTGGACCGTGCCGGGCAGCTGACTGCGGATATCGCCGCCTGGCAGGCCCGCTTCGGAGATACGGTGACGCTCTGGTACGGTTATTCGCTGGCCGAGGTGACCGGCTCCTCCAGCCAGCTGGGAGCCCCTGCGGCCCAGCTGGGCGTGAAGAACCTGCTGGTGAAGGTCCCGTCCTCCTCTACGCTGGATGCAGCGGCCCGGGAGGAGCTGACCCTCTCCCTGACCGAGGCAGGTGTGGAGCATGTGGTCATCCGGGACGATGCCGCCAGCTATTTTGAGTGATCCCTGCGTTTTTGTGAGAGGGAGGAAAGTATTATGAACAAAACACCCTGTTTTTCCCCGGCGCACATCCTGCTGCCGTCGGAACAGATCCCGGTGGGGCAGTGGGGCTGTGTGGCCTGCGATCAGTTCACCAGTGACCGCTCCTATTGGGAAAAGGCTGCGCAGGCCGCCGCAGGCGGCCCCAGCACACTGGACCTGATCCTGCCGGAGGTCTATCTGGAAGAGGATGACGTGGATGCAAGGATCAGCGCCATCCATGCGGCCATGGACGATTATACCCGGAACGTGCTGACCCGCGCGGTGGACGGCTTCATTTATGTGGAGCGCACCGAGCAGAGCGGCCGGGTGCGGCAGGGCCTTGTGGGCAGGATCGACCTGGAGGCATACAGCTATGCCGAGGGTGCGGTGCCTGCCATCCGCCCCAGTGAGCACACCGTGGAAAGCCGCATCCCGCCCCGCATGGCGGTGCGCCGGGGGGCAAGGCTGGAAACGCCCCATATTATGATGCTGGCCGATGACCCCGGCTGCACCCTCATCGAGCCCATCGGCGAGAAAAAGGAGCAGCTGCGCAAGGTCTACGAGGGCGACCTGATGCTGAACGGCGGCCACATTGCCGGCTGGGCAGTGGAAGATCCCGCCCTGCTGGCCCAGATCGACAGCGCCCTGAACGCTCTGGGCAGCCAGGAGGCCTTTGATGCCCGGTATCCCCAGGCAAAGGGCGGCGCGCCCCTGACGCTGGCCGTGGGCGACGGCAACCATTCGCTGGCTTCCGCCAAGGCCTGCTGGGAGGAGCTGAAAAAGACCCTGACCCCGGAGCAGCAGCTGACCCACCCGGCCCGCTGGTGCCTGGCTGAGGTCTGCAATGTCCACTCTCCGGCCATTGAGATCGAGCCCATCCACCGTGTCCTTTTCAATGTGGACTGCGGTGCCGTGCTGCTGGCCCTCATCGCGTGGAGCGATTCCCACGCGGCAGGCATCTGCTTCGGCGATGCAAAACAGCAGTCCTTTACGCTGGCAGGCCCCCATGTGGCCAATGTGCTCAGCTTTGAACATCCCGTTGCCCCGCTGACCGTGGGCACCATTGACGCATTCATTGAGTATTTCATGGCCCGCCACATCGAGGCCCGGGTGGATTATGTCCACGATGAGCCCGCTGTCCGCGCCCTGTGCAGGCAGGGGGGTGTGGCGTTCCTGATGCCGCCCTTTGAGAAGAGCGACCTGTTCAAGGGCATCGTTATGGGCGGTGTGCTGCCCCGCAAGACCTTCAGCATGGGGCACGCAGAGGAAAAGCGCTATTATATGGAATGCAGAAACATTTTAGGTGAAGAATGACATTTAACGAACTGAATCTTTCCGCGCCTGTGCTGCGTGCTGTGGCACAGGCGGGCTATGAATCCCCCTCGCCCATTCAGGCGGCGGCCATTCCGCCGGTGCTGGCCGGGAGGGACTTGATGGGCTGCGCCCAGACGGGTACCGGCAAGACGGCTGCCTTTGCGCTGCCCATGCTCGACCGCCTGACTGCCAGCGCGCCCTGCAAAAAGGGTGCCATCCGCGCCCTGATCCTGACCCCCACCCGGGAGCTGGCTTTGCAGATCGGCGAGAGCTTTGAGGCCTACGGCAAGTATCTGACCCTGCGCAGCACCGTCATCTTTGGCGGTGTGGGTCAGGCTCCGCAGGTCGCAGCCCTGAAAAAGGGCGTGGACATCCTCATTGCCTGCCCGGGCCGCTTGAACGACCTGGTGGGGCAGGGGCTGCTGGACCTCTCCAACATTGAGATCTTTGTTCTGGACGAAGCCGACCGGATGCTGGATATGGGCTTTGTCCACGACGTGAAAAAGGTGATCGCCAAGCTGCCCAGGCAGCGCCAGAACCTGATGTTCAGCGCCACTATGCCCAAGGAGATCGAGCAGCTGGCCGCAGGCATCCTGCATGACCCAGCCTTTGTCAAGGTAGACCCGGTGTCCAGCACGGTGGACCGCATCCAGCAGAGCCTGTATTTTGTGGAGAAGGGCAACAAGAAGTTCCTACTGCCCTGGCTCATCAAAAACCTGAAGCCTGAGGTGGTGAACGCGCTGGTGTTCAGCCGCACCAAGCACGGAGCCGATAAGATCGCAAAAGATCTGAACAAGCAGGGCATCCCCGCTGCCGCCATCCACGGCAACAAGAGCCAGACCGCCCGCGTGACGGCGCTGGAGGATTTCAAGGCGGGCAAGACCCGGGTGCTGGTGGCGACCGATATCGCCGCCCGCGGCATTGACATCAGCGAGCTGTCTCATGTGTTCAACTACGACCTGCCCGAGGTGCCCGAGACCTACGTCCACCGCATTGGCCGCACGGCCCGTGCCGGTGCCGACGGCACTGCCGTCAGCTTCTGCGCCCCGGAGGAAAAGGAATATCTGGCCGGGATCGAAAAGCTGAACCGCCGCCAGATCCCGGTTGTCTCCGGCCATCCCTGGGACGGCGTGCCCGCCCCTGTCAAGGCTGCGCCCCCGGTGCGGGGCAAAAAGCCCAAGGCGGAAGCAGAGCAGCCGGAAAAGCCTGTGAAGGCAGAGCAGCCTGCCAAAGCAGAAAAGGCAGCCAAGGCCGAAAAGCCCGCTGCCCCCAAGAAGGAAAAAGCGGCTGCAAAACAGCCCAGCCCCAAGAATACCGAACCGAAAGAAGGAACATCCATGGAGGAAAACCAGAAGCGCACTTCCGGCGGCCGCAGTGAGAACCGCCGCTCCAATAACAGCCGCACCCGCCGCGAGGGCAATGCCCCGCAGCCGGCCAACCGCGGCAGCAACGCCCAGCCCAAATTCGACCCCCACTTTGTGAGCGCCCCGGAGGCTACCCCCCTGCGCCCGGTCAAAAAGGCTCCGGCTGCGCAGCCTGCCGCAAAGCAGACTGCTCCGGCCCAGAATGGCCAGCGTCAGCGCGGCGGTCAGCCTGCCCGTGCCGAGCAGCGCACCGACCCGCGCACCGAGCAGCGGGCAGAGCGAAACAGCCGCAATGCCCGCCCGGCCCAGAACAGCCAGAGCCAGCAGGGCAGCCGCAATAACCGCAATGCAGTGCAGAGCAGCCGCCCGGCCCGCCCCGCCAAGAGCGAGGCACCCCACGGCCGCAGCCGGAACGCTGCCCCCGCACGGGACGAGGACCCGGGCCTGATGCTGATCAGCCGCCGCCCGCCCCAGCAGAAGTTCACCAACTTTGAAGAGTATATGACCGCCCACGGCGGTGCCACCGCACCCATTGAGGATCACACCGATGAAACCTGAGCCGTTTGCCCCCTGGCAGTGCCCGCTCTGCGGCGAACCCCTGACCGGGGACACTGCCCTGAAATGCGGCAGGAACCACAGCTTTGACCGGGCAAAAGAGGGGTACTGGCACCTGCTGCCGGTGCAGAGTATGCGCACCAAGGCCCCGGGCGACAGCAAAGAGATGGTCGCCGCCCGCCGTGCCTTCCTGAACGCCGGATATTACGGCATCTTCGGCCGGGCGCTGGGGGAACTGTGCCTTGCGTACGGCGCTGCCGCCGGGGCAGATGCACCGCTCCACCTGCTGGATGCGGGCTGCGGCGAGGGCTGGTACGACCGCTGCATTGCACAGGCCTTTGCACAGGCGGGCAGGCCGGTGCAGCTGGCGGGTTTTGATATCGCAAAGCCTGCGGTGCGTCTGGCCGCAAAGGCACTGCCTGCCGCAAAATACGCGGTGGCATCCAGCTTTGCCCAGCCTGTCCGCACCGGATGGGCCGACCTGCTGCTCAACTGCTTCTCGCCCTTTGCACAGGAAGAGTTCCGGCGTGTGCTGCGCCCGGGCGGACGGATGATCTATGTTGTGCCCGGTGCAGAGCACCTCTACCAGATGAAGGCTGTCCTCTACGACACGCCCTATAAAAATCCGGTGCAGGAGGTGGCCTATGAGGGCTTCCGTCCCATCGGGGAGCGGGAGGTCTCGGGCCGCATCACGGTGCCTGCCGGGCAGCTGGAGGCGCTGTTCGCCATGACCCCCTATTACTGGAAAACGCCACGGGATGGCGCAGCCCGCCTGGCCGCCCTGCCCGAGCTGACCACGGACATCGCGTTCCGCTTCCTCGTGTTTGAAAAAGAGTGATCGAAAAGCCCCCGGCCTGTGAGGATACAGGCCGGGGGCTTTTTGCGTGCAGAAAACAGGGTCACATCGCGATCCAGCCCAGTGCGTTGGCGACCGAGCTGGCCAGGATGATAGCCGCGAAGATGGGGCAGAGATACCGGAGCATAAAGTTGAACACCGGTTTGCGGCGGAAGGGCTGACCTTCCCGCGTGACCTCTTCCTCGATCTTTTCCACGCCGACGATCCGGGAGACCAGCAGGCAGGTGGCAATGGCCGCAATGGGCATCATCACCGAGTTGGTCAGGAAGTCGAAGAAATCGAGGAACTGCATCCCGAACACGGTCACGCTGGCAAGGGGGCCGTAGCCCAGCGCGGAAAGGCTGCCCAGTGTGATCATAATGCAGCCGATGAGGATGGTGGAGCGGGTGCGGTCCCAGCCCAACTCGTCCTCAAAGGTAGAAACAGCACTCTCGGTCAGGGCAATGGAGCTGGTGAGGGCCGCGAACAGCACCAGCACAAAGAAGAGCACGCCTACGGCAGTGCCCATGCCCATGCTGGCAAAGACCTTGGGGATGGTAATGAACATCAGGGCCGGGCCCGCCTGCAGGGTGTCAGGGTCGCCGCCCGAAAAAGCGAACACGGCGGGAATGATCATCAGGCCCGCCATGATGGCAATGGCGGTGTCGAAGATCTCCACGTTTTCCGTGGACTGCTCAATGGACACGTTCTTTTTCATGTAGGAGCCAAAGGTCACCAGGATGCCCATGGCGATGGAGAGGGAGTAGAACATCTGCCCCATGGCGGAAACCACCGTCATCCACGAGAAGTTGGCCGGGTTGGGCACCAGAAAATACTTTACGCCTGCCAGTGCGCCGGGCCGTGTGACCGAGTAGACGGCAATGACCACCGAGAGCACCACCAGCACCGGCATCATCACCTTGGAAACGCGCTCCACACCGTTGCGCACGCCCGCAAAGATGATGCCCAGCGTGATAAAGGCGAACAGCAGGAACGAGATCTCGGCCAGCAGACCGTTGGAGATGAAGCCGGAGAAATACCCGTCCGATGCCAGCGCGCTGCCGTGGCCGGTGAGATACTGGGCCAGATAGTGGATGACCCAGCCGCCGATGACCGAATAATAGGGGACGATCAGGATGGGGATGACGGCGTTGATCCAGCCGCCGAACGCCAGCCCCTTGCCCTTGCCAAAATGGCTGTAAGCGCCCACCGGGCTTTTGCGGGTCATCCGGCCCAGCGCCGTTTCGGCAATGATCATGGTGTAGCCAAAGGTGACAGCCAGCAGGATGTAGATGAGCAGAAAAATGCCGCCGCCGTATTTTGCGGCCAGATACGGGAAGCGCCAGATATTGCCCAACCCGACCGACGCACCGGCGGCGGACAGCACGAATCCGAGTTTGCCGGAAAACGCGCTGCGCTTGTGGTGAGTTTCCATGTTTTTTTCCTCTTTTCCAATTGATAAACTCAAGTGTAACATAGAGGAAGCGGGATTTCAACGAATCGCAGGCGTTTCACCGGTGGAGAGATTTCAGGCGAAAGGTGAAGAAAAGTGAATCATTTCCTGGTAAAGGGCTCCATGCCGTGCTCCTCGGGGGTGTAGTATTCCATCAGGGAGATATAGTTTTCCGGGTGGTGGCAGAACGCCGCGCGCAGAACGCTGTCCAGCTCGCCCCGGGCGGTGAGCAGACGGATGATGTACTGGGCCACCATCTGCACCACATCGGTCTCGATGCCGTAGCACAGGCCGACCGCCAGCACCGGGATCAGGATCTGCCGGGCCAGCAGGGGCACGTTCTGGCCGTACCGCTCAAGGATGGGCCGGCTCATGGTGGAGGCGGCCCAGACGCTGCCCACGATCTGCCAGTAATCGAGCTCTTTCATGTGGGAAAGGGTCTGCAGCCGTTCCACAATCTCGCCGTCGCTGAGGATGTAGCCATCGACCACCTCTTTTTCGGAGCGGAGAAAGGCACACTGGATCATGTCCATGATGGCGGTTTCGTACTTCTGGTGGAAATTTTCCCGGGAAACGCAGAACTTGGCCACGATGTCGATGAGGGCACTGGTGTCCTCGGCGGTGGCAAGGCTGCTGACCACCAGCGGTGTGGGGCCGAATTCCGCCCCCAGCGCGTCCAGGTCGGCCAGCTCTTCGGCGTTCCGGGTGGCGGGCAGAAAGCGGTCGCAGCCGTTGCGGTGGTAGCCCCAGGCAGCGGGCAGCACCCGGGCCACCGCGTCGCCGCTGGAAATGATGCTGAAGATGTTGCTCTCGGGCCAGCTTTCCAGCAGGGTGCCGTCCGGGGCGTGGTTGGCATCGAAATCCTGCTGCAGGTCAGGCCGGTCAGCGGCAGTCAGAGCCGCAGGCACCGCAAAGCCGTAGGCATAGATGTTCTCCCGCCCCAGCTGGGGCAGCTCCCGGGCGATCTTTGCCGCCAGCAGATTTGCGATAATGGAGCCGCGGCTGTAGCCGCCCAGCCAGAGCTTGAAGGCACCGCTCTGCCCGGCCCGGGCCAGATAGGCCTTGAGGGATGCAAACACCGCCGCCACGGGCGTGACAAAGCCGGTGTGCGCGCTGGTATCGCCCATGTGGAAGTTGCTGGCCCACTCGCCGCCGTAGCCGCCGCCCCGCAGGATAAGCGCCACAAGGGTGGTGCGCTGGCCGTTCAGGGTCAGGGTCTTGCGGGCCAGCGAATAGCCCACAAAGTCCCCGGCCCGGCCGGTGTCAAGGTCGTAGTTGCAGAACAGCGCGTCCCCGAAGCCCAGGGCCTCGTAGGCGGCAGCAATGTGGGCTTCCCGCCCCACGGAGCCGTTGACCCAGTATTCCGCATCGCTGGCTATGGTGTTGGCCGCAGCGCAGACCAGACCCAGCGTTGCCAGCGCCAGCTGGTGGTCATATTGGGTGGCCGGGTGGGTGAAAAAGCTGTCGGAGTAATAGAACGTGTGGGTCAGGTCGCAGCCGCTCAGGTCGCTGCGGATGCCAATGGCGTAGCGGCCATCCGGTACTGCATGGCCCACGGAGCCCTGCCCGGCAGCCTGGACCATCAGCCCGGGCAGCAGAGTGCTGCCGGCCGCAAACCCCAGCACCTTGCAAAAACTTCTTCGATCCATAATTTTTCCCCTCAAAACCAGAATGGATTTTTTCTTAGTATACCGTATCCCGGGCGGGGATACAATCCAAAGTTTTCCGGGCGGCAAAAAACGGGCCGGTGTTGCGCACACCGGCCCGTTATGTTACACTGTTGTTCAGTCCAGATCCTTGCAGCACTCCACGATGTGGTGGAACATCTGCTCCACGGCGGGAGCCATGGCGGTGGGACGCTGGACGGCCAGACCCACCACCCGGTCCTCTTCTGGCTCGATGGGGTAGATCTTGACCGCTGCCGTGCAGTTGCGCAGCAGCATCCGGGGCATGATGGAAATACCCAGGCCTGCCTCGACCATGGCAATGTTCGACTGGTCATCGATGACATGGCAGCGGCGCTCCGTGGAGATGGAATACTTCTTGAGGAACTGACGCATCTCCGCATCGGTGGCATCCCACTGCACCACAAAGTTCTGCCCGTTCATCAGGGCGGGGGTCATCACGCCGTTGGGCGGCTCGGGCCAGTCCATGGGGGTGATGCAGAGCAGCGGCTCGTGGAACAGCTCGGTCAGAACAAACTCCTCCCGGCAGTTGTTGGAGAGGAAGGCGATGTCCACCTGACCGGTGCGCAGCCACTCCTTGACATCGTCGTAGGTGCCCTGATAGACCTCGACTTCGATCTGGGGGTAGTGGTCCATAAAGCCCTTGAGGATGCTGGGCAGCAGCCCGGAGCAGATCGAGTTGAAGGCACCCAGCTTGACCTTGCCTTTTTCCAGGCCGTTCAGGCGGGCAATGCTCTGCTGCAGGGCCTCATCGCTGTTCAGCACCGCACGGATGGAGGGGTACAGCGAAGCGCCGTAGCTGGTCATGGTAACGCCGTTTTTGCCGCGATTGAATAAGGTAAAGCCCAGCTCGGCCTCCATCACGGCGATGGCGTGGCTGATGGCCGAGGGGGTCAGATGCAGCTGCTGAGCCGCCTTGTTAAAGCTGCCCTGCCGTGCAACTGCGTCGAAAATCTCATAAGAAAACAGCGTCATTCCCAATGCCTCCTTCCGGTCTGATCTGGTTCGGAGACGCTTGATCCTCTGTGAATCTTTTTCATCTTTGGTTTGAGATAGTTCAATTATCTTCTTGATTTTACTATCCTGCGCCCGTCCTGTCAAGCATTTTGGGCTGATTTGTGCACGCTCTGTGCAGATTTTGCCGCAGCAGACGCAGGAAATGCCACCTTTCCTCCGTTATAGTTCTTATAACGATTTTTTACAAACTGACCGAGGTGTTTTTTTATGACTGCACTTTCCCCGCGCTGCAGCTTCAGCGGCACCGCCCTTAAAACCATTGCCTGCATCACCATGCTCATCGACCACATCGGCGCGTCCTGCATCGAGGCAGGTATCCTTACGCCCGGGCTGGACAGCGGCACCCTCTCGCGGGACACCCTTTCCGCCTATCCGCTGTACCGACTGGACATGGTGCTGCGCTTCACCGGGCGGCTGGCCTTTCCCTTGTTCTGCTTTTTGCTGGTGGAGGGCTTTGTGCACACCCACAACGTCAAAGGCTACCTTGGGCGGCTGGTGCTGTTCGGCCTTCTGAGCGAGGTACCCTTTGACCTTGCGTTCTTCCGCACCCCCTTTGACCCCAGTGCGCAGAACGTTTACTGGACGCTGGCGCTGGGCGTGCTGGCTATGGCAGGGCTCAAGCGCTTTGAAAAGGAAAACGGCCTGCCCGGCTGGCAGGGGCTTGTGTGGGCGGGCGGCTGCGCCGCGCTGGCGCTGGTTGCCAACACCGACTACCACGCCATCGGCGTGCTCATCATCTGCACCCTGTACCTGACCCGCGCAGACCGCAAGCGGCAGTGCCTTGCAGGTGCGCTGCTGTTTTTGTTCGAGCTGACTGCGCCGCTGGCCTTTGTGCTGGTCTGGTTCTACAACGGGCAGCGCGGCGCGTGCAGTCCGCTGCAGAAAAAGGCCTTTTACTGGTTCTACCCGGTGCACCTGCTGGTGCTGGCAGGTATCACGAACCTTATGCTATAACAGCAGAAAGCCCGCCGTCCAAAGACAGCGGGCTTTTTTACAGCTTCTCACATCGGGAACATAACGCCCGTCAGCAGCAGCATGGCAGGCACTGTGACCAGCATACACACGGTGGAGTGGGCCACCGCCTGACTGGCAAGGGTCGCCTCGATGCCGGTCTGCTTGGCCAGCACAGCGGCAAGGCTGCCGGCCGGGCAGCATGCAATGATGGACAGGCCGGTGCGCAGCACATTGTCCAGCGGCAGCAGCCACAGCAGCAGCATGAACAGCAGCGGGAACAGGATGCCGCGCAGCAGGGTGACCCGGTACAGGAAACCGGTGTGCAGCAGCGCACGGATGTCGCTGTCTGCCAGCAGCACACCTACGATCATGAGCGCCAGCGGGGTGGTGCAGCCGCCCACCGCACTGCAGAACTGCTGCACCGGTGCGGGCAGCCGCCAGCCGGTGGCCAGCAGCACCAGCATAGCCACCGTGGCAATGTTGGTGGGGGTGATGAAGGTCTTGAGCCGGATCTTCTCGCCGGGGCGGAACAGGCACACCACATAGGTAAAGAACCATACATTATAAGAGGCCATGGCCATGCCTGCAAACACAGTGCCGCGCGCGGTGCCCAGCAGGGCGCTGCACAGCGGCAGGCCGATGAAGCCGCAGTTGGGCATAGCCGCCGTGCCCACCAGCACCGCATACTTACCCGGCGTGTCGTGGTGCAGCCAGCTGCTCAACCGGCACAGGCCGGTGGTCACCACAAACAGTGCCAGCAGCAGCACGAACAGCACCCCTGCCTGAGTGAGCAGCTCCGGCTCACCGTCCACGGCTGCACCAGCCAGCATGGTACAGGGCAGCAGAAGCTTCATGATAAAATCCGACAAAAACTTGCTGTCACGATCCTTGATAATGCCGCTGCGTGCACCTACATAGCCCAGCAGCACTTCCAGAAAGATCACCGTGATCTGACCTGCCAAAACGCCAAACGCCATTGGTTCCTCCTTTTTGTTCCACAAGCCGCATTTTTCCTTTATAAAGGAAAAAGCCCATTGATTTCAACGAATCAACGAGCTTTTTCTTGGCGGAGTAGGAGGGATTTGAACCCTCGCGCCGTTGTTTAGACGACCTACGCCCTTAGCAGGGG
>ENA-UEOR01001099-UEOR01001099.1-human-gut-metagenome-genome-assembly--contig:-NODE-1099-length-16547-cov-20.193321_pt1 | contig 16547 bp, 15 predicted proteins | sample MGYA00242887_ERZ507890 | MGnify/ENA primary metagenome ERZ507890 (study PRJEB26167, sample SAMN06115431) | human gut metagenome | host: Homo sapiens | place: China:Guizhou | collected 2014-10-21...
GCCATGATGGTCGCCTTCATCGGTTATTTCCTGTACCTGATCGTCAAGTGCCTGATCAAGGATTTCCGCAAATACTTCACGCTAGAGGCCGGCGCCTTCGGCATCGCGCTGTGCCTGTGTCTGGTATACGCCTATTTCACTGCCGGCGTACTGCGGCGGCCGAACGCCTCGATCTACATGTCGGTGCTGCTGGCCGTGGTCTATTACCTGACGCAGATGCGCAGTGAACAGCCGGACGCCCTGCCGGACGGAGAGGAGAAACGCACATGATTTTCAGTGTTGTCATCCCGGTCTACAACGTCAAGGACTACCTGCCCAAGTGCATCGACTCCGTGCTGGCGCAGGATTTTGAAGACTACGAGGTCATCCTCATCGACGACGGCTCGACCGACGGCGAGAGCGGCGCGATCTGCGACCGCTATGCTGCGGCGCACCCGGAGCGCATCCGCGCCATCCACAAGCCGAACGGCGGCGTGGGTGAGGCGCGCAACGTCGGCATCGAGGCGGCGCAGGGCGAGTACCTGATCTTCATCGACAGTGACGACTACATCGCCCCCGACATGTTCCGCGTTCTTGCCGACGCCGTCGCCCGCTTCGGCAGCGACATCATTGGCTTCGGCGCGGCGCTGGAAGCAAACGGCGTCGTGGTCAAGGAGCTCGTGGATCCCCTGCCGACCGACCGCACCTTCACCCTTGCCGACACGCCCGAGCTGATGCAGACAATGCCCTCTCCCTGGAGCCGCATCTGGCGGCGCAGCCTGTTTCTGGATTCCGGCGTGCGCTACCCGGCGCGCATCTGGTACGAGGATCTGTGCACGTCCGTGAAGCTGCTGGCATTGGCCAAAAGCGCCGCCTTCGTGCCGGACATCCTGTATTACTACGTTGACCGCACCAACTCCATCACGCGCAACACGAACACGGCGCGCAACGCCGAGCTGTTCACAGCCTTTGACAACCTGCTCGACTGGTACCGCGAAAACGGCCTGTTCGAGCGCTACTACAATGAGCTGTCGCGCCTGGCGGTAGATCATGTGCTGCTCGCGGCCTCGGTGCGCGTGCTGCGCGTGGACCCGGAGAGCGAACTGCTCGACCGGTTTCAGGACTACGTGCAGGCGCAGTTCCCGGACTATCTCGACAATCCCCTGCTTGCGCAGCTCTCCCGCAGCCACAAGCTGATCCTGCGTCTGCTGCGTCAGCATAAATACCGTACCGTGCGCGCACTTTTTGCCGCCAAGGACAAGCTCGGCTGAGCGCCCGGACTGGAGGAAGCTATGAAATTCAGTGTCATCATCCCGGTCTACAACAGCTGGGAATACCTGCGCGAAGGCGTGGACTCCGTGCTGGGGCAGACCGGCGCGGACTTTGAGATCCTGCTCGTGGACGACGGCTCGACCGACGGCGAGAGCGGCGCGCTATGCGACACGCTCGCGCGCGAACATCCGGACTGCATCCGCGTGCTGCACAAGTCCAACGGCGGCGCAGGCGACGCGCGCAACGTGGCGCTCCCGCTCGCGCAGGGCGAGTATGTGCTGTTTCTTGACAGCGACGACACCTACACACCGGACGCCTTCGCCGTATTGCGCGCAGCACTGGACGAGACGCAGGCCGACGTGTGCTATTTCGGCCTTTGCATGACCGGCGACAACGACGGCGCGGTGTTCACCGACGACCTGCCGCTGCATACGCCGCTGACGCTTCAGGAGACCCCTGCCCTGCTGCTCAACCGCCCGTCAGCCTGCATCGCGGCCTGGCGGCGCACGCTGTTCACGGACACGGACATCCGCTTTCGCGCCCGCGGCTGGGGCGAGGACCTGTGCATGACGCGCAAGATGCTCACGGCGGCGCAGTCCGTTGTGATCCTGCCGGATGTGCTCTACCTCTACCGGCAGCACGAGGGCTCCGTGACCAAGCGCGCGCTCGACGCCAACGCCGAAATCATGGACGCGATCGACGACGTGCTGACGTGGTATCAGGCGCGCGGCCTGTTCAAACAGTATGAAAACGAGCTGGGCAAGCTCTGCGTAGACAATGTGCTCTATGATGCGTCCGTGCGCATCCTCAAGGCACAGAGCACGCACCCGCTGCTGCCGCAGCTGCTGGACTTTACCGCCGCGCGCTTCCCCGACTACCGGCACAACCCCTATCTGAAAGGCTATCCGGCGCGCAAAAAGCTGGTGCTGTCCCTGCTCGGAAAGAAGCAGTACCGGGCGGTGCACATGCTGTTCGCCGCCGCCGGACACTGACACTATGAAGCATCACAATCAACTGCGTTCCGGCTCTCTGCTCACGTATGTGCAGATGACGCTCAACATCATCGTCTCCATTGCCTACACGCCGTTCATGCTGCGCATCCTCGGCAAGAGCGAGTACGGCCTGTACTCCACCGTCGCCTCGACGATCGCCATTTTGTCGGTGCTCAGTCTCGGCTTCGGCGGCAGCTACGTGCGCTATTACATCCTCTACCGCAAGGAAAAGGCGGACGATAAGATCGCGAGGCTCAACGGCCTGTTCCTGATCGTGTTTTCCGTCATCGGGCTCGTTGCGCTCGCGTGCGGCCTGTACCTGACGTTCCATCTGGAGATGGTGTTCAAGACCGGCCTGACGGACGCCGAGTACCACACGGCGCGCATCCTCATGCTGCTGCTGACGGCGAACCTCGCCGTGAGCTTCCCGATGAGCGTGTTCAGCAACATCATCAGCGCGCAGGAGCAGTTCGTGTTCCTGAAGGCGACGGAGATCCTGCGCACGGTCGTGTCCCCGCTCGTGACACTGCCGGTGCTGCTGGCGGGCTACGGCTCGATCGGCATGGTCGTCGTCACGGTGACGATCTCGGTATTCGTGGACGTGCTGCGGCTGATCTACTGCTTCGGCAAGCTGCACATTCGGGTCTCGTTCCGGAACTTTGACGGCGCCGTGCTCAAGGACATTGCCGTATTCTCGGGCTTCATCGCCATCAACATGGTCGTCGACCAGGTCAACAACAACCTCGACAAGCTCATCATCACGCGCTACTGCGGCACGGCCGCCACGGCAGTCTACGCCGTCGGCCAGCAGCTGCACACGTACTTCATCTCGTTTTCGACGGCGGTGTCGTCCGTGTTCACGCCGCGCATCCATCAGCTCGTGCAGGACAACAAGGACGACAAAGCGCGCCTGCGCACCGTGCTCACGGAGCTGTTCGTACGCGTGGGGCGCATCCAGTTTCTGATCCTGTCTCTCGTGTGCACGGGCATCATCTTCTTCGGCAAGCCGTTTATCTATTTCTGGGCCGGACCGGGCTATGACGATGCGTATATCATTGTGCTGCTGCTCATCATCCCCGGCATGGTGCCGCTGACGCAAAACCTCGGCATCGAGATGCAGCGCGCGCAGAATCTGCACAAGTACCGCTCGATCATCTACGGGGCGATGGCCATCGGCAACCTCGCCATCAGCATCTGGCTGTGCCAGTACCTCGGCGCGATCGGCTGCGCGATCGGCACGGCCGTCGCCGTCGCGCTGGCAAACGGGCTCGTGATGAACATCTTCTATCAGCGGCGGCTGAACATCGACGTGACCGTGTTCTGGAAAAATATCGGGCGCATGGCGCTCGGCCTGCTGCCGCCCGCCGCGTGCGGCGTGCTGATGATGCTGTTTGTAAACCTCTACAGTATTCCGATGCTGCTCGGCGGCATCATCGTCTACACAGCGATCTACTGTGCCTCCGTGTGGCTGCTGTCCATGAACGGATATGAAAAGGCCCTTGTCGGCGGCATGGTGCGAAAGGTGCTGAGAAAATGAAACAACGCTTGAAACGCCTGCTCGTGCGGCTGCTGAGCCTGCTGCCCGGCAAGCCGGTCATCCTGCTCGAGAGCGCGCCGCCCCTCGGTGACAACACCGGCGCCCTGTACCGGACGCTGCTGGCCCAGGGCTGGAACGACCGATACCGGCTCGTGTGGGTCGTGCCGGATCCGGCCGCTTTTCGGAACGTACATGAAAAGAACGTGTCCTTTGCCGGCACGCGGGGAACATGGGCGCTGCTGCGGTTGTTCTGGCTGCGCGCCCGCGCCGTTGCCATCGTGGACTGCAACGGCCAGCTCCAGAAGCTCCGGCCGGAGACTGTGCACCTGTACCTGACGCACGGCAGCCCGCTCAAGAGCGTGCACGACTACTATTTCTGCGACCCGACGACCGACTGGGCGCTGAGTCAGGCCCCGTTTTTTGACGCCGTGAACAGCTATGAATTTCACATCCCACCGGAAAAGCTCGTCACGCTCGGCTTCCCGCGCAACGACGACCTGTTCACGCACAAATGCGACCTGAAGGACATCTTCGGCGCGGAGTTTGACCGCTTCGTCGTCTGGTATCCCACGTACCGCCAGCACAAGAACAACCTCGTTGCGACGACGGACATCTCCGTCCCCGTCATCCATGAAACGGCGGCGGCCGCGGCCGTGAACGAGGCCGCGCGTGCGACGAACACGCTCGTGATCGTCAAGCCCCACCCGGCGCAGGATCTCGCGCACATCCGCGCACTGGAGCTGAGCAACCTGCGCTTCATCGACGACGGGCTCTTCGCCGCGCACGGCATCACGTCCTACGAATTTCTCGCCTGCACGGATGCCCTCATCACGGACTATTCCTCCGTGCTGTTTGACTATCTGCTCACGGGCAAGCCCGTGGGGCTGACGTTCGAGGACATCGACGCCTACGCCAAGCAGCCGGGCTTTGCCATCGACCCGCAGCCGCTGCGCGAGAGCGCGGCCCCGCTCGACACGCCGGACGATTTCCGCACGTTTTTCGAGCAGCTCGCCGCGGGCGATGATCCGCTGCGGGCCAAGCGCCTGCAGCTCACGAAGCTGACCAACCAATACACAGACGGACACTCCGCCGAGCGCGTCGCCGCGTTTCTGGCCGAGCGCCTCCGGGAAAGGGAACACACATGAGACGTGTTATCACTTACGGCACCTTTGACCTGCTGCACTACGGGCACATCAATCTCCTGCGCCGCGCCAAGGAGCAGGGCGATTATCTGATCGTGGCCCTGAGCACGGACGAGTTCAATTGGAACGAAAAGCAAAAAAAGAGCTACTTCTCCTACGAGGACCGCAAGCGGATGCTCGAGGCGATCCGCTATGTCGATCTCGTCATCCCGGAGGAGAGCTGGGACCAGAAAGTCACCGACGTGGACAAATACCACGTGGACGTGTTCGTCATGGGCGACGACTGGAAGGGCAAGTTCGACTTCCTGAAGGACAAATGCGAGGTCGTCTACCTCCCCCGCACGCCCGAGATCTCCACGACGAAGATCAAGACAGATCTGCACACCTGAATGATGCACGAAATGCCGCCCGGCTGATGTCGGGCGGCATGTTTTTTGCTCCCGCGCCATAGAGTGGTACAAACTGCGTCGGGAGGTCGCGCGCGTGCACACAAATCGCAGGCTCATCGTCAACACCGCGCTCATGACCGGCTCGTCGATCGTGATGCGCTGCATCGGGCTCGTCTTTCAGGCGTGGATCGTCGGGCGCATCGGCGCGGCCGGCATCGGGCTGTACCAGCTCGTCATGTCGGTGAGCGTGCTGTTTGCAACCTTCGCCATCTCAGGCATCCGCTTTGCTACCACGCGCCTGATCTCTGAGGAGATGGGGCTCGAGCGCGGCGCGGGCGTCACGGGCGCGATGCGCCGGTGCGCGTGCTACGCGCTGTTTTTCGGCCTGTGCGCGGGTACGATGGTGTATTTTCTGGCCGAGCCCGTGGGCTTTCTCTGGATCGGCGACGCGCGCACGGTGCGCTCGCTGCGCATCACGAGCATCAGCCTGCCGTGCATCTCGCTCTCGTCGGTCATGGACGGGTATTTCACCGCCTCCGGCCGCGTGTGGAAGCCAACGCTCGTGCACCTGATCGAGCAGTTGGTGAGCATCACGTGCGTGATGTGGTTTTTGTCCTTTGCGGCCGCCGGCGACCTGGAGCAGAGCTGCGCCGCCGTCACGGCGGGCGGTGCGTGCGCGGACGTGGTGTCGCTGCTGATGATGGCGGCAATGTATCTCCTCGACCGGCGCAAATACCGCACAGGCGGCGACACCGTGCCGCACCTGACGCGGCGTATGCTCGCCGTGGCGCTGCCGCTGGCGGTGTCGGCCTATGCGCGCACGTCGCTCACGACGCTGGAGCACCTGCTCATCCCGTGCGGGCTCAAAAGCTCCGGTCTAACGGCCGACCGCGCGCTCGCGGGCTACGGCATCGTGCACGGCATGGCGCTGCCGGTGGTGCTCTTCCCCTCGTGCCTGCTGTACGCGCTGGCGGATCTGCTCGTGCCGGAGCTGACGACGGCGCAGGTCTCCGGCCGGTGCGGGGACATCCGGCGGCTGGTGCGCGCACTGCTGTACCGGTGCCTGCTGTTCGCGTGCGGTACGGCCGTGCTGCTGCTGGCGTTTTCCGGGCCGCTCGGGCGGTTGATCTACCACTCGGACGACGCGGGACGGTACATCCGGCTGCTGGCGCCGCTCGTGCCGGTGATGTATCTCGACACCGTGACCGACGGCTGCCTGCGCGGGCTCGGCCAGCAGACGCGCTGCATGGCCATCAATGTGCTCGACGCCACGCTCGGCGTAGTGCTCGTGTGGGTGCTGCTGCCGCGGTTCGGGCTGGCGGGGTACATCTTCATTTTGTATTTCAACGAGTGCGTGAACTTCACGCTCAGCTTCACCTTGCTGCTGCGCGCGGTGCGCCGCAGCTGCAGCGATAACCAGAAAGAATAAAAATCGCGGGCGGTGCTGTTGCACCGCCCACGATCGATTATGTCAGCAGTTTTTCCATATCTGCGGAATTATTTGTCCCGCGTATACTTACATCTTCTATTCAAATCATAACGCGTTATAAAAAAGAGCGCCATAGCCGCATCTACCCATAGGAATACCTTATACAGCAGTTGCGCCGCATGCTCTTGTCCCGCTGCGGAAAGAACAAGAAGCGCCAAGAGGCTCAGCAGATAATACGCCACCAAAGCGGCCTTGAGAAACATGTAGAAGTGATAATCGCCCCTGTATTTCTCGGTCACAAATTGGCCGATGTACTTCTGTGTCACGCGCTCAATAAAGCGGTGGCTTTCGCGGATACACGCTGCTTTCTTATCCGCCTTTCCATACTTCCCCGGAAGGCTTCCGACCAAAATATCATTCACAAGTGATCTTACCGAAAGCAGATAGAGAATCAAAAGGCCCGTTGCAGCATACGAATATCTTATAACAACATCGTACATCCAAAAGCACTCCTTGCAGGGGTGAGAGAAACGTCACATTTTCAGTGCTGCGGGGTGGGCGTTTTGGACTGCACCGGCGGGGTCTGGTTTTTCTTGCGCAGCTCCGGGAAGAGCAAAAACTCCACGCGCTTATACAGCAGATACGTCAGCGCCGAGTCGACGATGCCCTTGATGAGGTTGAACGGGACGACGGCGAACAGCACGAGCGTCGGCACGCTGGTGATGCCCTTGTTCACGGCCGTACCCATGGCGACGATCTGATCGATCGGCAGGTGGAACAGCTCGGCGAACTTCGGGATCAGGTACAGGGCGTTGAAGAGGCTGCCGAAGACCGTCATGCACAGCGTGCCGACGGCCATGCCGATGATGGCGGTGCGGCGAGTCTTGTGGTGGTGGTAGATGACAGCGGCGGGAAGGACGAACGTGCAGCCGACGACGAAGTTGGCAAAGTCGCCGACAAAAGCTGTGCTCGTGCCCTTGAGCAGGAGCTTGAGCAGCACCTTGAGCAGCTCGGTGACGACACCGGCCACAGGTCCGAGATAGAACGCGCTCATGAGCACCGGCAGCTCGCTCAGGTCCATCTTATAGAAGCCGGGCGCAAAAAACAGCGGGATCTCGAGCAGCATCAGCACGCCGCCGAGGGCGGAGAACATGGCCACATAGCTGATGTTGCGGCTGCGGCTGCGGCGCTGCAGATCGTGGCAGACCGTGCGCTCAAACAGATACGCAAGGCCGAGCAATGCCGCGAACACAAGCGCGCAGACACCGATAAAGGACAGGTTTTCTTTCAACATGACAAAGCACCTCCATGGAATGAAAAACACCTGAAAGAACATGTCCTTCAGGCGCTGCGAACAATGGAGGTTCGTAACATCTTCTATCATCCAGACTATACTGTCGGTATCGGAATTGCACCGATTCAACCTTGCTCGGCTCGCGGACTATCACCGCCGGTCGGGAATTACACCCTGCCCCGAAGACATCTCGATTCAGTTGTTTTACTGTCTGCATTATAGCACAGTGGGGAAAGAATGCAAGTACTTTTTTGCAGGAAAGGTTTGACAGCAGCGCTCCGGGCGCGTACAATGGAGGCCACCACCGAAAGGAGGCGCCGCCATGCCCGAGCGCGAAAACACCTGCTGCTTCACCGGCCACCGGGAATACAAGCTGCCCTGGGGCAGCGACGAGAACGACCCCCGCTGCCGCAAGCTGCAGCAGCAGCTCTTCGACGCCGTGGACGCCGTCTACGCCGCCGGCATCCGCCACTTCATCTGCGGCATGGCCAATGGCTGCGACCTGTATTTTTTCGACGCTGCGCGCTATCTGCGCCTGCAGCACCCCGAGGTCACGATCGAGGCGGCCATCCCATACGCCGGCCAGGCCGACCGCTGGCGGCCGGAGCTGCGCGAGCGCTACGCCTACGACCTGCGCCAGTGCGACTATCAGACGCTCGTGCAGGAGGCCTACACCCCCGGGTGCATGATGCGCCGCAACCGCTACATGGTCGATGCCGGAAGCTGCTTTAATGCTCCAAGATCACCAAAGTGTGTTACGATTGCCTGATAATTCTTCTCCTCAAGGAATCTCTCAAATCCAAGCTCAATCTGTGCCTGTACCGCTACATGCTTCTTGAACTCCTCAGGATCTCTGCCCTCAAGCAGGATATCGTATTTGTCATAGTACTCATCTACGAGTGCGTTTGTATCTGACTGTGAAACTGCTGCAACAGACTCTGCAATTTCATTTACAGGGTAGGCATCCACTTCCCAGCCAAACTTAATCTGAGCCTCTACCTTGTCACCCTCTGTAACAGCAACATTTCTCATATTGTCAGCTACACGCATTACACGGATGTGACTGCTCTCTACCACACCGACTGCTACACGCTGCCATGATGCAATCTTTTCCTGTACCACAGGATCTGACCAGTGTCCCACAACGACCTTTCGCTCGATACCCATACGTGTAACAATGTGTCCCCACTCTCTGTCACCGTGAGCTGCCTGATTCTCATTCATGAAGTCCATATCAATTGAATCGTATGGAATCTCCTCATTGTACTGTGTATGTAAATGAAGTAACGGCTTTCTGAGCTCCTTGAGTCCTAAAATCCATGACTTTGCAGGTGAAAATGTATGACACCATACGATAACACCGGCGCACTCATCATCTGTATTGGCCTCGTTGAAGGTCTTTCTGATGAGCTCATTTGTGATGAGTGTTGGCTTCCAGACTACCTCAAACGGAAGCTTTCCTGACTCATTTAATTTGGCTACAATCTCCTTTGAATGTGCTGCAACATTTGCAAGGCACTCATCTCCGTACAGGTCCTGTGAGCCGGTGCAGAACCAGAATTTGTAATTTTTTACTGCTAACATAGTTCCTCTCCTTTATTTGTGTTTATTTATATTTCTCTCGTGGTTTTTATTTCAAATACATAATAATACCAATCATTAAAAATCAAAATAACGTATGCATCCATACCCTCATCTGATTAAGTCCGCGATTTCCCCACATATAATATGGTATAGCCCTTGCTATTACAGACTTTTGTCTCGGTGGCTTCTCAGAATACAGCGCATCTGAGCCTTCAAGTCTCACTGCAGGAATATCTAAAAGAACCGCACCCTTTAATATTCCCTCAGCTTCTGTTTCAATCTGTGCTTCATTAAGCCTTGACACATCTATCATCAGACTCTGCACATCATCATCATTGTCCACTCCTTCAAAAGCGTACACTACCGGACCTCTTTGCAAAGCTGCACATCCTATATCCTCTCTTACCTTTGTATTGGCATATATTACACGGATATCCATATTGAAGCTGATTTCTATAACATCGTTATCATGCCATTTATTTTTTATATAGATATAGCCATCCCTATAAGAATAGAACAAATCTGCATTTGTCTCATCATTCTCTTTTAACCTCATGCCATTGAGTGTCACCTCAAAGCTCTTCAGATATCCCGGAATATGTATTGCAACAGCAAATTCATCGCCTGTCTTCGGCGTAATGCTGTATGAAACATGTCCCTTCCACGGATATTCACTGACAACCTTTATATCTGCTTTTTTAAGCCGAGCCTCCTGACCGATGAAAAGATGTGAATAGATTACATCATCATCCTCATCCCACGCATATCTGCCCAGAGATGTAACCATACGCACAAGATTCGGAGGACAGCATGCACATGTATACCAGCCCGGTCTTTCAGGAATGACATGCTTATAGCCAAATATTTCTCCCGATACTCCGGGATTTACCTCAAGCGGATTCACATAAAAAAATCTCTTTCCATCAAGCTGCATTCCACTTATAATTCCGTTGTATAATTCCCTCTCCATGACATCTGCGTATTTGCCGTTTTTGCTCATTTTAAGCATCTGCTTTGCAAAGAAAACAAGCCCTATCGATGCACAGGTCTCAGCGTATGCCATATCATTCGGCAGCTCATACTCCTTCGTAAAGGCCTCTCCCTCCACTGTTGAGCCTATACCTCCTGTTATATACATCTTCTTTTCTGTCATGTTATTCCACAGGCGCTCGCAGGCGGCAAAAAGCTTTTCATCGTGCTCCGTTGCTGCCAGATCTGCCATAGCTGTATACATATAGACAGCACGCACACTGTGTCCTACCGCTTCATCCTGTTCATAGATAGTTGCATGGCTCTGGTTATACTTTGTATCCTCAGGAATCATGCCAAAATGCTTCCAATCTCGCTTTGCGGCTTCCTCAGCAAAAAAAGCGGGATTTTTTCCCCTCTCCTCAAGAAAATATCTCGCCTGCTTTTTGTAGGCCTCATTTCCTGTTGCATGATACATGCGCATCAGACCTATTTCAACCTCCTGATGCCCCGGTATTCCGGGCAGCTTGTCAGGCCCGAATCTGTCTATGATGTGTCCCGCCATGCCTTCCATAACCTTAAGCAGCTTATCCTTGCCGGTAGCCTCATAATATGCGACAGCAGCCTCCATCATATGGCCTGCACAGTACAGCTCGTGACACTCAAGCAGATTCTGCCATCTGTGCTCAGGCTCTTTTATTGTGAAATATGTATTCAGATATCCATCCGGCTGCTGTGCTGCAGCGATAATATCTATAATGTCATCAGCTCTCTTTTCAAGCGCAGCATCAGGCTTTATTATCAGAGAATATGCCACTCCCTCAAGCCATTTTGCCACGTCACTGTCCTGAAAGACCATACCGTAAAACTCGCCCTGTGAAAGGCCTGCTGCAATCTTAAAATTCTCTATTGCATGACTTTTTTCCACTCCGGGCTGTCTGTCATTAAGCACGTCTTCCTGAAACGGAATGACAACATCTGTCACAAGCTCCTGCATATGTCCCCAAAACGGATCCTCTATTTTTATATTCTTTAAATCCATATTCTACTCTCTCCATATTATATAGCCGTTTTTATAACTTTTTTGCTGTGTGCCTTATTATAAAAGGTCAGCTTGCATATGTACGGTTTACCTCAAGCTCCCTTGCGATATCCTCCGGTGTCATGTATTTCTTGAACACACGCTCCAGACAATAATTTTTTATACATCCAAAACCTCCCGGAAACAGCACAACCAGCCATAGCATGTCCCTGCACCAGAACAGTATGAATAAAAATACTGCAACCAGCAAAATGGACCAGCCAAGATTTGCAAGCATCATGAAAAGTGATTTTTTAAGAGCCTCCTTTACCGTACACTCAAATCTGGCCATGTATGAAAACAGATAAAATGCCCATGCCAGTACAGCACCCGATAATACCAAAAAGAAATAGTACATCATTCCAAGATATGTTCCGGCCTTAAGCTGCTGTTTCATGAGCATGCAGTCTGCCACAAGAAAAGCTGCCGGTATAAGCCATGCAATAAAAGCAAGTGTTGATTTTTTTAAATTACTTTTAAAAGCTTTCCAGTATTCAACATAAGCATAGCTCTTTTTATTTCTTATACACTTATTTACAGTATAATAAACTGCCGTAGTTGATGCACCTATGGTAACAAGAGGGATGCTGGTGACAAACCAGAAAATCCCAAGAATAAGCATGTCAACTGCAGTATTTACTATAGATAAAATTTTGTTGTCGTAATTTAATCCCCGTGGCATATTATCTGTCCTTTCTTAATCTGAACAATTTTGTTTTAATACATAACTATTCAGAACCACTTGAGGAACAGGAAAACCTGCTTTTTATTCCCCGTGATTCTGAATAGCTGTTTTAATATTATTTCGATAATCTAAGTGTAACAACACTGCATGCCGGAAGAGTAACCTTCACACCGGCCTGTGTATTTTCATATGCTGTGAAATCCTTCTCATCCACTACCTCAGGTGCTTCAAAGGTATTGTGTGCATCCATGGCACCTTCGATGTATCTGGCCTCACTTACACTGTATTTGTCACCCTCATTTGTGAACATAATATCAACATCCTCTGACGACTCAAGAGAATTGTTTGTAAGTGTGACTGTAATCACTCCATCCTTATCCTCTGATACAGACTCAAAAACCTTCGGAAGCTCATTCTTTCCTGTACCAACTGTAGTTCCTCCTACAAGAGAGCTATCCAAAAGAGTTGCGCCCTGATGATGTCTCATCATATGGAATACATAATATGTAGGTGTTTTAATCATCTTATCTCCGTCTGTGAGCATTACAGACTGAAGCACATTTATAAGCTGTGCAATACATGCCATCTTCACACGGTCGGAATGCTTGTTGAAAATGTTTAATGTCATACCTGCAACAAGCGCATCACGCATTGTATTCTGCTGATATAAGAATCCCGGATTGGTACCAGGCTCCACATCTGACCAGATGCCCCACTCATCAACAATAAGACCTATATTCTTATCAGGATCATACTCATCCATTATAGCTCCATGACGATTGATGAGCTCCTCCATGAAATATCCTCTCTTAAGAGTCTGATAAAAAATATCCTCTGTAAAATCTGTCGCACTTCCCTTGATATTCCAGTCATCCTCTGTCTCCGGAAGTGTGTAATAATGAAGTGATAATCCATCCATCTGACCATGGAATCTAGGCTCACAATGATCGAAGCATGTAGCCATCACCTTCTTTGTCCACTCATAGTCATCCACATTTGGACCACAGCAGATTTTATTGATTGGCTGATTGCCTGCATAATTTCTGACATAAGTCTGGTATCTGCGGTATTCATCTGCATAATGCTCAGGACGCATGTTTCCACCACATCCCCAGTTCTCATTTCCCACACCGAAGTAGTCAATAGTCCATGGGTCTTCGTGTCCGTTTTCCTTACGCAAATCAGCCATAGGTGATACTCCGTTAAATGTGATGTACTCTACCCACTCACTCATCTCGCGCACTGTTCCGCTTCCTAAATTTCCGTTCACATATGTCTTGCAGCCTAACTGTCTGCAAAGCTCAAAAAACTCATGTGTTCCGAAGCTGTTGTCCTCAACTACACCACCCCAGTGTGTGTTGATCATCTTTTTTCTCTTCTCTTTAGGACCGATTCCATCCATCCAATGATACTCATCTGCAAAGCAGCCGCCCGGCCAGCGGAGCACAGGTATCTTCATTTCCTTTAATGCATCTACAACATCAGTACGCATGCCGTTTACGTTTGGTATATCTGAATTCTCCCCTACAAATAATCCCTCGTAGATACATCTTCCGAGATGCTCAGAAAAATGTCCATAAATCTCCGGAGCAATTGTACTCTTTTTATTCTCATTATTTACAATAATTTTTGCCATATTTTCTCCTTTATCTCTTATATATTTATAAATTTTTTTAAGCTAACCCTTAACAGCTCCTGCGGTCATACCATCGATGATATATTTCTGGAAAATCAAAAAGATAATAAATATCGGTAAAATACCAAACATTGAGCCTGCAATAAGTACATCATAGTTGTTTCCGTATGGTGTGAGAAGAGTATTAAGTCCGATAGGAAGTGTAAACTTCTCTGCGCCTTTAAGCACAAGCAATGGCCAAAGGATTGCATTCCATACACCCATCGCTGACAATATACCCATAGAAGCAAATGCCGGCTTTGTGAGTGGGAGTATTATTTTTGTTGCAATACCGTACTCTGTAGCACCGTCAATTCTTGCCGCATCCAGAAGATCCTTAGGCAGACCTGACAGATACTGCTTGAAGAAAAATATGGTCGATGCCGAGCAGAGTCCCGTTATAATAACACCAACATATGAATCAATAAGTCCGATTGCAATAATCTCTTTGTAAAGAGGCAGCATAAGAATCTCAAACGGCACCATCATTGTAGCAATTACCAAAAAGAACAGGAAGTTCTTAAGCCTGTAATTGTACATTGTCAGTCCATAAGCTACAAAGTAACAGATGAGAAGCGTAAGCACCACCGATACAATAGTGATAATAAGAGAGTTCTTATACCACATAAAATACTTCTGGCTGTCTGCGTTGCCTGAAAACAGATAGGTATAATTATCAAGGCTCATCGTTGAGAAATCAAGATCAATTGAAAGACCTCTTCTGATAAGCTCCTTGCCAGGTCTAAACGATGCTAAAAGACCTGCAAAGACCGGAAATACTATTATCGCACAAAGTATTACGAAGAATCCTGTGCCTAAAACAACGCCAACCTTATGTCTTGGTGTGTCTTTGACAGAACGCACTTTTTTCTTTTTATCTGCCATTTTTTAGTCCTCCTCGCGTTTAAATGTTCCGTTACATACAAGCTGTACTATATTAATTACAAGTGCTATAACCAAAAGCACCATACCAACCGCACATGCATAGCCCATGTCATTTTTCTCAATACCACGTTTGTACAGATATCCCACAATGGTGAGTCCTATGTTCTTCGGCGAATTGTTTCCTGCCCACAGCATGTACGACTCAAGGAACATCGCAAGTCCTGCATAGATTGATATTGTCAAAACATAGATTGTTGTCGGTCTGAGTAATGGTAATGTCACGTAGCGGAATTTCTGCCAGCCGTTTGCTCCATCAATCTCAGCAGCTTCATATAATGAAGTATCAATTGACTTTAGTCCCGAAAGGAAATAGAGCATATTTACACCTGTCCATCTCCAGCAGGCTAAAACCAAAAGTGCTGCCATTCCTGTCCAGCCGACCTTCAACCATTTGAAAGGCTCCATGCCGAGTGCCATTACAAGTTTATTCATCTGTCCTGTGCTGTACTCTGTGAACATCAGACGAAACAGAGTACCTGAAATAACTACAGATGTAAGAGCCGGCATATAAAGCACTGCTTTCCATACACCCTTTGCCTTTACAAGATTGCTGTCCATAAGCACTGCAAAAAGCATTGGGAACGGAATCAGTAATACAAGTGTCCAGAACATATATGTTGCACTGTTTTTTATCGCTGTCAGGAACACTGTATCCGACAACAGCTTCTTATAATTCTCTAAAGCCACAAACTTTGTTTCCAGTGGTGTAATCTTCTCAAAACTCATAAATACAGATGAGCAGAGAGGGTAAATCCATCCAAGATAATCATTACCAGCTCCCTTCTTTGACAGAAGAAGCTCCTTTGCACTCTCTGTAATAGCCTTCATAGACTCAACCTCATGTGCATGAACATACCCCTCTGTCTTTGAATAATCAAAACTAACCTGTCCCATAATAAAATCTCCTTTTTATATTTAGTTTATCCGCCGAAAAATCCCCTTTATAAATGAGCTTTGCAACTGATAATTTATTACTTTAATTATAGTCATTTTTTCATAATTTTTCAAGCAATAGTTGTTATATTCTGACTATTTCCAATACCATATGCCACTTCAAAATTAGACCTGATTTTCAAAAATTACAATTTATCAGTCTGTATCCGTTTATAACTCTTCCTCAGCCTTTCAAAATCACTTGCCGAGCTTCCCTTAAGCTTAGTTGCAGCACAACACCTCGATGGAACTCTTAAGCCACCACTATTTTCAAGATAGTCGGCAATCTCTACAATCAATGTTCGTATAAACCGCTTATTTTCCGATACTTTACGAAGTATACACACAGCTATGACTGCTATTATTACAAATATAACTCCGGCTATGTCAATTACTGTATAGTCCTTTAAAGATACCGCTGACAGGCTGTAATGTATTGAATATATCCATTCTCCACGTTCCTGAATAGAAAAAAATATTCCCACGATATGTCCTGTTCCCAATATCACTATTATGTATTCTAATATACCTGCTACAATCTCCCAGTTTATTATAGATAATCCACATACCACTTTTACCCACAAAACGAGAATGAGGATAACGGGGGACATGAATATCATTGGTACCTACATAAAGGAAAA
>ENA-UEOR01001103-UEOR01001103.1-human-gut-metagenome-genome-assembly--contig:-NODE-1103-length-16518-cov-17.012773_pt1 | contig 16518 bp, 8 predicted proteins | sample MGYA00242887_ERZ507890 | MGnify/ENA primary metagenome ERZ507890 (study PRJEB26167, sample SAMN06115431) | human gut metagenome | host: Homo sapiens | place: China:Guizhou | collected 2014-10-21...
AGGTGCTCACGGTAACCGTACACTAGGTACTGCCTCTATCGGTGGTATGTTAATCGGTATGATTTGCCAGATTTTCATTGTTCCTGTACTGTTCGTAATCTTCCAGTACTTACAAGAGAAGGTGAAACCGATGGAATGGGAGGATATTGACAACACGGATGCCGTAACTGAGATTGAACAATACGCTAAATAATGAAATTCGATATGAAGAAACAGATTCTATATATGGTGTGTGCAACTGCTCTCCTGAGTAGCTGCCACATCTATAAGTCGTATGACAGACCCGAAGACATTACTACTTCCGGGCTGTATCGTGACCCGATTGCGGAGAATGATACACTGGTTTCGGATACAACCAACTTCGGCAATCTGCCGTGGAGAGAAGTCTTCACCGACCCGCAGTTACAGTCTCTCATCGAAGCGGGACTGAAACAAAACACTGACCTCTTGACCGCTGCCCAAAATGTAAAAGCAGCAGAAGCATCTCTGCTGTCGGCACGCCTGGCTTATGCTCCGTCCTTGGGACTGTCTCCGCAAGGAACAATCAGCAGCTTTGACAAGAATGCAGCTACCAAAACCTATTCATTGCCCGTCACTGCCAGCTGGCAAGTCGACTTATTCGGGCAGTTGCTGAACTCCAAACGGAATGCTCAGGTCACTTTAAAGCAGACGAAAGCTTACCGTCAGGCTGTACAAACGCAAGTTATCTCCAACATTGCCAATATGTATTATACACTAATGATGTTGGACCGTCAGTTGGAAATAACCAAGTCTACAGCAGAAATCCTGAAAAAGAATGCCGAAACAATGGAAGCGATGAAAGACGCTGCCATGTACAATATCAATTCAACCGGTGTAGAACAAAGCAAGGCTGCTTATGCCCAAGTGCTTGCCAGCATTCCGGACATCGAGCAGAGTATCCGTGAAACGGAAAATGCCCTGTCTACATTTTTGGGTGAAGCTCCGCACGCTATCAAACGCGGTACACTGGAAGCGCAAGTACTTCCGACAGAACTTTCTGCCGGTGTACCTATCCAGTTATTATCCAACCGTCCGGACGTAAAAGCTGCAGAAATGGCTTTGGCTAGTTGCTACTATAATACAAACTCCGCACGTGCCGCTTTCTATCCGCAGATTACTCTTAGCGGTTCTGCCGGGTGGACAAACAGTGCCGGAAGTGCGATTATCAATCCGGGCAAGTTACTGGCTTCTGCAGTCGGTTCTCTGACACAACCTCTATTCTATCGGGGACAAAACATCGCTCGTCTGAAAGCTGCAAAAGCACAAGAAGAATCAGCGAAACTATCCTTCCAGCAGGCACTATTGAATGCCGGAAGTGAGGTCAGCAATGCGCTAAGTTTATACCAAAAAACCAGCGAAAAGGTAGAATCTCGCCGGTTACAAGTAGAATCTGCTAAAAAAGCTTCGGAAGATACAAAAGAATTGTTTAACTTAGGGACTTCAACTTATCTGGAAGTACTGTCGGCACAGCAATCTTATCTGAGCGCGCAAATCTCACAGGTTTCCGATTGCTTCGATCAGATGCAGGCCGTAGTCAGCCTTTACCAGGCTCTAGGTGGTGGAAGAGAAGAATAACTTTAAACATATACTATTATGATTAGTCCGTTAGCTTACGTAGACCCCGAAGCAAAACTTGGCAAGAATGTAACTGTCCTGCCGTTTGCCTACATTGAAAAGAATGTGGAAATCGGAGATGACTGCGTCATCATGTCTTATGCCAGTATCCTGCAAGGTACTAAAATGGGAAAAGGAAACAAGATACATCAGAATGCTGTCCTGGGAGCGGAACCGCAAGATTTCCACTACACGGGAGAAGAAAGTAGCCTGATTATCGGTGACAACAACGATATCCGCGAAAATGTGGTAATCAGCCGTGCTACCTTTGGCGGCAATGCTACCAAGATCGGTAACGGAAATTACCTAATGGATAAAGTACACCTCTGCCATGACGTACAAATCAACAATAACTGTGTGGTAGGTATCGGTACGACTATTGCAGGAGAATGCACATTGGATGACTGCGTGATTCTAAGTGGAAATGTCACTCTGCACCAATACTGCCACATCGGTAGCTGGACACTTGTACAGAGTGGTTGCCGTATTTCTAAAGATGTACCTCCGTATGTAATTATGTCCGGAAACCCCGTTGCATACCATGGAGTGAACGCGGTGGTTCTTTCACAACATCACAATACATCCGAAAGGATCCTCCGTCACATCGCCAATGCATACAGACTGATTTACCAAGGTAATTTCAGTATTCAGGATGCTGTACAGAAGATTGTCGACCAGGTCCCGATGAGTGAAGAAATCGAGAATATCGTTAACTTCGTGAAGGCTTCGGAACGAGGAATCGTGAAATAAGCAAAGTTACTTTTCAATATTGAAAGGGTGACGCCTAATAAAAAAGCGTCACCCTTTCTGTTTATAGTAGGGCGACGCTCTGTGAGTTATTATTTCGTTTCCGTTTCGTAATTATTCAAACTCCAACGTACCAAAGAAGTCGGGACGGTGGAAGTCCGGGTTCTCTATTTTTATCGGATTCCATGAAAGGAAGTGGGGGGTCTGCAATTCGTCACCACACTTGTAAAAGTTAGCTTTTATCTCCTTCTCATCGAGTGATTCGATCTGATGCTTAAAGAATACAGCATAGGGAATAATCAAGGCAACTTCCCAATCAGTTTCTTCCACACGTTCTTCAAAAGGTGTATCACCCAAACTTGACCAGCGCTGCACAAGATCAGTCACTTCCTTCGGAGCGTGTTCTCTACCGTTGCGAGCAGGACCGACACCTATCAGGATTGTTCCGATGCAGTTGCACTCTATATTATAATACACCCCGTCACCTGCCGGAATAGAAAAGAATTCCACACAGGAATCAGTCCATACAGAACCGTTGTCCGTTCCGTATCTGGCACGCACACTCGCTTCTTTAACTTTAAAATGTAACAAGATAGAGTTCTTCGTGTGAGCAATGCGAAAGTTTACTTTGGGTTTGTAGGGATATTCAGCCCAATTAACACATTGAACCGGTTGAAAATCTATCTTTTCTTCATCAAATAATCGGGGAAGCGAACAAGCCTCCACGTTAGCCGCACTAATTTTCTTTACTTTCATATTTCTATTGTTTGGATGATACAAATATAGTTACTTTCTTCTAATAAGGTTCACTGAAATGAAATAAAAACAACATATTTTGTATAAATGCTAATTATCAACTACTTAAACAATATTAAGAAAAAGATAATGTTTAACCCTCCCCTCTAACTGGAGACAAAGATAGAAAGTTCTATTAAGCGGTATTTAAGACAGGAATTTCCGGTATTCACTCCGAAGCCGGTTTTGTATGGCGATAATCATATTTTTCTATTCTCCACTGCTTTATACAGTTTTTCATAGGTGATAAAAGAACGTTTCTGTAATGCATCATATTCCTCTGCATGATTTTGTATTTTTATATAGATAAGAAGATGTAATATAAATATATCAGATTCAATCTGAACGGTGCTTCCCTGAACAGGTTACCGGCTTTTTAAACAAATACTTGTAACTTGACAAATGTGGTTAGAGTACATGTATTCATTCCTTTAAATACCAACTGCATCATACCATCTTAATTTATACGCTATTTATAGTCGGATTACAAAGAATTTCCCTACATTTGTTACGTTAATCTATGAGATCTCTCATTAATGTCCTGTCTACTAAAGAACTGCAATATTTCAAAGAACAATTTTTATATTAATAGGACAATAATGTGGTATTATAAGATATAGCTATATTATGAAGAACCTAAAAAGAATAATTTTTATACTACTTATCATCCTTCCTCTCCGTGTTTTTGCCGACTATGAGCATTTTAAACTTTGGGATATGTCGGATGGTCTATCCAATAATACAGTGAAATCTATCACCCAAGATCATTTGGGATTCATTTGGTTGGGAACATTCGACGGATTGTGCAAATTTGACGGAGTCGATTTTACCATCTTCAGACATGACTCCCAAGATAGTTTGTCTATCATCAATAACTATGTGGAAGTCGTAGCTTCGTTGGGAGATGAACTTTGGGTAGGAACCGAACGGGGATTGAATCTTTATTCTTATAAAGAGAATAATTTTCGTTTGTGCGAATGGATTCTTCCGACAGGTGAAAGACAAAAGATAACGGAAAGCATCAAAAATATCGTAGTGAATCAAGAGAGTGTCTTTATATTGACCTTTTCGCATCAACTATTGGTGCGTAAAGAAGGATGTGTCTTTGAACCGTGTGACTATAAAAAGAATATAGAATGGCTGTCTATTTCAGGCTATAAAGAGGGTTTATTGATCGGACATGCCACCGATGGTTTGTATGTCATTGATCCCGATGAAATGAGGATTCGGGCTCATTTCCCGTTTGACTCAAAGATACTGAGCGACTGTCTGTATTACAGTACAAATAAAGATATGATTTTTCTTGGTTTTGGTATAGGCTATCCAAGTCTCGCTTTTAGGATGAACAAAGAGAATAGCCTTGAAAAGTTGGAAGTCAGGATACCGTCAAGCGTAAAGACAATTGTCGATTATAAAGATGAAACATTATTTGGAACAGATGGAAACGGGCTGATGGTTTTTAATGAATCAGGATGTTCCGACATTTCTTCGGGAGAAAGTGATATGAGTAGTGATGCCATTTATTCATTGTTTGTAGATCGGAGACAGAATCTTTGGATTGGTACATACCGGGGAGGGCTGAATGCAAGTTCGGAACATTACGACTGGTTTCAGTCTTTCTGCATACAAAATAAAAAACTCTCGTATGATATGGTAACCGCTGTCGTTTCTCAAAAGGAACGGTTGTATGTGGGACTGGACGGCGGAGGACTGAATATTTATGATGTAAAAAATGACAAGCTACTGAAATATACAACGCATAATAGCGGTATTTCGGGAGACAATCTTTTGTCGTTATCAGTGGATGATGATTTCGCCTGGTTGGGAATATATGGCAAGGGACTCAGTCGCTATTCACTATCCGGTCACACTTTTAAGAATTATGTCTTGCCACCGGTTAAAGATAAAGAGAGTGCAAATAGAATATGGCAGATAAAGGACGATGGTGAGGGTAATATTTGGATTATAGCCGAAGACGTTTATTGTTTCAATAAAAAGAGCGAGACATTCACAGTAATCGACAATCTGAGTAACCTGAATGCTTTGAATATTATATTTGAAAACGATGTCATTTGGCTTTGTACGATGGGATATGGGCTTTATAAATTTGACCGGAAGACGACAGAACCTCTTGAACATTACTTTAAAGAATCAGAAAAAACGCCCATCCCCGGTAATATGGTACGGTATATGTTCATTGATTCCCAGAATCAAGTATGGTTCTCGATAGAATATGCCGGTTTATATAAATTAGACCAAAGTTCCGGGGAAGTCACTCCGTATGGAGTTGAAAGTGGCCTGACGGATACAAATGTAGTGGGGATGTTGGAAGACAAGTCCGGTTATTTATGGGTGAGTACATATAATGGCTTGTTCCGCTATAATCCTGTCAATGGAAAGTTTATTCGTTTTGGTAAGGAAGATAACTTGACTTCTACCCAATTCAATTATAACGCGTGTTTTCAAGAGGGTGATACAATGTATTTTGGAAGTACGGGAGGATTGTTCAGTTTCAAACCGGAAGATATTAAATATGACGGTGAACAGGTCAATCATGTGTATTTTACCAATCTTGAACTGTTGAATCATGAGAATAAAGTTGTGAGTCTCTATGGCATACAACCGGAGGATATACACTTGTCATATGATCAGAACTTCTTTACGATTCATTTCTCAACGCCGGAGTTGATTTCCCCTGACAAGGTACAATTCTCTTGTTATATGGAGAATTTTGAAAACGGCTGGTCTGAAATCTCCCATGCCCGACAGATATCCTATACTAATATTCCCCCCGGAGAATATTATTTTTATGTCAAGGCTTCCGACAATGAAGGGCAATGGACCGATAAGGCATCCTGCCTGAAGATTATTATCACACCCCCTTGGTGGAAAACCACTTGGGCATTGTCGCTTTGGGGCCTGCTAATCCTGGGACTTATCATTTTTATATTCTGGCTATACCGTCATGAATTGAATATAAAACATTTGGTACATTTGAATGAGATAGAGAAGAAAGCGGCTAAGAATATTAACGAAGCAAAGCTAAGCTTTTATACGAATATTACGCATGAACTGCGTACGCCTATTTTTTTGATAACCTCTCCTTTGGAGGAACTTCTAACGAGTAGGGAGGGCAGAGGGCCTGTTTCGGTTCCTAAATCTTTCCTGGTGAGTATGTACAGGAACGCTATGAAACTGAACAAGCTGATTAGCCGAATTATAGACTTCCGTAAACTGGAGTCCGGAAAGTTGAAACTCGAGCCGCAATCACTAAATCTGGTCACTTTCTGTAAAGACTTGACGGTGGATTATGAAGCTCTCTGCCAGCAGAAGAATATTATTTTTCATTTCTTGCCGTCACGGACAATTATTCGTGTCGAGTTTGATCCCGAAAAGATGGAGATTCTTTTGTCCAATCTCATTTCCAATGCTTTTAAATATACCCCGGAAGGAGGGAAAATCGTATTATCTATCGATGAAACGGACGAAAAAGTAACGCTAGTGGTTGAAGACAATGGCATCGGCATTCAAAAAGAATTTCAGGAAGTTATATTCGATCGCTTTTTCCAGATAGAAAATACCGAAATATTCTCTACGGGGGATGGTATCGGGCTTTCCTTTGTAAAGCACTTGGTCGAACTGCATGACGGAACGATACGCGTGGAAAGTGAACTGAACAAAGGGGCTAAATTTATAGTTGAGCTTCCCAAAAAAGAAAGAGTGGATGAACCTGTTTCTTCGGAAGAAGAAATCATTATTGTGCCGAAATCTGTAAAAGAGAATATGCTTGTCGTGACAGAGTCGGCCTCTTCCCCGGCAGCCCCCCACACCTTATTAATAATAGATGACGAGAGCGAGATACTCGATATGCTGGAGTGCTTCTTAAGCAGTGATTTTAAGATATTAAAGGCAAGTAATGGTATAGACGGACTTTCTTTGGTGCAAACCATATTACCCGATATCGTAATCTGCGATGTGATGATGCCTAAAATGAATGGGACGGATTTCCTGCAATTGATGAAAGGAGATAAAAAACTGGCCCATATTCCTGTCATTATGTTGACTGCCAAAACCTCGGAGGAGGACCAAATGGTGGCTTTTGATTGTGGCGCAGATGCTTATCTGACCAAACCGATTTCATTGAAATATCTCCGTAAACGGATCGATCAACTGTTGGCGCGTGTAGAATCGGCAGAGATGGTGAACTCATTGACGAAAACGGAAAAGAAATATTCCAAAGAAGAACAGAAGTTCCTGTTGAAGTGTCGGGAGATTATTGATAATAACCTGAATAATTCCAGTTTTGAGATAATGGCTTTTGCGGAACAAATGGGGATGAGTCATTCCACCTTGTACCGTAAAATAAAAGGGATGACCGGACTGACCGTTGTTGAATTTATAAATGAATACCGCCTGTTCAAAGCCGTCCAATATTTTAAGGAAGGCGAGACGAATATCGGTACTGTATGTTCCAAATGCGGATTCAATGATGTGAAACATTTCCGTGATCTTTTCAAACGTAAGATGAATATGACTCCCAAGCAATATGTGTTGAGTTTATAGCTGGATCAGATTATCTGATTCATTTATTCACCACGAATTGCCCCGAATCGCCCAATAGCCGAATTTCACCCTAAAAAAGCCGAATTACTTCCCTTTTAGGCAATGCATCCTGCTTAGTTTTGCGACAAAACGAGGGTGCAATGCCTTGAATAGTTAATTTTAAAATCAGTTTTATGGAAAAACATTTTTTCTTTATTTCGTTAAGGAAGACTTTATTCCTGACAGCGACATTTGTTTTATTAATAGGAAACACGCAACCTTCCTATGCAATGCTAGGAGTAGACGAGGAGTTGCAGGTTATGCAGAACGGCATAGTCAAGGGACGAATCGTCGACACAAACGGAGAAGCGGTGATTGGAGCCAATGTAAAGTTAAAAGGAAGCAATCAAGGAACTATTACTGATGTGGATGGAAACTTTTCTTTGGAAAATGTATCGGAAGATATCCTAATTGTATCTTATATTGGCTTTGAAGAGCAAGAAGTTGCCATTAAAGGGCGGAAGTATGTAAAAGTCATATTGAAAGAGAATTCGCAGCTTCTTGATGAAGTCGTTGTAGTGGGATATGGCGCACAGAAAAAGGTGAATCTGACTGGAGCAGTGGCGAGTCTTGATGTGAAACAACTAGAGAGTCGACCTATTACCAGTGCTTCGCAGAGCTTGGCAGGTAAGATAGCAGGTGTACATATTGCACAATCGTCCGGTATGGCAGGTGCAGACGGTGCGCAGATCACCATTCGCGGACTCGGTACGTTGAATAATACTTCTCCTCTTATCTTGATTGATGGGGTTATTTCTCCGAATATGGATGTAGTAAATCCAGCGGATATTGAAAGTATCTCTGTCTTGAAAGATGCTGCATCGGCTTCTATATACGGTTCGCAAGCTGCGAATGGTGTTGTATTGGTCAGTACAAAGAAAGGAAAAGCAGAAGGGAAGTCAACTTTTAATGTAAGTGCAGGCCTTTCTTGGTCTAAGATGACTGACCAGAGTAAGCCGGACATGGTGACGGATCCAGAAACATTTATGCTCCTGATGAATGAGGCGCGAATCAACTCCGGATTAGAGTCAGCTTTTCCGGATGAAGTAATTGAAAGATACCGTACACCTAAATTCAGGGATGCGTGTTCTACCGATTGGTTTGATCAGATTTTTCGCACGGCTACTACCCAGGAATACAATATGAGTGCAAGCGGCGGAAATAATAAGACCAAATATTACTTTTCTTTAGGCTATATGGACCAGGGATCCATAGCATCCAGTGGTAACTATAAACGGATTACTGCCCGTCTGAACCTGGATACTTATGTACTTCCCAAATTAAAGATCGGAGCATCTATTGGTTATACTTACGGCGATCAGCGCACTCCGAACGGAAGTGTAGATGAGGTCTTTGCGCTTGACCTGATGCGTGCCAATCCTCTGAATCCGGCCTATAACTCAGACGGTACGATTGCGATGCCCGATAATACGACTTTGTCCTATACGGGACAGGTGCAAGGAGAGAATCCATTGACCAAGATGCTTTACAATGAGATTCATCAGAAAAACAATAACATTTACGGTAATGCTTTCTTGAGTTGGGACATTTTTCCTGAACTGAAAGTGTATGCATACCTCAATGCAAATGTGCAATTAAGAGATTATAGTGAGTGGAAGGGCTGTCCGGAGGTTAAAAATTGGCGATATGAGGAACTGCTTGCGGAAGGCGCCGATATGGAAGATGTGATTAGTGACGGTTATTATGGAAACGGAAGTTTGAAGATGTCGTCAGCCAGAGATTACCGGATTAACCCGTATGTTCAGATAGAATATTCCAAGTCAATTGGCCGGCATCATATGAGAGCCATGGTTGCTGCCAGCTATGAAGCGACCAATTACGACTATTTTGATACATCCAGAGGAAAGTACATCTCCAATTATGTGCATATTCTCGATTCAGGAGATCCTTCCACAGTGCAAAATAGCAGCAGTATGACACAATATGCCATTCTTTCCCAATTCGGACGTGTGAACTATGATTTTGCAGACAAGTATCTTTTCGAATTTAATCTGCGTCGTGACGGTTCTTCCAGATTCGGTTCCAATTTCAAGTATGGTATATTCCCTTCTTTCTCTGTGGGATGGGTGTTGACGCAGGAAAATTTCATGAAGAAGATTCCTACGATTAACTTTCTAAAACTGCGTGCTTCCTGGGGACAGCTCGGCAACCAGTATAGCAGCGATAATTTCCCTTATATTGCCAAGATCGGTTATGACGGTAATTATGTGTGGGGGAATGAGGTGGCAACAGGCGTTGTTCCGACTTCTTATGGTAACCCGGATATTCACTGGGAGACTACCAATGTGACGAATGTAGGTTTTAATCTTCATCTGTTCAATTCGGAGCTGGTGCTGGAAGGTGATTACTTTATGCGTAAGACAAAAGACATTTTATTCGATACGCCATTGCCGTACGAGACAGGATTCAAATCGGTGTTAACCAACCTGGCAGAAGTGCAAAACAGCGGTTTTGAATTATCGGCTACTTATCAGAAAAGATTGAAAGACTTCCATTTCTCCATTGGTGGTAATATGTCACATATTCAAAATAAGGTCAATGCCATAGACCCTGGAATGACCGGAGAGACCGACCGTCATATCAGTGGTAATAAAATTACGACTCGCAATAAACCGATGAATTCCTATTATATGTTGAAATGGACCGGCAAGATTTATCAGACTCAGGAAGAAGTGGATAACTCTCCCCATGTGAAAGGAGCAGGACCGGGTGACTTGGTATTTGAAGATATCAGTGGCCCTGAAGGAAAACCGGATGGAGTGATTGATGCCAATGACCGTCAGATATTAGGAACGGAATATCCGGCATGGACATTTGGCGCAAATTTATCATTTGGGTATAAAGGTATAAATATCAGTGCCGATTTTCAGGGGATTGCAGATGCTTATACCTATGGAACATGCGAATATTATACTCCGACATTCCAAGGTTCCAATTTTGGCCAATATTGGACGAAACGTTGGACTCCGGAACATCCGAGTGAGACAGTCCCGCGTTTGTGGGTTGAAAGCGGTCCTAATGTTGACTACGCCAACAGCTATTTCCTGATGGATAGAACTTATCTGCGTCTGAAGAATCTGGTTTTGAGCTATGACCTGCCGTTAAACATCATCCGTACGCTGAAGATGGAGAAAATGAGAGTATATGTTTCCGCTTCCAATTTATTCACCTGGACGAAGAAGGATTACCGGGGACTGGATCCGGAACGCTCCAACGGTGCAGGTGAACGAGGTGGTATTCCGCAAGCGATGACAGTGAAAATGGGTATTGATTTAACTTTCTAATAACTGAAACAGTATGAAAAAAATATATGTATTGCTTTTATCCGCTTTCTCGTTTATTATGTTGAGTGGGTGTAATGATTGGATTGAACTGGAGCCGAAAGATACGGTGGCTAATGAGAATTTCTTTAAGACGAAAGATGATTTTGACCAGGCTGTGACCGGTTTGTACTCCATGCTTCGCCCGTTGGACGACGAAGCCAAAGACGGAGCGTATTTTGGGAATCTGTATTGGGAAGTTTGTGCAGACGTATGCATGTATAAGAATAGTTGGACGCAGCCCTGGTTTGATATATCACGGGGTGAATTGAAATCCGTGACCGACAATGTCGCATCTTTATATCAGAAGGTGTATGCGGCTATTTCCTGGTCGAATACGATCATTGAACAGATAGAGGCCAAGCAATCGGAGTTTCCTGAGGACTTTGTGAATTATGTAAAAGGACAGGCGCATTTTGTGAGGGCTATATGTTACATCCGTCTGACAAGTCTTTGGGGGCCGGTTCCAATGATCGATCGTCTTTATCTTCCTTCCGAATCAAAGTTGCCGAGAAGCTCGGTTGATGATATAACGAACCAGCTGATTATCCCAGATCTTAAAATAGCTGTCAGCTGCCTGGAGATGACTCCTTATAATAACAAATGGGGACTTGCCACCAAACAAGCAGCTATGGGGATGAGAGTACGTGCTTATTTGTATAACAAGGATTATGAAAATACGGTGGAAGCTGCAAAGGAATTGATGGAACTTGATAAAACCTTAGAAAATTCCATGTTCTTGGACGATTATAAAAGCATATTCGCCAACTCGAATGAAAATAACCCAGAAATATTGTTCAGCCTGAAGTATGTAGCTAACGGAACCAAACAGGGAAGTACGTTCAATACTCCTTTTGGAAGCAAAATCCCCGGACTGCCGACAGGAAGCATGAATGGTTCATGGGCAACTGTATCTATCTTGCCGGAGTTTATTGATTCTTATCCATTGACTGACGGCAAGACGGTGGCTGAAGGATCTATGGTATATGATTCTCAGAATAAGTGGGCCAACCGTGGTCCCCGATTCGAAAGTACGTTTTATATTGGTGGTTATTCCGTCGTGAACGGTATGCCTTTCACCTCTGAGTATGTGTGCGGCATTGATGCACAGTGTGCGATAGATTATCCGTTAAATATCAACAAAGGATATATGAACGAAGATAAAAAGACAGAATGGTTGCAGGAAGACGAGTCCGATTTCATTATTCTGCGCTATACCGATGTGCTGTTGATGTATGCCGAAGCGAAAACGATGCTCGGGGATATAGACCAGTCTGTATTTGATATATTGGACGCAGTGAGAGACCGTGCCGGAATAGCACATGTGGCTCATACAACAGACCCGAAGGCTATGATGAAAATCATCCAGGATGAACGGAAATGGGAATTTGCTTTTGAAGGGTTGAGATACTTTGACATTCGTCGCTGGGGGATAGCTGCCGATGTGATTAATTCGATCACTTCCGACGAACTGTATAATTTCGGTTCGCACAAAGTCTTTGTTGCACCTGCCAACTATCTATGGCCTTTGCCGCAGGAAGCTACTGATGCCAATCCTAATCTGCTCCCCAATAATGAGGGATATTAATTTGAAACAAGAAGTAAACCAGTAAATAATAAGTAAATAATGAAACATATTATACATATCATAGTTTTGGCTGTTATTACAATTGTATATATAAGCTGTGAAAAGGAAGATTATGCCCTTCAGCGTTTGAGTGCTCCTGCACAATTGACTGCTAGTCGCGGTGATACCTCAGTTTTCCTAAAATGGACGAAAGTGGAAGATGCTTCTTTTTATACATTGGTCAGAGGATTAAAAGTGATTGCAGATAGTTTGACGGTTGAATCTTATGAAGACGACTCTGCTCCTGATACATTGACTGAATATCGCATTTATGCTGTGGACAACCAAGGATGGCGTTCGGCTACTTACGCGGTGGATTCGGGTTATTTGGGAATCCCTGATGGCATTGAACCTCGTGTTCCTGCCAAGTTAGAAGCATCCGATACTAATATTGAAGGCTGTTTATTATCCTGGAGTGCAGGACGTTTTGCCACTTCGTATAAAGTGTATAAAAATGGCACGTTTTATAAAGAGGTGACAAACAAGAAGTTCCTGGATTATGCAGCTTCGGTGACGGGTGCTGAATATACTGTATATTCGGTCAACCACAATGGTATGTCGAAAGGTATTTCCGTGACCGGCAAAAAGGCTTATCAGTGTCTCGACGATTATGAAACCTACGAGATCGGAAGTGTGATTGAACCTTGGACATTTATTCAAGACCGTATCGGATATTATACAGAGGGGAATCCGCTTGTAACCAATGAAAGGCCTTTCAACGGAACTAAATCATTAAGCATTAAAAAAGGAAAAATAGAGTTGATGTTCGACTGGGGCGGAGTGTGGAATGACGGTTATTATACCATAAGTTTCATGACTTATAAGGCATCCGGCCCATTCAAACTTTATTCAGATTTTGGTATTGATGATACAGTTCAGGGTACAGGCGAATGGGTGCAATATAACTATCGGACCGGTCTGCTGAAAGCCGGAGATAAATTCAAGATGGTGATAGATTCAAGAGAGGATGACGATATTCTCTATGTGGACAATTTGTCGATAGAATACGCAAAAGAATAGTTCTATTTTGATGATACAGACATGAGAATATTATATCATTATTTCTTATTGACCGTTTTCCTTCTATTCAATGTACCGGATGTTGGTGCATCGAGACAACTCTTTGCCATACATCCGGTCATCTACCCTTATCCGGTTGAGCCGATGGAATATCCTGAATATTCCCGGCGTCCTTATCCGGCTCTTTCCTGGAGTGATTTCGATCATCGGACTCAATTCGTAGCCGGGCGGAATGTTCCGTCAAACGAAGCTGAACTGGCTGATGTTCCGGGGTTGGTATATCGTCCTGGTGCTTCATTCTTAAAGAATCAGGAGTTTACGGGAAAGTTGCAATATATAGGAAAGCATGGAATGTATCTTCACAACATAGGTGGGTATGGACCGGGAAGTCCTTTTTATGGAAGTTTTGGTGAATATATCGTGCCAGAGTGGCAAACAGAGCAAATCAGAAAGCACCTGGGACACCGGTTTACCGGATTTGATGTAGGAGAACAGGATGGCCGGTTTAACTTTACCTATAAACAGATAATGGAACCGTACATTCCGGACCGCAGAAGACAGTATCTTGCTTCCCAGCCTTATTTTGACCGTGTCGCTGCAGATTTGGGAAACTGGTGCAGTTCGTTGAGTGTACTGTGGTACTGGCATTACATTCTAAAAGAAGGATATACGATTCTTGCAGGGGCGGAAACACAGAATAAGATTACCAACGGACAGGTGCAATATATGCATCTGCGCGGAGCGGGAAAGCAGTACGGTATCTTGTGGAAATTGCCGATCGAGGGGAGGATCAATAGTGAGGTTTATCAAGTAGATATGTTTAAAAACGGGAAGTTACAATATTTATTTTCTACACCAAGCCATCTTTATTTGATTGACCGGAATGGTAATTATTTACCTCGATTCCCACTGGCGTTCAAGTCTCCTTGCAAACAGGGTATCTCGGTGGCTGATTACGAGAATAACAAGAATTATCGGGTGTTTGCTCCCGGGGTGGATCATCACGTGTATTTGTACGAGTTGTCGGGTAATTTCGTGAAAGGTTGGGATGTGCCAAAGAGTGACAATGATATTGTATCTAAAATCTATCATTTCCGGGTGGATGGAAAGGATTATCTCGTGTATGCAGACCAGTATCGATTGTATATTTTGGATCGTAAGGGAAAAGAACGGGTGAAGGTGTCTACCCTGTTGAATTTATCCGGTAATACGCCTTTGTACCTGACGAGGCAGAACGGTCAGATGAAGATCGCTTTCTCGGATGTTAACGGGGAGATCGTATTGGTTGATTTCCGGGGCCGTGTCGAGCGAGTCAAGGGAGAGAAAATGGTCGGTGGTGGAATACTCAACGTGGAAGATATTAATGGTGACGGGCAGGATGAGTTTGTTTATTCCCGGAAAGATATGCTTTGCGTGTATGATGTTCAAGGTAAATTGCTGTTGGAGAAATGCTGGGAAAATGCCGAGCTGAGTTTCCCGTATGTTTATCGTTTCTCGGCTCGGGATTCGAGAATTGGAGTTATGGATGGTAAAGGGGAACGTCTTTTCTTGTTGGATATGAAAGATGTTTCCAAAGGTTTTCCTATACGTGGAAATTCCCCGTTTTCGATCACTTTCGGGGATAAGGGAAATGCAGGATTTTATTTGTTCGCCGGGAGTGACGGGACGCATTTGTTGAAATACCGGGTTTTGCGATAGTCGTGTTTGTTCTTTACCAACTTTTTACCAACGCTTGTACCTGTTCGTTAAGGGCGAGATGTCTCTTCGATAGTTCTTCGTTCCCAAGAAGGGGTGTATATCGGATGGATAACGAATAGATGTAAGTGTATCTGTTTAGCTAACATGGTGTTACTTGGATATTGCTGTTTTTTTGCTTTTTTTTGAAATTAATGGTAAACTTGCAATAGAAAAAATGTATATAAGCGTTATTGTATGAAAATGATAAAATTCGGGTTGGCTTTATTTTTAGTGACATTAATTGCTGGTAGAGCCTTTGCTCAAAACGTGGGAAAGTTGAAAAACTATTTGGAAAAGAATAAGTTGGAAAGTGTGGCGGGACAGGGGTTTGCTGAGAAAAAATTGACTGCAACAGGGGCCCGTGATGCCGGGATTGTACTGGTTGAGGCATGGGAAAAAGAGATTAAAGAGAAATATCATCGTTCTTGGGGATTGAAAACTTTTAACCGGGAGGGTGTACAGATGAAGTTTGATTACCGGGTATTTGGTGAAAAACCGGCGGATGGGCGTAGCCTGTACATATCCATGCATGGAGGGGGTAATGCTCCGGAGGCATTAAACACCCAGCAATGGCAGAATCAGATTCGTTTGTACGAGCCGGCGGAAGGAGTTTATGTAGCCCCGAGGGCGCCTTGGGATGATTGGAACATGTGGTTTAAACCGGGATTGGACGAGTTCTTCGAGGCGTTGATTCAAACGGCTATCGTGGAGATGGGTGTGAATCCGGATAAGGTATATCTGTTGGGGTATTCTGCCGGTGGAGATGGTGTGTGGAGAATGGCCCCCCGTATGGCCGATCGCTGGGCGGCAGCCTCGATGATGGCCGGGCATCCGGGAGAAGCTTCGCAGGTGAATTTGCGTAATGTGCCGTTTATGATTTGGATGGGCGAGAATGATGGGGCGTATGATCGGAATAAATTAGCCGTGGAGAAAGGAATGGTGATATTACAGATGTTCCTCGACTTACCAATAACTATGGTGGAGGGGATGACGGTACTAGTTATGCTAATGCAA
>ENA-UEOR01001104-UEOR01001104.1-human-gut-metagenome-genome-assembly--contig:-NODE-1104-length-16506-cov-4.768702_pt1 | contig 16506 bp, 14 predicted proteins | sample MGYA00242887_ERZ507890 | MGnify/ENA primary metagenome ERZ507890 (study PRJEB26167, sample SAMN06115431) | human gut metagenome | host: Homo sapiens | place: China:Guizhou | collected 2014-10-21...
TGTATTAAAATCATATTTAAAAAGTATTCTTCTTACAAAAACGAAATCATATAAGCAGGCAGACAGATTGTTTATTTCGGAAGATGTAGTAAGCGGAATCCACGAGGCAACCAAAACTTTTGTTATTCCGGCTGATGCAGTAGAATTTGCGGTTATTATATATCCTACCGAATCACAAACGCCAACCAATATGGTACTGAATGATTTCGAGGGAGATATAACCCCGTGGTTTAATCGAATGGTAGTAAAAGATAGTTCGCATATTTCGGAAAAATATTTGGAATATCAGAAAGATTCTGCAAAATTTGTTGTTATGACCCCGGCAGGCGATGCAAGTTACCGATACGGTGGAAACATCTTCTAATCTGGCTATCATTACGATTGGCGGTGGTAAGGCTGAGATTAAGATTCTGGCCCGTAGCTCCAGCGATAGTATGAAAGAGTATCTGACTACCAGTCTTGAGTCTTGCTTCTCTATGGCAGGCATGAAGGTAGAAATGACTGGCGGCTATTCAGGATGGCAGCCGAACGTTGAATCACCTATTTTGCATGCGATGAAGGAATCTTATAAACAGCAGTTTGGAGTAGAACCCGCAGTGAAAGTAATTCATGCAGGTTTGGAATGTGGTATTATCGGTGCTATCATTCCGGGGTTGGATATGATTTCATTTGGTCCGACATTGCGTTCGCCGCACTCACCGGATGAAAGAGCTTTGATTCCTACCGTACAGAAGTTCTATGACTTCCTGGTGGCTACATTAGCACAGACTCCGACGAAATAAGGATTCTTTTCCTATTTATATAATAGGTATCATATAGTAAAAAGGCATGGAAGATTATCTTCCGTGCCTTTTTGTCATATTTGCTGCCATTGAAATTATAATTCTGCCTTATAACAAATAAATTAATTGATGCAAATCAATTAATATGCTATAAAACATAAATTTCTTTCCTTTTTCGGCTCAATCTATAAACAATGGTCGTATTTTTGTGTTATAAAACATGTAATTAGGAGGATAACAAAATGAAAAAGTTAGAAAGATTGTTTAGAAAGATCGGCAATGCCGATGTACATGTTTGGGGATACTCAACACTTGGCATACTCCCCAAAGAGAAGATTTAAGTTTTTTAGTTTTCAGGTATTAGTAATTTTAAAGGTTTAAAGATTATGGCAAAGAAAATGAGTTCATTAATTAGAAAAATCCTCAGTGAAGTAGGTCGCAACGAAATGCTTTCATGGGGGTACAGAATTGAAAAATGAGATTCAGTACATTAACTAAGCTTGAGTGGGGATGCGTTATTGAAAACGTTATCCCCACTTTTTATTCTGTCATTTAAGCTGTATAGTGGTTAATCCGCGTTCTTTATCTTTCTGTTTTCCATGTTCCGATAGTTCTTGTCGCACTATCAAAGTTTACCCCCACTTTTATTATTTTCCAGTCTCCCACCTGATAGGGAATGGCATACTCCTTACTATTAATCTGCGCCAATGCTTCTTCCGGTGTACCGTCCACTTTAAATTCAAAGACATAAAGGGTATCTTGTAATTTTACAATGGCGTCAGCTCTTCCGATAGCTGTATCTACTTCCACATCTATATATTGCCCCATCAGCCTGAAAAATAGATAGAAGATGGTTTGGTAATGTTTCTCTTCTTTATTATTTAACTTATTAGGGATAGAAGCGAAGAAGGACTTTAGTCTTTCCAGGCATCCATCCAAATTTCCGGCACGTAAGTCTTTAATAAATGATACTATATAAAATGTATTCTCTCGTGCGGGCAAATGTACATAAGCAGGCATGAGAGATTCGAGAAATCCTTTCCTGACTTCCTTGTTGGGGTAAGCTAGGGTATAGAGCTGAAAACTCGGGTCATATCCTTTAATAGTGAGATAGCCGCTTTGATAAAGTACTGGAAGAGGGTCGGTAATTCTATTAGTGGGAGCATCAAATTGTTCTGCTGTAGCAGTAGTGTCATCCAACTCACGGATATCAAAGTTACTTTCTTGCAGGAGATCTATCAAAAAAGTGGGAGTACCGGTAGAAAACCAAAAATTGGAATACTTTTTTTGTGCGAAAGCATTGAACAGACTGAATGGATTATAAATATCCTCGCTATTTTCACTAAAATGATATCCGTCATATTGTTGTTTCAGATGAGTACAAGCTTCTTCATATGTTTCGTTATTGGCTTGAGCCATCTGTTCGATATCGATTTGCAGTGTGTGTACCTCTTGTTCGGTAATGCCGCATATAGCGCTATATTCATCCCACATACTGATATTTTGCAAGTTGTTCAGTTCGCTAAAGATACTCATTTGACTGAATTTGCTGATACCTGTGATAAAAAGGAAACGGATATATTGGCCTTGCGCTTTCAAAGGGCTGAAGAAATCGCGCATAATATCACGAATTTCTATTTGCAATTCCGTATTGTTATTACTGTCCAGCATGGGAGCATCATATTCATCTACAAGTATCACAACTGGTTTGCCGGTCTGTGTATATGCGCGTTGTATGATTCCCTTTAAACGAAGGCTGAAAGTCGTTTCTCCTTCTTCGCGTCCATATAATTTTTCCCATTGCAGTAACTGGTAATTAATGACGGCTGATAACGCTTCGGCAGTCATATATTTACTCACACTGAAATCAATATGTAGCACCGGATAAACAGCCCATTCTTTTTCCAGAGTTTCCATTGCCAATCCGTTGAACAAGTCTTTCTTTCCGGAAAAATAAGCTTCGAGTGTAGATACTAGCAGACTTTTCCCGAATCGTCGGGGACGGCTTAAAAAATAAACCTTATTTGTGTTTGTCAAACGGTAAATTAACTCCGTTTTATCAACGTACACATAACCATTATTTCGCAAATCTTCGAAATTCTGTATTCCTATCGGGTATCGTCTGAATCTCTCGTCCATCTAAATTACATTTTTATATGAAACATAGACAAAGATAGAACTAAATAGGGGAAAATCAAAGATCAAAAAGTATATTGTTGTTTTCTTCCATTTTTATTTTCGTATTTCTTTTTAGGAGGGATCTGTTTGAGCACAAAAAAGCGCTCCGTTTCCGCCGTGGTACGCTGTTCCATTTGTGGGCGGGAAATCGCGTCAGGAGAGGAATACTGGGTCTGCAACGGCACCTTGGCCTGCACCGACTGTCTACCTGCCCTGGCCCGGCAGGAGCTCCTGCCCTGCCGGGTGCTCCGGGGAAAGGAGGACAGACTATGACACTGTTGGAAATGTCTGTTGTTTACGCGGAACACGCCGCCGTGATCCGAAGTCGGATCGTGGAGCTTCGCGGTCTGACCCGGCAGGAAACGGACCCGGAAGCCGTCCAGGCCCTCAAACGCCGGGTGGCGGCGCTGCTGCCCTTATGGCAGGAGGCCCGGGATCTGGCCAGACTCACCGCTCATTATTACGACTATGATAAGGAGGCTCACCGATGAATCAGATCAGTCTGGACGCCAAGGGCGGTCAATTTCTGGCAGATCTGGCCAACTGGCAGCGGGAAAGCGCCCCGGATAACTCTGCGGACCTGGAGCGGCTGCGCCGGAATCTGCGCTTTGCCCGCCAGCAGGTGCTGACGAAGCGGCAGCAGCAGATGCTGGAGCTTTACTACGATCAGGGACTCACCATGGGGCAGATCGCCGCCAAGCTCCATCTGAACCGCTCCACCGTCTGCCGCACACTTCAGCGGGCCAGAGAACGGCTTTATGCGTGTCTGCGTTATACCTTATAAGGACAGTTCAGTTAATCTTATAGGCGGTCCGTCTTGCGGTCCGGGAGAAAAGCCCGTATAATAGGGTCAGAATCGTTGATTTTACATCATACGCGCCCGCGCTTATAAAATCTGGTTGAAAAGGAGACCGCGATGGATATGAAACCGATCATTGTCATGGCCGGAACACCGGTAGATACCCAGATGGGCATGGACTGCCTCAGCACACAGGGATTGCCCGGCGTCTTTTGCCCGATATCAGAGGACCCCAACCAGCAGACGGCTTTCCAGATCTCCTCCACGGAGGAAAAGATCGACACCGTAGTCTCCCTTCTGTGCGCGGCGCAGCGGGAGCATGGCTGCGAAAAAGCCTTCATTTACTGCAATTCTCTTTCCGGCGCGCTGGATTTCCAGTTCGTTGCCCGGGAAACCGGCTTGAAGATCGTCACGCCGCTGGACGTTTACCGGCTGCTGGCGCCTAAATATCACTCTCTGGCCGTGATCGCCGCCAACGCTCAGGGCACCGCCGGAATCGAGCGGACCCTGCTCAGTGCCAACCCGGACCTGACCCTGCGCTCTACCGGACTTCTGCCTGTGGTGTTGGGGATCGAGGCCGGAGAGGACCCCGATACGCTGGTGAAACAGAACCGTCTGCCGGAGCTTGTGAACTGGTATCAGGCGTTGGGTGCAGAAGCGCTGGTGCTTGGCTGCACCCACTTCCCCTATTTCAAAGAGGCTCTCCTCCGACAGATCACCCTGCCGGTCATTGACCCCGCAGAGGAAATGCTCCGCCTGCTGAATACCTGAATGAAGAAAACACCCCGTCAGCCGCAATGCGGCTGACGGGGTTCATTTTACTTTCAGCAGGGGTTGCTGAACAGCTCCCGGCAGTGTTCTGCCAGCAGCGCCGCCGTGCGGTCAATCCCCAGACGTGCGCTGTTGATGCAGATGTCGTAATTCTCCGGCAAGCCCCAGGGGCGGCCGGTATAATGCGTATAATACTTCTCCCGCTGGGCGTCGGTCTTTTCCACCAGTGCCCGGGCGGCCTTTTCGTCCAGATTTTCCAGTTCCATCCGGTGATGGACCCGCCACTCAAAGGGAGCGCAGATAAACAGGCTCAGGCAATCCACATCCTGCCCCGTCAGCACAAGATCCGCGCAGCGGCCCACGATGATGCAGTCCTCCTTCTCCGCCAGTTCCCGGATGATCTCGCTCTGCATCTGAAAGAGCACATCCTCCGCCGACTGCCCCTGCTTGACCTTGGGGCCGCCCTGATAGAAGGCCTTGAACAGCCAGGGGTTGCCGGCCTTTTCATCCTTATCGGCGAACAGTTCCTCCCCTACCTCGGCCCGCTCCGCCGCCAGCTTCAGCAGTTCCCGGTCATAGTAGGCAAACCCCAGAGACTCACTGAGCTTCCGTCCGATCTCGCGGCCGCCGCTGCCAAACTGTCGGCCCAATGCGATCACATGCTTTTTCATAGGAACACACCCTCCTCGTTTTCTATGCGTATACAGCGGCAGGAGCCTTCAGCCGAAGGGCCACGCCGCGAATATAGTCCTGAAACATCATATCGATCCGCCGGGTCAGCTCCTCCGGTGTCTGGGTCAACTCTCCCCGGAGCCAGCTCTCCACCGCCCCTGCCATCATAATGGTCACCAGGCAGATCACCACTTCCACCTCCGGCGAATGGGCTGGCAGGCCATTTTCCACCGCCGTCTGCCGGACGGCCCGGTCCACGATGCTGCTGACATCCGCCTCCAGCATCTGTTTCAAAGATTCCTTGCCCAGAGAGTCCAGCGCGCAGAGGCAGACCGCCCGATTCTGATTGATATATTGGAACAGATGCAGAAAGCCGTTCTGCCAGGGGGACACGCCCTGTTGCTGCTGCAAAAGCTCCAGCGCTTCCTTTTCAAAGGTCCAGCGCAGCAGATCGTAAATGTCCGTAAAATAATAGTAGAAATGCTGCCGCCGCATCCCACAGGTATCCATGATCTCCGCCACGGTGATCCGTTCCAGCGGCTTTTGGGTCATGAGCTGCTTCAGCGCACCGCTGATGGCCTGACAAGTGGTCTCGGAGGTTTTATACCTTTTTCCCATCTTACAGCCCCATTCCGTTAAGTTCTGTTAAGAGTATAGCACAGGTCAAGGGGGCTGTCATTGTTCATTTACAGGCGGTTTGCATAGATTTTAAAAGTTTTTTCAGGATCTGTCCAGTCAAAAACTGGAAAATCGCAGAATTTTGACAAATGACCGAATTTGACTGTTGCAATTCCAAATGTCCGCGGATATGATACAAGTGATTTCATGTGAATGTGCTGTTGAAACGCGCCATAGAAAGGGGACTCCCATGAGCGACCAGCCAAAAAAAAGCAATTTTTTTGAAAAATTAGCCACGTTTATCGTGGATAAACGAAACCTGATCTTTTTTCTGTACGCTATCGCCATCATCGCCAGCCTGATCACCCAGAGCTGGGTAAAGGTCTGCGACGATCTGACCCAATATCTGCCGGAGACCACGGAGACCCGCCGGGGCCTGACGCTGATGGAGGATGAGATGAAGACCTATGGCACCGCCCGGATCATCGTGTCTCATGTGACGTATGAGATCGCACGGGATCTGGCAGATCAGATCGAAGATCTGAACAACATCTCCTCCGTGGACTTCTGGGACGCAGACAAGTCGGCGGATGATACCACCCTGCCCTCCGCTGCCAACAAGACCTATGAGGATTACATGCAGGGCGCCGACGCCCTCATCACCGTCACCTTCCGGGGTGAAAACGACGACCAGTCTGCCAAGGACGGTCTGGCCGCCGTGAAGGAACTGCTGGCCCCCTATGACACTTACATCTCTACCGATGTGGGCTACTCCAAATCCGAAACATTGAATGAGGAAATGGGCATTATCTTAGTGGTGGCCGCACTGGTCATCGTGCTGGTGCTGCTGCTGACCTCCCGTTCCTACGCCGAGGTGCCGGTGCTGTTGCTGACCTTTGTGGCGGCGGCGCTGCTGAACAAGGGCACCAACTTTATCTTCGGCGAGATCTCCTTCGTGTCCGACTCTGTGACAGTGGTGCTCCAGCTTGCGTTGGCCATCGACTACTCCATCATCCTGCTTCACCGCTTTCTGGAAGAGCGGGAACACGCCCCGGATGACCGGACGGCCTGCATCATCGCTGTCAGCGCCGCCATTCCCTCTATCTCCGCCAGCAGCCTGACTACCATTTCCGGTCTGGCCGCCATGATGTTCATGCAGTTCCGCATCGGCTTTGACCTGGGTCTGGTGCTCATCAAGGCCATCCTGCTGAGTATGCTGGCCGTGTTCACCCTGATGCCCGGACTGCTGATGCTGTTCTCCAAGGCGATGGAGCGGACCCGCCACAAGAACTTCATCCCCCAGATCGACCGCTGGGGCAAGCTGGTCTATGCCCTGCGTCATGTGGGCGTGCCCGTATTCATCGTGTGCGTGGTGGGAGGCTTCTTCCTCTCCAACCAGTGCCCCTATGTGTATGGTGACAACGCCGTCATGACCGTTCGCCGCAATGAGCATCAGGCAGCGACGGACCGGGTGGAAAAGGAATTCGGCACCCAGAATATCATGGCACTGGTGGTCCCCAAGGGGGACACCGCCAGTGAAAAGGCCGTTTTGAAGGAGCTGAGCGGACTGGATGAGGTGGATTATGCCATGGGTCTTTCCAATGTGGAGGCCAAGCCCGGCTACTTCCTCACCGACAAGCTGACGCCCCGGCAGTTCTCGGAGATGATGGGTCTTTCCTACGAGGAAGCCTGCATCCTCTACGCCGCCTATACAGCGGATCAGGAGGATAACTACGGCCCCATCGTGGGCGGCATCGACAGCTATACCGTATCCGCCATGGATATGATCCTCTTTATCTATCAGGAGAAGGAAAAGGGCTATGTGACGCTGGATGACGAGGATGAGCGGGAGATCAATGACGCCTATACGCAGATCACCGACGCCCAGGCCCAGATGCTGGGCCCCAACTACACCCGCATGGTCATGAACCTGAATCTGCCGGAGGAGGGGACCGACACCTTCGCCTTCCTGAAAACCGTTCACAGCATCGTGGAGAAATACTACGATGCCGACGATGTGTACTTAGTAGGCAACTCCACCAGCGACTATGACCAGTCCGTTTCCTTCGCCAGAGACAATGTGATGATCAGCGTCCTGTCCGTGGTATTCGTGGTTCTGGTGCTGGTGTTCACCTTTATGTCCGTGGGCCTGCCCATTCTGCTGATCTTGGTCATTCAGGGCAGTATCTGGATCAACTTCACCTTCCCCACGGTGCTGCACACCAACATCTTCTTCATGAGCTATCTGATCGTTACCTCCATCCAGATGGGCGCGAATATCGACTACGCCATCGTCATTTCCACCTGGTATTCCGACCTCAAGACCCGGATGACCCCCAGAGAGGCCCTGATCAAGGCGCTGGATCTCTCCTTCCCCACGGTACTGACCTCCGGCTCCATCCTGTCCGCTGCGGGCTTCCTCATCGGGCAGATCACCACGGAGCCGTCCATTGTCGGCATCGGCCAGTGCCTCAGCCGGGGCACGCTGATCTCCATGTTCCTGGTCATGTTCGTTCTGCCTCAGATCCTGGTGCTGGGCGACCGGATCGTGGAAAAGACCAGCTTCCAGGTAAAGCTCCCCGCAACGCCCATCGCCTCTCAGCGTCTCTCCGGCACCACCTTTGTCAATGGCCGTGTCCGGGGCCGGATCTCCGGCTTTGTGGACGCGGAGATCCATGGCGTAGTCAAGGGCGATATTTCCGCCATCATGTCCTCCGGCAGCTATGATCTGCCGGAAGGCAGCGGCCAACCGCCCGAAGCAGGGGCGTCACCGGAGAATACACCGAACACGCCGCCTGCGGATTCTGTCACCGGAAAGGAGGGGGACGCCCAATGAAACGCATTCAAAAATGGTCCGCCCTTCTCATGGCTGTGACCCTGCTGTTTACCCTGGCCGCTCCCGCCGCGCTGGCGGCTGAGAGCACCGTTACCATCAAAACCGCCGAGGATTTGGCCGAATTGTCCCGGAACTGCACGCTGGATACCTGGTCCCAGGGCAAGACCGTGATCCTGGAGAACGATCTTGACCTCCACAGTATTGACTTCACTCCGATTCCCACCTTCAGCGGCACATTCCAAGGTAACGGACACACCATCTCCGGCCTGACCCTTACCGGCAGCGGCAACGTCCGGGGCTTGTTCCGCTACATTCAAAACGGCGCCACCGTTCAGGATCTGACGGTGACGGGCACCATCCACCCCAACGGGCATCAGGATGATCTGGGCCTGCTGGCCGGCAGCAACGCCGGGCGGATCTTGAACTGCATCGCCTCCGGCACCGTCATGGGTGATAATCGCATCGGCGGTCTGGTAGGCGTCAATGAAACCGGCGGCGAGCTGGTGGGCTGTGCCTTCTCCGGCAGCGTTACCGGCAAGCATTCCACCGCCGGCGTGGTGGGCGAAAACTGCGGGACCCTGACCCGCTGTTCCAACAGCGGCAGCATCAACACCCAGGACTTAGAGGATGCCCCCAAGACGGACTACACAAATCTGGCCCAGCTGAACTCCATGGAAAACGTCCCGGCTTATACGGACGTCGGCGGTGTGGCAGGCTATTCCAAGGGCACCATCCAGAGCTGCTCCAACAGCGGCTCCGTGGGCTATGACCAGATCGGCTACAACATCGGCGGCATCGCCGGACGCAGCGCCGGCTGGCTGGATGGCTGCGTCAACACCGGCTCCGTCAACGGACGGAAGGACGTGGGCGGCATCGTGGGCCAGCTGGAGCCGGAGGTTTTGCAGACCTTCAGTGAGGATTTCCTCGACAAACTGTTGGCCCAGCTGGATACGCTTCAGGATATCATGGACCGCACCGCCAACCACGCCGACAGCATTTCCGACTCCGTCCACGCCCAGATGAACGATCTCACCGGCAAGGTCCGGGACACCAAGGACATCGCCAAGGAACTGACCGATGCCATGACGGACTGGGCCAACGGCAACATCGACGAAATCAATGAACTTTCCGCTCGGATCTCTCAGGCGCTGGACGATCTGGCAGACATTCTGGATGACACAGGCAGTGCACTGGACGCATTGGACGCTCTGCTGGATACGCTGGAAAAAGTTCGGAAGGATCTGACCGGCGGCAATGACGCGGCAGAGGATTTTCAGAAAGCCCTTACCAATCTGCGGGATGCCCGGGACGCTGCCCGGGAGACCCATAAGGCAGTCACATCAGCAGCAAAAGATGTTCTGGATGCCATCATCAGCGGCAAGGATCCTCAGGAAGCTCTGGATCATCTGAAGGACGTACTGGGTGATTACAGCACCGCCCTCCGGTTGGCTGGCACCGCTCTGGAGCAGATGCGGCAGGCGCTGAATGCTCTGCCCGCAGATATTTCCCGGCTGAAAAAAGCGCTGGAGGATCTGGGGGATGTGGAGAACGCTGCCCACAAGGCCCTGAACCGACTGGATCAGGTGGTCCGCGGTCTGGAAGAACTGACACGGAAGCAGGCTGACAAGCCTGAAATCAAAATAGATCCCATCGGATCTGATCTTACGGAAAAAGGCAGCCAGCTTCAAAACGCCATGGACGCCCTTCTGGACAGCGGTGAAGCTCTGAACCAACTGCTCAGTGACTCTGCCGACACCCTCATCGCCGACCTCAAGGCCATCAACAGCCAGTTCCGCTCCATTACGAATCTGATCCGCAGCGAAAAAAGCGACTGGAATCAGGATCAAAGCAAGAGCAAGGAAGATCAGATCCGGGATCATTTTCAGGACCTGTCCGATTCCTGCGACCCCGCCAAGCAGCATGACGGCCGGATCTCCGCCTCCGAAAACAAAGGCGAGATCACCGGCAGCACAAATTTAGGCGGCATTGTGGGTTCCGTGGGAATCGAAATCGACTTCGACCCCGACGGTGATGTGACCAAGGTGGGAGACTACTCCCTGAATTTCCACTATCAGACCCGCGCCCTTCTGACCGGCTGCACCAACAGCGGTGCTGTCACAGGACGGAATGACTATGCCGGCGGCATTGTGGGGCAGGCGTACATCGGTCAGATCACCAGCTGCCAGAGCTACGGCGCCGTCTCCACCGACGGCAGCTATGTCGGCGGCATCGCGGGCCGCTCCGACAGCAGCATCCGCCTGAGCTGGGCCAAATGCGCCCTTTCCGGTGAGGATTATGTGGGCGGCATCGCCGGTTATGGCAAAACGCTCTCCGACTGCCGCAGTCTCGTCACCGTGGACGGCGGTGCTTACACCGGTGCTATCGCGGGAGATGTGGACGAGGACGGCTCCGTGACCAGCTGCCTGTTCACCCACGAAACGCTGGGCGCCATCGACGGCATCAGCTACGCCGGGAAGGCAGAGCCCGCCGCCTTCGATGTTCTCTGCACAGGAGACACTGTTCCCAAGACCTTCTCCCAGATGGAACTGACCTTCCGGGCGGACGGCAAGGTGGTAGCGGTAGTCCCCTTCCAGTACGGACGGGGGATCGACAGCCTGCCGGAGATCCCGGCGAAAAAGGGTTTCTCCGCTGTCTGGCCTGATCTGGACTATACCCATCTCACCGCCAGTCAGACACTAGATGCCGTCTACACACCTTACACCTCCTCCCTGACGGATGACACCCAGACCCTTCCCCAGATTCTGGTGGACGGCAGCTTCAGCAGCCGGGCCACCGTCAGCCACACTTCGGAACCCGTCTCCTGGACAGATGCGAAGGGCACCGCCCGCACCGGCACCGCCGTTACCGTCACGGTGGACGATCCGGATATGGCCGCCATCTCCTATACGGTCCACTACCGGCTCCCGGAGGACGGCAAGCGCTACGACCTCTGGGTCAAGACGGAAAACGGCTGGGAAACGCAGGACAGCACCGTGGACGGCAGCTATCTTCTGTTCACCTCCGACCGGGAAACCGTCACCTTCTGTGTGCAGGAGCGGACCGCCAGTCCTCTGCTGTGGGTCTTGCTGGCAGTTCTGATCCTTTTGGCTCTGGTACTGCTGGTGATACGGATCCGCAAAAAGCGGGGCCGGCAAACCATGCGGAGCCGTCTGCGGAAGGCCCGCCAGAAAAAATCGTAAATATCATAAGCAAGAAAAAACCGGACTGTGCGACGCGCAGTCCGATTTTTCTCGTCTCCCTCTCATGGATTTCGCCAAACGGGGCATACTGTTCGCATGACTTTCAGCTGGGAGGCATGGTATGAACAGCAAACGGATCGGCAGGCGAACAGTTGCGCTCCAGACACCGCCCTCAGTCCTCTCCTTTGCCAACATCGGCGGACGGATGGAGGGCCAGGGACCTTTGGCCAAATATTTCGACGAGCTGTGCGACGATTCCTTTTTCGGCGAAAAAACGTGGGAAAAGGCGGAAGCCACCATGCAGCGTCGGGTTTTACGGCGGGCGTTGGAGCAGGCGGGGCTGAAGCCGGGCGATGTGGACTATGTACTGGCGGGGGACCTGTTGAACCAGTGTATCGGCTCCTCCTTCGGTCTGCGGGAACTGGGCATCCCCTTTTTCGGCCTGTACGGGGCCTGTTCCACCATGGGAGAGGCACTGGCGTTGGCGTCGCTGCTCATTGACGGCGGCTTTGCGGAAACCGTCGCCGCCCAAGCCAGTTCCCACTTCTGCACCGCCGAGCGGCAGTACCGGATGCCGGTCCCCTATGGCAGCCAGCGCTCCCCTACCGCCCAGTGGACCGCCACCGCCGCCGGCTGCACCTTTCTCTCCGCCCAAGGGCCGGGGCCCTATATCACCCACGTCACCTGCGGGAGAATCGTGGATCAGGGTATCACCGATCCCAACAACATGGGGGCTGCCATGGCCCCCGCCGCCTATGACACCCTCCGGGCCTTTTTTGCCGACACCCACACCGGCCCAGCGGATTATGATGCCATTTTCACCGGGGACTTAGGAGAGCTGGGTCACGAGATCGTAATGGACCTGTTTCGGCAAGACGGCGTGGACATGACCCGAAACTATGAGGACTGCGGCATGCTCCTCTATGACCGGGACCGGCAGGATATGCACGCCGGCGGTTCCGGCTGCGGCTGCTCCGCGGCGGTATTCAACGGCTATCTTCTCACCGGCTTGAAACAGGGCCGCTGGCGGCGCATCCTCTTCGCCCCCACTGGGGCGCTGCTGTCTCCCACCTCCAGTTTTCAGGGGGAGTCTATTCCCGGCATCTGCCATTTGGTGTGCGTCAGCACGGAAAGGTAGGGCGTATGGCATATCTTAACGCATTTCTCTGCGGCGGACTTCTCTGCGCCGTGGGGCAAATTCTGATCGACCGCACCCGGCTGACCCCCGCCCGTATTCTGACGGGCTATGTGGTCGCCGGCGTGTTCCTCAGTGCCGTGGGTCTGTATCAGCCATTGGCAGATTGGGGCGGAGCCGGGGCCACAGTGCCCCTGACGGGCTTTGGCCACGCGCTGGCCAAGGGCGTTGAAAAGGCGGTGGCGGAGCAGGGCTGGCTGGGTGTCCTCACTGGTGGTCTGTCTGCCACAGCAGGCGGCATCACCACAGCGGTAGTCTCCGCCGTGGTGATGGCCCTGATCTTCAAGCCGGGGGACAAGCGATAAGAAAACCGGGAGCGGCACAGCCACTCCCGGTTTTTCCCGCATTGTCCGCAAATTGTCACCGAATTGTTCTTCTTTTTCTGTCAAAAAGCTGATATAATAAGACTTACATCTACGATTCGACAGAAAGGATCTGGTTTCTATGCAGCGTATCACTTCGCTTTTCTTAGCCCTTTTGCTGACCTGTTCTCTCACCGCCTGCGGCAGCACGGCCCAGCCGAACCCTCCCGCCCAGACCGGCAATGACGCTTCTCAGACGGAGACCCCCGACACCGCCCCGGAGCCTGCCGAGGAGCCGGAGGAACCCCAGCAGGAGCCATACGTCATCTCCTCCCCCACCGTTGACCGGGGCACCGTGGACGGCGTGACCTATGTACCGTGGGACGGCGTGGTGGAGCATCTGTTCTTCCACCCCATCGTGGCCTACCCGGAGCTGGCCTTTGACGGCGACAGTCAGGCCGACGGCATCGATGACTGGATGGTCACAGTGGACGAATATGACAAAATTCTCCAAAGCGTATATGACCGGGGCTATGTGCTGGTGGACATCAATGACGTATGGAGCGAAAGCACCGACGCCAACGGCCAGCCGGTAATGATCCGGAACACCCTCTACATCCCGGAGGGCAAAAAGCCCCTGATCTTCTCCTATGACGATGTGAATTACTATGACTATATGCTCAAGGATGGCTTTACCTACAAGCTGTTCTTGGGAGAGGACGGTCTCATCTGGAGCTATGGGCTGGACCCTCAGGGCAACGAGGTCATCTCTCAGGATCTGGACGCCGTGACCATTCTGGACAAGTTTGTCCGGGAGCACCCCGACTTTTCCCCCTTCGGCGCCAAGGGCAGCCTCAGTCTCACCGGCTATCAGGGGATCTTAGGCTACCGCACCAACACGGACACCAAGGTCTGGAATGATGAATTGGAGGCCAACCGTCTGAAGGAATGTGAGGCAGTGAAGCCCATCATCGCGGAACTGAAGCGCACCGGCTGGACCTTCGGCAGTCACACCTGGGGCCACATCAATCTCTCGTCCTCCTCATTGGAGCGGGTGAAGGCGGACACCAAGCGCTGGATGGATGAGGTGGGCAGTCTGGTAGGCCCCACCCCCATTCTCTACTACCCCCACGGTGCCCGGCCCGACGGGGATGATGTCCAGAGCACCGGCCCCATTTTCAAGTATTTGCAGGAGCAGGGCTTCCGGGTGTTCGCCTCCGTGGGCATCAGTTCCTATTCCAAAATCAAAACCGACATCTGTGCGGTGATCTGCGACCGGCTCCATCCGGACGGCACCACCCTCCGGGGCAGCGACAAGGTCATCGGCTGGTACAGCCAGTTCTACGATGCCAGAGACATCATTGACCTGGACGTGCGCCCCGACCGGGGCGTGAAATGGACGCCGAAATCCGCGTCCTGACCACGAAAAGGAGGCTTTATCCATGAGTCTTGACGAATTGAAGGCCGCGGCCGTAGCCATGCTGGACCGGGCCTACTGCCCCTATTCCCATTTCCCCGTGGGCGCCGCTGTGGAATGTGCCGACGGCACGGTTTTCACCGGCTGCAACATTGAAAACGCCGCCTACGGCTGCACCATCTGCGCCGAGCGCACCGCCATCTTCAAGGCCGTCAGCGAGGGGCACCGGGACTTTGTGCGCATCGTCATCGCCGGGAAAAGTGAGGACTACTGCGTGCCCTGCGGCTCCTGCCGCCAGGTGATGATGGAATTCGCCCCGGAGATGGAGGTCATCTGCCTCAACGGTCAGGGGCAGGCCAAGAGCTTCCGCCTGCGGGAGCTGCTGCCCTACGGCTTCGACCAGAGCTGGCTGTGAGACATGTGCCGCCGCCGGTCTGCATTTTTTGCGGACCGACGGCGCTTTCTGCCCGCTCCTGTGGCCTTCCGGCATTTTTGGCGGTTTTCCTTGTTGACATAATGCTGTGGAAAACCCGGTGGAAAATGTGCAAAACCCTTGCGGCGCATGCTATCCCGCCGGTTGCCGGTTTGTTATGGCGGCCCCGCTGCCTGCAACTTTTTGCTCCGGAAAAACATTTTTTCCCCATCCCCGTCCGGCTCTTGCCAGACGGAAATTTTTGCGTTAAAATAGGATTTGTATATTGGAGAATTGGCGGCTTCGGCCGCCGGAGGAAGGATATGGCCAAGAAAAAAGCATACGACAACGACAGCATTTCCAGCCTGAAGGGAGCGGACCGGGTCCGGAAACGGCCCGGCGTCATTTTCGGCTCCGACGGGCTGGAGGGCTGCGAGCACGCGGTGTTCGAGATTCTCTCCAACGCCATCGACGAGGCCCGGGCGGGCTTCGGACGGGTGATCACCGTCACCCGGTTCCAGGACCGGTCCATCCAGGTGGAGGACCAGGGCCGGGGCTGTCCCGTGGACTGGAACGAAAAGGAGGGGCGGTACAACTGGGAGCTGGTGTTCTGCGAGATGTACGCCGGAGGCAAGTACGACCCCACCGGGGAAAACTATGAGTTCTCCCTGGGCCTGAACGGTCTGGGCTCCTGCGCCACCCAGTACGCCAGCCGCTATATGGACGTTACCGTCTGCCGGGACGGCAATGAGTATAAGCTCCACTTCCAGCGGGGCGAGATCGTGGGGCAGATGGAGGTGACTCCCCTGGCCCGGAAGAAAACCGGCACCACCATCCGCTGGCTGCCGGACCTGGAGGTGTTCACCGACATCGACATCCCCCTGGACTATTACCAGGACGTGATGAAGCGGCAGGCGGTGGTCAACGCCGGGGTGACCTTCCGGCTGCGGGATGAGGTGTCCCCCGGGAGGTTCGAGACCCAGGACTTCCTGTATGAAAACGGCATCCGGGACTATCTGGCCGAGCTGGCCGGGGACGACCCCATCACCCGGCCCGTGTGCTGGGAGGCGGAGCGCCAGGGCCGGGACCGGGCGGACAAGCCCGAATACAAGGTGAAGCTGAACATCGCCTGGTGCTTTTCCAACCGGGTGCACCTGATGGAGCACTATCACAACTCCAGCTTCCTGGAGCACGGCGGCAGCCCCGACAAGGCCACCCGCCTGGCCTTTGTGGCGGCGCTGGACAAATATCTCTTGGAGAACTGTCGGAGCGTGAGGAAAACAGTCCTGTGGACTGTTTTTAGCTTCGACCGCAACAGCTATGC
>ENA-UEOR01001113-UEOR01001113.1-human-gut-metagenome-genome-assembly--contig:-NODE-1113-length-16433-cov-14.641477_pt1 | contig 16433 bp, 10 predicted proteins | sample MGYA00242887_ERZ507890 | MGnify/ENA primary metagenome ERZ507890 (study PRJEB26167, sample SAMN06115431) | human gut metagenome | host: Homo sapiens | place: China:Guizhou | collected 2014-10-21...
GCCTCTTTAGCTCAGTTGGCCAGAGCACGTGATTTGTAATCTCGGGGTCGTTGGTTCGAATCCGACAAGAGGCTCACCAATAAAAAGCTGTTTATCCGTATGGTAAACAGCTTTTTTATTGATTATATCATTCAGGATTTTTGCCTGCGAAACACTACTATGCTTACTGCCAACAAGATTAGTATAATTCCAACAGCGCTATTCACAGTAAAAAGCTCTTTGAATACAAAAACTCCGATTACAACAGCCGTTAATGGTTCCATTGCACCCAAGATGGAAGTCAGTGTAGGTCCGGCATATTTAATAGCTTGTACTAAAGTTATATTGGAAATAGCCGTAGCCGGTAATGCCAGCCCAAGAATAATCAGCCAGGTATATCCATCCGACACAAGTTGAAGTCCGGAAGTACAATAGGCGCCTATGAGGTAAAAAATAGTTCCCAACCCCATAACATAACAAGTCAATGCCGTAGAGTTTATTTGTACGACCCGCGTTGTCCGCACTCCAACAATATACCCTGCGTATGAAAAAACAGAAACACAGGCAGCAACCAAACCAACCATTGTATTTCCACTTTTCGCCTCCAACTCTCCCAATGAAAGTAAAGCTGCTCCCAGCAAAGACATCAATACTGCAAGTATCACCAAGAGAGACTTCTTCTCCCGGAAGAAAAACATCATTGCCAAAGCAACAGCCAACGGATACATAAAATGTATGGTAGAAGCCACTCCGCTAGCTATATTCTGATAAGCAATAATCAAACTAAATGAAGTAACGGCTCTCAACAAACTCAACAGAAAAACAACTCCCCAATCTTTTCCAGCCAATCGAAAATTGCAACCGGATAACCAACCAAACACAATCAATACAATCGACGCCACTCCCCAACGATAAGAAAGTACCTCGAAAGCCGAAAAACCGGCTAATAGCAAAGTGATAGAAAAAAACGGAGCCAGCCCAAAAGTGGAGGAGGATACCGCCGCATAAAGTATACCTTTTATACGATTCATAGATTCAACCAATTTTCGCTACACAAATGAAAAAAAACGATGCCCATTTGTTTCGTTGCTTTATAAGAATGTAAGTTCGGGATAGATGATAGCATAACACAGTATTGTTGAGGTAATTTTGGAAAGGCTGAAACGAGCAAGCGAATAACTATTCTATCTCCTTGATTCGCTCTATCTGGCGATTCAGAACTTCATTAGAGATTAATCCTCTTTTTAATCCTAAAAGCAAAATCCTTGCAACTTTTACTGAATTTCAGTTAGTTGCAAGGATTTCTTGAGGTTCCTGGCGGATTCGAACCGCCGTACACGGTTTTGCAGACCGCTGACTAAGCCACTCATCCAAGGAACCATTTTTCTCGTTTGCGGTTGCAAAGGTAGTACAAATTTTGAAATTACCAACTATCCACAGCAATTTTTCTTTGTACTTTTTTTCTTTACACCACACTCTTTACGCTTCTTCTCTAGCATATCCTTTAGTTCACAGCCACTTACACAACTGTCACAAGGATTTTTATTTTCTCGCGTATGACGAAAAAAAAGAAAGATTCCATATATAATACGAGCAATACAGAGTACTACCAGTACTCCTACTACCCATTCCTGCCAATTAATCATACAAATAATCCTCCAATCTGATAAACGGCAAAGGATACAAGCCAAGCCAATACCGTAGTATAACAAGCTGCAAACAATGCCCATTTCCAACTACCGGACTCCTGTTTTATAGCAGCCAATGCCGCAATACACGGGAAGTAAATCAGTACAAAAAGCATATAACAGAATGCGACCAACGGAGTGATCGGAATCCTTTCTGCCAAACTTACCGAATCTGCATCCGGATCATCGACATACAACACTCCCAATGTACTTACCACCAGCTCCTTTGCCCCCACTCCTGAAATCAAGCCAATTCCAAGTTTCCAGTCAAACCCCATAGGTTCTATCACCGGCTCTATCGCACGTCCTAACTGACCGATATAAGAATTTTCCTGTTGCTCGGCAACTGTCTCGTATGCATCATGATTCGGATAATATCCCAGAAACCAAATTATAACAGAAGCGACCATAATAATTCCGCCCATTTTTTTCAAATACTGCGCTCCCTTTTCCCATGTATGGCGAAAGATCGATTTCGCAGTCGGCATACGATACGGCGGGAGTTCCATAACGAACGGAGTATCGTCACCCTTCACCAAGAACTTGCTAAACAACCGTGCTAACAGCACAGCCAGAAAAATACCAATTGCATAGATGCTTAACAATACCAAGCTCGCATTGTTCGGAAAGAAAGCTCCTACCAACAACAAGTAAATAGGTAAGCGCGCACTACATGACATAAGTGGATTAATCAACATCGTAATGAGACGACTTTTCCGGTTTTCGATAGTACGCGAAGCCATAATAGCAGGTACATTACATCCGAATCCCATAATCAAAGGTATAAACGATTTTCCGTGCAACCCCATTTTATGCATAATCTTATCCATAATAAACGCCGCACGAGCCATATAACCGGAATCCTCCATTAATGAAATACAGAAATACAAAATCAGAATATTTGGTAAAAAGACAATAACGCCTCCTACACCACCCACAATGCCGTCAACCAACATATCTTTCAACGGGCCATCCGTCATATTGTTACGAATCAAATCGCCTATTTGTTCCACCAACCATTCAATCCCCATCATCGGATATTCCCCGAGCACAAAAGTACCTTCAAACATCAGATACATGAAAAGGAAGAAAATAGGATATCCCCAAATACGGTGAGTGACAATGGAATCCAACACTTTTGTAGTCTGCGCCTGTTCCAAATGGTTATCAGTAAAAGTTTCTTTCAGCGCACCACTGATAAAACCATATTTCGCATCCGTAATAGCCGACTCGCAATCTTCATTCATCGTATCCTGTACGCGTTTGGCCATTTTATCACGAATACGCAGGATTTCCTCCGCATTCGGCAAAGTACGTACAAAACTCTCTATGTCCGGATCATTCTCCAACAATTTTATTGATAGAAAACGGGTAGAGTACTTATGGCGAATGAACTCATTCTTGGAAACTTCTTCTTTTACAGCCTCAATAGCTTTCTCCAAATCAGGTCCATGATTGATATGAATATGGCGGAACACACGCCCGGTCCTTTTATGTTCGCGTACATAATCTTCCAGATGTTCCTCTTCATGATTCTTACGGTCCTCCAAAGAATCATGCCATTCGGTCAGATCCTTCAATACTTCCGGATTCATATTCCCCTGTTTATCAAAGAAATCGACGCCTTCATAAAGGTTGATTACGACATGAAACAAGGTATCCAATCCACGGTTCTTCTTACTGACAGTAGGTAACATCGGTACTCCAAACAGTTTGCTCAACAAATGATAGTCTAATGTATTCCCACTGGATTCCAATTCGTCATAAATATTCAAAGCCACCACCATACGGACATTCATGTCAATCAATTGCGTCGTAAGATATAAATTCCGTTCGAGGTTGGAGGAGTCTACTACATTAATAATCACATCCGGCGTTTCATCTATAATATGACGACGGACATAAATTTCTTCGGGCGTGTATGCAGATAACGAATATGTCCCCGGCAAATCTACAATACGAAAATGATACCCTTCAAAATCAAAATGCCCTTCTTTGGCATCCACAGTCACACCACTATAATTTCCGACATGCTCATGGGCACCGGAAGCCAGATTGAAAAGAGAAGTCTTGCCCGAGTTCGGATTCCCGACCAAGGCAACATTAATGGTACGGCGTTTACCTAACGCCAACCGCTTCATATCTTCTTCTTTTACAGAAACATCTTCAGGCAAACCTTCGTGATAAATAGTTTCGCCGGCTTGTTTTTTTGCTTCTTCTTCACTGACTACCTCAATCATCTCAGCTTCCTGACGACGCAAAGAAATTTCATAACCTAAGACTTTATATTTAATGGGATCTTTCAATGGAGCATTCAATAAAACTTCAACGGTTTTACCTTTAATAAAACCCATCTCCACGATACGTTTACGAAAACCACCGTGTCCCAGCACCTTTACGATGACACCTTTTTCGCCTGTTGTTAATTCGGACAAACGCATAACTCTCTAAATTTTCGGCAAAGATAATTCATAACTTCGGAGCACGCAAATTATTTAGATTGTTTTTAAATAAGAGTCATTTCTAATCGAAAAACCTCCTCACTAAAAAAGATCTGGTAATCAGAAAAAGAGGAAACAGAAGGAGAAGTTCCTGAAAAATTCAAAAGACTAAGCAAGAAACTATTATCTTTGCAAACATGATACAGCAACGGATTACACAATATATAGAAAAGAATCATCTGTTTTCATCAGACAGCAAAATTCTGGTAGCATTGAGCGGCGGCGCCGACTCTGTGGCACTGCTACGTATTCTCCACACAGCAGGTTATCACTGCGAAGCCGCACATTGTAACTTTCATTTACGCGGCGAGGAATCAAACCGCGATGAATCATTTGTCCGCCAACTCTGCCTGAAATACAACATCCGATTGCATACCGCTGATTTCAACACAACCCAATACGCAGCCGAAAAGCATATTTCGATAGAAATGGCAGCGCGGGAACTCCGTTATAACTGGTTTGAAGAAATTAAAAATAAATACCGGGCCGATGTCATTGCCGTTGCTCATCACCAGGACGACAGTATAGAAACAATGTTACTCAATCTAATCCGTGGCACAGGAATCACCGGATTACTCGGAATCCGTCCTCGAAACGGAGCTATTGTACGTCCACTCCTTTGTGTCAACCGCAAAGAGATCATTCAATATTTACAAAACATTGAACAGGATTATGTAACCGATAGTACAAATCTGGAAGATGAATACACCCGCAACAAGATCCGGCTCAACCTCCTTCCACTTATGGAGGAGATTAATCCATCCGTCAAGAATAGTCTGGTGGAGACGAGTAATTATCTGAATGATGTAGCTACTATATACAATAAATGTATAGCAAAAACAAAAGCAAGAATAGTCACACCAGAAGGAATCCGGATCAGCAGTTTGTTAAAAGAAGCTGTACCCGAAACTATTTTATTCGAGACTCTGCATCCACTCGGCTTTAACTCCACACAAATCAAAGATATTGCAAACTCACTTCATGGACAATCGGGAAAACAGTTTGCCAGCAAAGAATGGAGAGTGATTAAAGACAGGGAATTTTTGCTACTGGAAGAAATCCGGTCTGAAGAAAAAGACATCCCCCCTTTTCAATTAATTAAAGAAGAGAAAGAATACACGTCAAATTTTCAGATTCCACGGGAAAAAGGAACAGCATGTTTTGACGCTGACAAGTTGAATGAAGAAATCTATCACCGTAAATGGCAAATCGGTGATACTTTTATTCCTTTCGGAATGAAAGGCAAGAAAAAAATAAGCGATTACCTGACCGACCGCAAATTTTCTATCAGTCAGAAAGAGCGTCAATGGGTGCTCTGTTGCGGAGAACGCATTGCATGGCTGATAGGCGAACGAATAGATAACCGCTTCCGTATTGACGAAACAACGAAACGCGTTGTTATTTACAAAATAGTCTGAGGCTGTTTCTGCTTCTTGAAACAATCCGATAATAAAGCCGCAAAAGGAGTATCATACACTTTTGCATTCCTAGGACAGACTTTCACGCAAGCACAGCATTTGATGCATTTGGTTTCATCTACATTTAGTTCATCGCCTTTTGTAATAGCACCCGCCGGACAATGAACCACACACAACCCACAATGTGTACACAGACTCTCATCTTTTACCCACGGAGTACGAGGAAGCGGTGTGCCACTTTTACGTAACTTGATAACCTTCCTCAAAAAACGAAATAAGGGGAAGAAAGGCTGCCTCGGGCGTTTGATAGCACGGACATCTATCGGATAAAGAGTATCCGGGCCGGTAGCCGTTTTTATTTTTTCTATGATCTTTTTCCCGAACTCCGTAGCCAGAGCCAGGTCCGAATCATTCGGACGTCCGGCAGCAATCGGATGTTCATCCGTACTATATGAATGCTCACCGATAAAAGTTGCGCCGGCAATCACTTTCAATCCGTGGGGAAGGGCGAAAGCGTCCAATTCCATTAAGGCTTTTTCATAAGCACGATTGCCATAAACCACAACCAACACAGTAGGTGTATCCAAGCCACGAATATTCTGCAAACGTTCCATTGCCAAAGGAGCTACACGACCTCCATATACGGGAACTACGATAATAGCCAATGCAGATGCAGGAATTACAGCTTCCCCGGTAGTCTGCAAAGTGACATTAACAGGAAGAATATTTTTTATTCCTGTTCCGTGAACAATCGCCTCGGCAACTTGTTTTGATGTGTGTGTAGGCGAAAAATAAATTAAATGAGCTTCATTTACTGTCATACTATTTTCTTTTATGTAGCAAAGATACACTTTTACGTTGAAAAAAAGGTTTGATTGTTTATGAAACCAAAAAAAATTATTATCTTTGCCCCGTTGAAACATTCTACGATTCAACATATACATCCCTAATTCATAATAAAAACAAAACGTATGCTCGCATATCTGTGACCGGAGAGTCATAGTAATGCTGTCCATAATTCAGCAAAAAAGAAATATTAATAACTTACCATACTATATGTATAACATTATCCAATTAAACGACAAAGATCTGTCGGAACTTCAAGTTATTGCCAAAGAGTTAGGCATAAAAAAAACAGACTCATTAAAAAAGGAAGACCTTGTTTACAAAATACTCGATGAACAAGCAATCGCCGGAGCCACAAAGAAAGTTGCCGCAGACAAGCTTAAAGAAGAACGCAAAGAAGAACAAAAGAAAAAGCGTTCACGCGTAGCGCCTGCCAAGAAAGATAACAAAGTAGTTTCCGCAACCAAGGAAGGAGAAGCTGAGAAAGCCAAAGAAGCTGCTCCTGCCAAGCCACAACAGCCTTCTAAAAAAGAGGAAAGTGCAAATAAAGAAAAAGAGACTCCTGCTGTTGAAGTTAAAGCAGAAAATACCGCAGCTCCTAAACGTAAAGTAGGCCGTCCGCGTAAAAATGCCGATGCAGCAGAGCAAAAAGAAGTTGAAAGCGTGAAAACTGCAACTCCGGCAACTCCTAAAGTAACGGAAGATAAAGTAGTTACTGAGAAAGCTCCTGAAGTAATAGAAAAAGCAGTCCCGGCACAAGCTCCCGAAAAGAAAACAAAAGCCAACAAACCTGCTGAAGAGAAGAAAGTAGTAGTGAAACCGCAACCGCAAAAGAAAGCCGAACCCGTTATAGACGAAGAAAGCAATATCTTATCCGGTGCCGACGACGATGATTTTATTCCTATCGAAGATCTGCCTTCAGAAAAGATAGAACTTCCCACCGAACTTTTTGGAAAATTCGAAGCCACCAAAACTGAACCGGCACAAACTGCTACCGAACAACAAGCACCACAGCCACAACAACAGGCTCATCAGCAACAACAGCAACAACGTCCACGCATTGTCCGTCCGCGTGACAACAATAATGGCAATAATAATGCTAGCAATAATAACAATAACGCCAATAATAATAACAATAATAACTTCCAACGTAACAATAACCAAAATCAGAACCAGCAGCGTGTACCGATGCCGCGTCCTGCCCAGCCAAACAACGCGAACGAAAATCTTCCGGTACCACAACAGCAGCAGGAACGTAAAGTTATTGAGCGTGAAAAGCCTTATGAATTCGATGACATCCTTAATGGAGTAGGCGTACTGGAAATTATGCAGGATGGATACGGATTCCTCCGTTCTTCCGATTATAATTACCTTTCTTCTCCTGACGATATCTATGTATCACAGTCGCAAATCAAGTTATTTGGCCTGAAAACCGGTGACGTGGTAGAAGGAGTTATCCGCCCGCCCAAAGAAGGAGAGAAATATTTCCCGTTAGTAAAGGTATCGAAGATTAACGGACGTGACGCCGCTTTCGTTCGCGACCGTGTTCCTTTCGAACACCTGACACCGCTTTTCCCGGATGAAAAGTTCAAACTCTGCAAAGGCGGTTATTCGGATTCCATGTCTGCCCGCGTAGTAGATCTTTTCGCTCCAATCGGTAAAGGTCAACGTGCTTTAATCGTAGCCCAGCCTAAAACCGGTAAGACAATTTTAATGAAAGACATTGCAAATGCCATTGCAGCCAATCATCCGGAAGTATACATGATTATGTTGCTTATCGACGAACGTCCGGAAGAAGTAACAGATATGGCGCGCAGCGTCAATGCCGAAGTTATCGCTTCTACCTTTGATGAACCGGCAGAACGCCACGTGAAAATCGCAGGTATCGTATTGGAAAAAGCAAAAAGACTGGTAGAATGCGGCCACGACGTAGTTATATTCCTTGATTCTATTACTCGTCTGGCACGTGCATACAACACAGTATCTCCTGCATCGGGCAAAGTACTTTCCGGTGGTGTGGATGCAAACGCACTTCATAAGCCGAAACGTTTCTTTGGTGCTGCCCGTAACATCGAGAATGGTGGTTCACTGACAATCATCGCAACTGCATTGATTGATACCGGTTCTAAAATGGACGAAGTTATCTTCGAAGAATTCAAAGGTACAGGTAACATGGAGTTGCAACTCGACCGCAACCTGTCCAACAAACGTATCTTCCCGGCAGTCAACATTACCGCATCCAGTACTCGTCGTGACGATCTGTTACTTGATAAGACAACTCTCGACCGTATGTGGATTCTCCGTAAATATCTTGCCGACATGAATCCGATCGAAGCAATGGACTTCGTAAAAGACCGTCTGGAAAAAACCAGAGACAACGATGAATTCCTGATGAGCATGAACAGCTAATTAGCAGTAAACCATAAATAATGAACGGTGAACAGAATGCGTTATAATCGCAGTTTGTTCACCGTTTATAGTTTTATCACCCGTCATTTATTCCAATTTTGTACAAAAAACTTTCACTTGCGTCCAAAACAAGTATTCCCCCCTTTTTTGCTTTCCCTTTTTTCCTACTTTTGCTTCAAAATCAAGTATCACTTAATTCTAACCAAGAATGAAAACAATTTATCCTTTCATGGGATTGGCTCTTTGCGGCATAGCAGCCCAAGCACAAGAAAAGCCCAATTTTCTGATTATCCAATGCGACCATCTTACACAACGCGTCGTTGGCGCCTACGGTCATACACAAGGTTGCACCCTTCCTATTGACGAAGTAGCTTCAAGAGGAGTTATCTTTTCCAATGCTTATGTAGGCTGCCCCCTCAGCCAACCGTCACGCGCCGCTTTATGGAGTGGCATGATGCCTCATCAAACTAACGTACGCTCCAACTCCAGCGAACCGATCAATACACCTATACCGGAAAACGTTCCGACATTAGGAAGCCTTTTTTCGGAAAACGGTTACGAAGCTGTACACTTCGGAAAAACGCACGATATGGGTTCATTAAGAGGATTCAAACATAAAGAACCGGTAGCAAAGCCATTTACCGACCCGGAATTTCCGGTCAATAATGATAGTTTTCTGGACGTAGGAACCTGCGAGGACGTTGTTTCCTATTTAAGCAATCCTTCGGAAAAACCTTTCATATGCATTGCCGATTTTCAGAATCCCCATAATATCTGCGGATTCGTAGGAGAAAATGAAGGAGTACATACTGACCGACCTGTCAGCGGCACACTTCCGGAACTGCCCGACAATTTCGATGTAGAAGACTGGAACAACATACCTACCCCGGTGCAATACATCTGTTGCAGCCACCGGCGTATGACGCAAGCCTCCCATTGGAGTGAGGAAAATTACCGCCATTACATCGCCGCTTTCCAGCACTATACAAAAATGGTATCCAAACAAGTAGAAAGTGTTTTGAAAGCATTATACTCCACTCCCGCAGGAAAGAACACAATCGTTGTTATCCTTGCCGACCATGGTGACGGAATGACTTCACACCGTATGGTGACCAAGCACATCAGTTTCTATGATGAAATGACAAACGTACCATTTATCTTTGCAGGTCCCGGTATCAAGCATCAGAAAAAACCGGTAGACCACTTACTCACGCAGCCTACACTAGACTTATTGCCAACCCTCTGTGACCTGGCCGGCATTCCTGTTCCCGCAGAAAAGGCAGGAATCAGCCTCGCACCGACATTAAAAGGAGAAAAACAAAAGAAGACTCATCCATATGTTGTATCCGAATGGCATAGTGAATATGAATACACAGTTACTCCCGGACGTATGGTACGTGGCCCCAGATACAAGTACACCCATTATTTGGAAGGCAACGGAGAAGAACTCTATGACATGAAGAACGACCCGGGTGAACGTAAGAACCTCGCCAAGAATCCCAAATATGCCAAGGTTCTTGCAGAACACCGTGCCATGCTCGACGACTACATCACCCGGTCAAAAGATAATTACCGCAGTCTGAAAGTAGACGCCGACCCGAGATGCAGAAATCATACTCCCGGCTACCCCAACCACGAAGGCCCTAGCGCACGTGATATTATCAAAAGAAAATAAATTAGAAAAAAAGAGCGAAGATTCTTGTCAGTCTTCGCTCTTTTTGTTTCTTTTGCATAAAACCTTGCAAACAAACATCCGGTGAATAGAAACTTACACCACATAATTACTACAATTATAACGGTATTCATATCGGTAACATTGTACGCTGCACATACTAATGCAGAACGTCTGTCTTTATTACAGCCGCTCATTCAGTATGACCTTGCTTTTAACACCGGCGTCACCACAGACAGTATTATCTTATGGGAGAAGCTGTTAACACCTGAACTTGAAAAGCAGCAACGATACGACATCTTATTCCAGCTCAAAGCAATGGCGGTTCAGTCATCAATAACAGAAGGAAATATCAGCCTGGCTATTGACAACGCCAATTCAATGTATAAGAAAGCTAAAGAGATAGACTACCCGCTAGGAACAGCTCTTGCACTACGTGCAATCGGAAATACATATTTAAGCTCATCAACACCACAAGTTGCCATAGGTTCTTATGAAGAAGCAATAGAGATTATGCAACAGATACCCGAAGCCGACATCTATTTAAAAAACGCATTATCTCAAATGATACTTATTAAGCTCAATAACCGGCAAATGGCAGGTATTGAGAAAGATATCAACTACCTGGAAGCTCTTTGCGACAAAAGGCCCGATTCACCTTGCTATTTTTATCTTCCCTGTTGCCGTGCGTTTTATGAGATACAGTCAGACAAACTCCCTTCGGCATTGGAACATCTGCAAAAAATGGAGCGAATCTATGCCAAACATCCGTATCCATATTTTCTTCTGTTAATCAAATACTTATATGCTTCCTACCATATCGCCGCAAAAGAATATACCCAGGCATTGCAATCGTATGATGAATTACTGCCATACGTCAAAGAATCCGGTTCGTACAAAGACATACAGATATCACAAGAACGGGCAAAAGTTCTTTCATTAATGGGACGTATCGAAGAAGCATGTGAGGAATATGAAGTGATTAACGCACGCAAAGACTCACTTGACGCCAATAGCTATCTGCGCCAGATCAATGAATTGCATACTCTCTATCAGATTGACAAGAATGAATTAAACAACATAAACAGGCAAAAGAAAATCTTATACTGGAGCTGGTTTATTATCCTGTCTGTCCTCTCCTTAATTATATTCTTCATCTTCCGCATCAAAAGGAACAACAAACGTCTGATCCAATCGCAACAAGAACAAGAAAAAGTAAAGAAACAGGCAGAAAATTCGATTCGCACTAAAAGCCTTTTTCTCTCTAACATGAGTCATGAGATTCGTACTCCGCTCAACGCCTTATCCGGCTTTTCCACCATTCTGACGGAAGAATCCATTGATGAAGAAACGAGGAAACAGTGCAATGATATTATCCAGCAAAATTCGGAACTGTTGCTAAAGTTGATTAATGACGTGATTGACTTATCCAGCCTTGAAATTGGAAAGATGACATTCAAGTTCAAAATATGCGATGCAGTAGGACTATGCAGAAACGTCATTGATATGGTGGAAAAGATAAAGCAGACCCATGCAGACGTCCGCTTCTCCACTCCTCTCGATTCCTTGGAACTACTGACAGATAGTGCCCGCCTGCAACAGGTACTGATCAACCTGCTTATCAATGCAACTAAATTCACCTCACAAGGCTCTATCACTCTGCAACTTGAGCAACAAACGGAAGATACGGCACTTTTCTCTGTCACCGATACCGGCACAGGAATCCCTAAAGAAAAACAGAAAAAGATATTCAACCGTTTCGAGAAGCTCAATGAAAATGCCCAAGGTACGGGGCTCGGACTATCGATTTGCCAACTCATCATCGAACAACTGGGAGGTAGTATCTGGATCGACCCCGATTACGAAGAAGGTTCACGTTTCTTGTTTACACATCCTATTGACAAAAGCGACCAAGGAAAGGAGGAAACAAGATGAAACGATTAATACTACTGCACATAGTCTGTTGCTGCTTTCTTGTCGGAAAAGCCGATTATGAAATGAACACGGACAGTTTGATACAGGTGTTTCAAAACCTGCCTCATGACTCAACCCGTCTTGTAGCTTTAAACAACATTATAAGAATAGAACAGAATAATCCTAAATGCATCCAGTTCTCGGATACTTTAATGAAAGAAGCATTGTTTCAGAAGGATGATAAATACGCAGGACTGGCAGCCTATTATCACCTATTGTACTATTATAACCACAACAAAACAGACAGCGTAGCGAAATGGATTACACAAATGGAACCACACGTCCACAAATCCGGTATATGGGATTATTTCTTCGACGCCAAACGTTTCCAGATCGACTTGTACACTTACAACGAAGAATACGAGCGTGCCATTAGCGAGGCAAACAAGATGAAGCAACAAGCTTTCGAAAAAAACAATCATCGGGGACTGGTAGCCGCTCATCAGTGTCTGAGCAATGCCTACATCGGCAGTCAACGTTGGGAGGAAGGCATCAAAGCACTGGAAGAAGCCTACAAGCTACTTGCTCCGGACGCTAATCCGGTAGTTCGCATCTCGGTACTGTCGCAATTGGTATCTGTCACCAAAGAAATGAAGAATAACAGCAAGCTGTTTAAATACCTGCAAGAACTCGAAAGCACACTCTATAAACATATCAAGGAAAATCCTTCTCTTAAAGACGGTTTCTCTGACGTATTTCTGTTCAACGAATTGTTCTATGCTTATTATTACCTGAATACCCAACAGCCGCAAAGAGCCTATGAACATCTGGTGAAAGCTAAGGAATATCAGAACGAAAACAACTATTTCATGTATCAGGTACTTTATTTCGACACCTACGCCAGATATTACAAATATATCGGTGAATATCAAAAAGCCTCAGATTATATCGACACCACATTAGTCATGCTGAAAGACAACTATGCCAGCGACTATGCCGAACAGTTATTGGTGAAAGCTAAAATATGGGTAAAGGCCGGCGATAGCGAAAAGGCCGTTCCACTATATCAGAAGGCACTTGCCATTAAAGATTCCGCCTCCATGTCGCTTGCAAACAATCAAATGGAACAAATAAAGAGCAGTTATCAACTGGATAAAATCAATATGGAACAACAACGGCACAACAACCGGATTCGCCTCATCTTTCTGGCTGTGATTATCGTTGTTTTATTTGTATTATTCATTTTCATGTTCCGTCTGGCTATGGTACGAAAGGCATTGAAACGTTCGGAAAACGAAATCCGCAAAGCCGCCGCAACCGTTCGGGAAACGAATGAAATAAAGAACCGCTTTCTTTCGAACATGAGTTATAACATCCGCACTCCGCTCAATAACGTAGTAGGATTCTCGCAACTCATAGCGTGCGAACCGAATATTGACGAAGGAACAAGGAAGGAATATTCGAACATAATCCACCAAAGCTCTGAAAAGTTAATGAGACTTGTCAACGATGTGCTCGACTTATCACGCCTGGAAGCTCAAATGATGAAATTCCAGATACAAGTTTACGATGCTGTCGAACTATGCAACGAAGCATGTTATATGGCACGTATGAAGAATGAAACGACAGGCATCCAAGTCCGATTCTACACAGAAACGAAGTCACAGCCCGTCCGCACAGATACCGCCCGCCTGACACAGATGATACTTAGCACACTGGTTTACCCGCATGAATACCAGCAAGACCAAAAACAGGAACGCGTCATCCGTTTCATACTCAGCCGGAAAGATGAAATGCTTCATTTCCAAATCATTAATTCGCCGTTGGCGGATACTACCTTTGTCTCACAGGAAACTGTCATCCGGCACGAAATCAACCAATTATTGCTGACACATTTCGGAGGAACCTATCAAATCAATACCCAAACCCCGGAGGGTCCGGAAATTGTTTTCACCTACCCGATCGCTTCCGATTCGGAATAAAGCGCTATCTTTGCAAAATGTAAACTTAAACGCTTAATATGTATACCAACAAACAGATTTGGAGTGTCAGTTACCCGATACTACTCAGCTTGCTGGCACAAAATGTCATCAATGTCACCGATACGGCGTTCCTGGGTCACGTAAGTGAAGTTGCCTTGGGAGCTTCTGCTATGGGCGGACTATTCTATATATGTGTATTCACCATCGCATTCGGATTCAGTACCGGTTCGCAAATCGTCATTGCGAGACGTAACGGCGAAGGACGCTACACAGATGTAGGTCCGGTGATGATTCAGGGAGTTATGTTCCTATTTGTAATGGCATTACTACTCTTCGGTTTCACCAAGGCTTTCGGCGGCAACATCATGCGGTTGCTGGTTTCCTCGGAATCAATCTACAAAGGGACAATGGAGTTTCTGGACTGGCGTATCTACGGATTCTTCTTCTCATTCGTCAATGTTATGTTCCGGGCATTGTATATCGGAATCACACGTACTAAAGTGCTGACCATTAACGCAGTCGTCATGGCATTGACCAATGTCGTGCTGGACTACGCACTGATCTTCGGGAAATTCGGTCTGCCCGAAATGGGTATCAAGGGAGCCGCCATTGCTTCCGTACTGGCCGAAGCCTCCTCTATCCTATTCTTCCTCATCTACACATATGTCACTATCGACTTAAAGAAATACGGACTGAACCGTCTGCGTTCGTTCGACCCTGCATTGTTGATGCGGATTCTCAGCATTTCCTGCTTCACCATGCTCCAATACTTCCTGTCAATGGCTACATGGTTCGTATTCTTTGTTGCCGTAGAACGGCTGGGACAACGGGAACTGGCGATTGCCAACATAGTCCGGAGTATCTACGTCGTATTGCTGATTCCAGTCAATTCACTGGCAACCACCACAAACAGTCTTGTCAGTAATGCTATCGGTGCGGGAGGTATCAAGCACGTAATGCCGCTTATTAATAAAATTGCGAGATTCTCGTTCTTTATTATGCTGGGGCTGGTAGCAGTCACAGCACTATTCCCGCAACTACTGCTGTCCGTCTATACCAGTGAGGCAGCACTGATTGCAGAATCCGTCCCTTCAGTCTATGTGATTTGTATCGCCATGCTCATCGCATCGGTAGCCAATGTTGTGTTCAACGGTATCTCGGGCACAGTCACCCACAGTCCGAGCCAGAATATGTGCATAAGGTACATACCATAGCTAAGTTTCGATGTTTCCGTCACCAACTTGGGAGCTTGCGGACGTTTGATACATGTAAACATAAGGAATGTACCCGTTGTGAGAAGCACACAGTTAATCGTACAGAAAGCCCATCCTATTTCTATTACAGGTGTGGAATGGAGTTCGCCGGGTATAGCCTGCACATAGAATGAATAAATAGTCCATACAGCACCGATCACCATTAAAATAGTTCCTATAGTGAAACGTTTGGAACGGTTCCAGGTAAGGTGTACACGAATGTAATGTGCCAGAACAAGATAGCCCAGATAACCGGAGAAGTACCACAACATGTGGTATTCATTCCAGAAACATTGTCCCCACACTTCACCGCACCAACGGTTGAGATAAGGCATACAGGTTGACAACACGAACAGCCCGATAAAGAAACGTTCTTCTTTAGCCGTGGCTTTTCTCAACCAGGGGGATATAATTGGGATAAACAAGTAAAGGCTTATCAGAGGATACATAAACCACAAATGTCCGGCTAGCGTCGGGAAATTCAGGAATATCCGCGACAAGTCCTTCATAGATGTTTCTCCGTCTATCTGTCCCCACAACATAGGTAGAGTGCTGTACAGTAGCATGAATATGAAAAACGGTGGAAGGATGCGAAGACAGCGCTGGCGATAGAATTGCCACATAGACTGCTCTTCCTTCATCGGTGCAAGCAGGAAGGCGGAGACTATCATGAACAGGGGTACTGCCATACGTGAAAAGACCATGAGTAAACTGAATATGAAAGAGTGGATAAACGAAATTATCCAAAAGAAAGAGGTGGTGGCTATGCCC